>Ga0209092_10004330_pt1 | contig 11905 bp, 10 predicted proteins | sample FraStrMetagenome_FD_187446 | JGI IMG/M metagenome (GOLD analysis project Ga0209092, IMG submission 187446) | Marine eukaryotic phytoplankton communities from Arctic Ocean - Fram Strait ARC3M Metagenome (SPAdes) (version 2) | ecosystem: Environmental > Aquatic > Marine > Oceanic | place: Fram... | reverse complement strand
TCTTCTACCTCCTCCTCCTCCTCCTCCTCCTCCTCAGAAGACGAATCAAATGCAGCAAATGCAGCAGCTGCCTTTTTCTTCTGCTTTGCTTTCTTCTTCTTACTAACTGGCTGTGCAACGACAACTTCTTCTTCTTCTTCCTCACTATCATCATATTTGTTCGCTAATCCACCTAACAACAGAGCATTAATGTCATCCTCTTCTTCCGATTCTGACTTTTGTTGCTGTTTCTGTTTCATCTGTTGCTTCGCTAAACGTTTCTCCTTTCGACTTTGTTTGCCCTTACCACCACCAGCAGCATTTCCACCATCATCTTCATTCGTTGTCTGTTGGGTTGATTGTTGTTGAGTGGCGGTGGTGCTTTCCTCTTCGTCCGACCAATCTCCACGACGTTGTTTGTTCTTCTTACGTCCCATGATGCAAAATATTACATGTATTTTTTTTTAAACTGTATGCTTTTATTTTATTTTTATTTTATATTTTGTGTGGTTTGAAAATTTGTTATGTACTCTTCAAACTTCAAAGTATGACGTGACGACAAAAGTCTTGAAAACTAATTTATTGCTTTGAACGTTGTATTAAATACACAGCTGAATAGCTAGAGTTAATTACTGTCCATACGACTCGCATTCTCAGTACCGGTAAATGAACGTACACGGGTGCCCTGAAGATACGCAACTGGAACTGGGAATCGAAATATGAAATCGAAGAAATCACAACCATAATTTTGAAAGTCCACAATCAGCTTGCAATCCTTGCATGAACACCAAAACCAAAACTAAACCATGAAGTGGCATCATTCAGCCGCCTTCATTCTACTACTTTCTCACCTCGCTTCCGGTCGCGACGTTTCTGTCACAGCCAAACTCGAGCAGGCGGGTACCTCCGACCCGTTGTGTGAAGCCTTCGTCTTTCATTCTCGTAATGGGAAACAACTCGATTTTCTGGACTCTGTTGTATCGATCGATGAGGTGGATGATGCTCTGAAGCTTGCAAAGAGTGCCGTGGAAATTCCATCAACTTCGATTGCCGATCGACTTCTTGATCTGTCGCTGGAGTTGCGTCAACATCGAGGAGTCTGTAGCGAATTTTATAAACGCGCCGTGGAAGATGGTGGAGATTTAGTTGAGAAGGGAGCAAGTTCTTTTGTTGTCGCGCAACGGGGGATGTGTCGAGTTGTTGTTGATTCGCCTGAAAATTTAAAGGATGAAGTTTTTGATGAGTTGTTTTCCTCTGAAGATTGTTATGAACCTGTCGATTCAGAGAATGAGGACGTAGAAACGGATCGTGATAATGTAGAGGTGAATGAAGAAAGTGAGGTCGGCCGTGTTTGCTCATACTCTCCCTTTTTCAATGAGGAAAAAGTAGCAACAATGCCTCTTGGTGAGTCGTTGGACACACAAGATGAAGCCATCTCAATATTCTTGTACGGACAGGCAAATTTATTGGGAATATGGTTAAATCCATTAAGCGATCTTGTCAAAAGGAACGAAAAAATACGAGTTATTGTGAGGCCGACTTCGCTTGTTTCCGTACGTATCAATTACGAGCACATATTTTTCCATCATCATTCGTTTTGTGGTAGTGAGCTCATATTTTTTTCTTCTTATAAATGGTAGAATCAAACATGTGACGAAGACAAACGTACCATTTCAGGCTACGAAATAAAGCTCAGAGTTAAGGAAAATCTCAACGTCGAAAAGGAAGTTGAAACTTTAAAACTCTCTGAAGAATTATTTCGTGATGTGGACTTCAATGACTTTGCAAAGCGTTCTGGAATAGCTTCGTCATATTTTTCTGAGAACATGTTAAAGATGAACTTTTTACTATCTGTAACTGATGCTGATTTCAAGACCCCTAACCGAAACGATGTAGTCGATCTACCACTTCAGGCCTCTATTCTTGTTACGTCTTCTGGCGATGTTCTACAAAAGACAAGATATATATCCCAAAATTTGCCATCGATATTTCCTTTCTTCCAATCTCTCAATATTCCTGAAAGTACACAAGAGAAAGCAGCCGAAGCCCACCTTGGCCTCTTGGATTTTACAAATTCAGCCTCAAATCCAGTTACTCATTTATATATCAATGGTAATCCTGCGAATGTCACGGATGAAGATTTTACCGTTCATGAGCTGATCAACTTTTTGCAGGACGAAGATCATCGTCTACAATATCTTAGTTCCATGAGTGATTTATCCTCAGAATATTTGGTTGACGAGATGGAAGGGGAAGAAGAGTTTCTTGTTGGCTTTGGCACAAACTGGGGCGTCAATTATCTCAAAGTTCCCTCTGATGATATGTATCTCCCATATCGTTTCAGTATCATGAAAGATGTCGATTCACTAGGCGTCATAAATCTTAGTGATCTAGAAAACGATAGTGAATTTGAAGATTTTAGAACGTCTGTTAAAGAAATGTTTAAGGAAGCCATGGAAATAGGTGAGAATATTCTAAAAAGCGATCATGTTGGGTGTAATATATCTGAATTCGTGTGCCATCCGTTTCTCATTCAACAGAGGGTGTTTTTATGGGGAGCCCTTGCACCATAAAACGTAATATGCTCTCTATTTTTCTGGTATTGGATCCGTTTTCTAACTTCCACGAACAAAATTTAGCAGCACTGCTATATTTTGTCATTCGCTTGTTGCGTGGTTACGCGTTTAAGATCGATCTTCTTTTTATATCAGGAGAAGACTACGAAGCATATGACGAACTGGGTCGGGACTGGACACTACCCGAAAAAAATAGAAATATTCTGACAACAAGGTTATTTAGTTTTATGTTTCAGTTTACCGTTGACTATGCCGAAAGTAGAGGGAGTTCTTTGCATAAAACGAAATACTTTTCATTCTTTTCGAATTTTCAACGCGCCATGATGGACCACAAAGCTTCACAGCCGAACGAAGAACTTCCTCTTCAAATTTGGATCGACATTCTTGCGAACGGTGTACAGGAACATTTTCGAGACGAGGAAATAGACGCAGACTTCAAGAAAAAGTTATTAACCGCTTTAGATGAAAATTCTGAGATTTTGGCAGAAAGATATATCGACGCTATCAAGTATGCTGTAAGTAGAGGGCTTGAACCAGGCGTTACTTTTGTAAATGGCCGTGTTGTAACAGACGCGACGTATATGCAATTCAACCAAACTGAAGTGTATGAAGTTGTCACGGACGAACAGCAAAATGTCCTTATTGGAATTATGGATGACGTCATAACTGACGACAAGTAAGTTTTTATACGAATTTCGTAATGAATGGCGAGTCGATTTCCCTTACCTTTCATTTTGAATTTTGACGAAAGACCTGAATCTATTTACGACCACTTTGTTTCTGGGAGGAAAACGTATGAAGTTTACCACCACCAATTAATTGAGAACATTAATAATGCAACCTATCTTAAAGATGGGCATCGTCAACCTTATGAGCCATCAAATGCAGATTATGTCATCAATGAGGACGCGGATGTTCTATTTGCAATTGACATGCTACTAGACTCCAATTACCCGGGTTCAAAACGGACGCGACAAAGTTTAAAATCCTTGCAAACCCTGTTGGAGAACGACTTTGGTGGTGATAGGCTTGGTATAAGAGTTTATACAAGAAAAATACAGCCTGACTCTGAATTGACGAATATAATTCTTGTTAATGGAAGAATTGTCAATGTGCCTGATGACGGTTTGACTAAACATGATATTTTGATGTATATGATATTGGAGCTCAAGAGGACACGGTCGCTTATGAAAATGTTGAAGGTGTCAACTTCTTTGGAGGGGGATTCTCTATACACAGCGACAGTACGCCTGTCCTCGTTTACTGGCCAATTGTTCACTTCAAATCCTCAGTCTCGACGAGTCAGAATTGAGAACAGCGAAAGCATGTCCGAAGCGGAAGGCAAGTTTCACTATGCATGGAACAAGGAATCAAATAGTAATGGCATGGTAAGCAACTTATATTTTGGAAATCAATGTAAATTTCTTTAGTTCACTAATGCATCCTATTTTCCACATTTTTCATAGATAAAGGCTCATGCAATGATCGACCCGACATCAATTCACGCACCTAAGCTATCTTCCCTGCTGCTGGTGTTACGCGATCGATTGGGAATAAAACTTGATGTATTTATACTTCCAGACATGAAAACTGGATATAGAGATATGCCGTTAGAATTTTACTACAGGTATGAAATGGAATCCTCTCCGAACATAAATTTTACGACCATACCAAGCCATTATACTTTAGAAGCTGAAGGTGTAGGACATTATTTGATTGGCAGTGAGAGCGGAATAGAAGGCGACAAATCAAATACCGAAATAAGCTTCCGCCACAACTACGCCTTAAATACATGCAATTTTGAAATAGAAAGTGATTAACAGATATAACCTTTGAATTTGTAATAAACTTTATACCACGAAATTTTGCTCGGTACAATTTTAGGGTGTTTCATCTGAAAATGATCGGTAAGTACGCGTCGTGATCGGTAAGGTGCTCTAGCTTCATTGGTTGTTGATGAGGTGGATTCCTCATTGAACTCAAGATTTTTGCAATAAACTTAAATTTATCGTCCTTATAATTCAAAAACAAAAACCTTTTCTTTTGAAAAAGAAACAAGATATCTTTGGAATATAAATAAGTTTCATGGATGTTTTCGACTTAACTCCAAGAAATTTATAATTCGATGTCTTGGTTCAAATAGATCTCATGGCAAGAATTTCTAGAAGTAGGCTGTGACTAACCTCTCGAATTCCTTCCGACTTCGAAACAATATCAAAGTTCTTGACTATAAAATCCATACAAACATCTTTCACAGCGAGACAATTGGCATTGCTGGCCTCTTCAAGCATTACTGCAGCATTCTGTTACGAAAGAAGAAAATTTAATATTCCATGTTGACATCAAGGTTAGTGAAAGACACGAAAGATAAAGTCTACATACCTCACAAGTAAGACTGCGCTTGGCAACTCTGCTACACATATCTTTGAGCCTGTCAAGACGATAAAGATCGGCGATCATGTACATTTCTATTGCATATTCTGGGTCAACTTTCAAACTATCAGTGTAAAGATATTTAAGCACTAACAAGAACGTGGTATAAGATGCGCCTTGAATACGCACTTCTCGTTCTGTTGATTCTCTCATCCCACTTCGAAACATCGCTGCAAAATGATCACATCGTTGCGCAAGTATTGCTCTGTGGGCGTATATAGGTCGATCTTCTACTATAAAAGTAACATCGCTGTGCAAAACTGCAATTAGATCATTTGACAGCAAAGAAGAAGACATGGACAAATATTACCTGAACTCCTCATTATTAACGAGATTCCTCATTTCCCGCAAATATGAGTTAGACACGGAAGACAAAGAATAACCCACAGAGGCAACAAAGTTCCCTCTCAAATCATATGGTTCCACAAGTACAGCCGTATGTTCATTATATGATGCAATTTTAAACACTTTGTAATCTTGTAGCTTATCTACAACCTGAGGTATTGAAATTTTTTTCATGTTACCCAATCCAAGTTTTCCATGGTCTCCTATAAAAATATTTTCAGATAAGTTACGTGTTTAGATTTCATACTTATAGTGTATAATCCTCACCATTTCCCCAAGTGTAAACCTAAAGAGAGATAAAATGTAAGGTAAATGTTTTCAAAATAATAATAATAATATTCGGGAGGCTTTACCTTATTAGTCTCAGAGCACAATGCAACGGAATGTGACCATCCGCAACTTATTTGAGAAATATGGACGCCTTCGAGCGCCACCACCATTGTCGGCCTCAATTTGTTAATTCTATCCCCTTGACCAAGTTGACCGTGTTCACCGCCTAAAATAAAAAGAATGGTTTGAGTGACGCGAAAGGATGTCTTTTTATATCTAACACTATACATACCACCAAAGGTATATATGGCGCCATTTTGAGAAAGAACGGCTGAATGAAATCCACCGCAGGCGATATGCTTAGGAGACTTCCCAATGAGAAATTCGACTAGTTTCGGACTGTAACAATGCTTCTCGTTACCATGTCCTAATCGTCCAAATTTACCTATCGAACAACAGATTCAATGCAAGCTTTTGAGAAACAAATAACGGAGAGCAAAGAACAAGACGTTTAAACCAACCTTCCCCCCAAGTAAAAAGTCTACCATCGCGAGTAATGCAACCAGAATGAAACCCACAAGCGCTAATATCTGTAACATACTCGTTACCAATACTTTCAATAATTTTGGGGGTATATTGATGCCCTTCTCTATCGCCATGTCCTGCAACCCCATTTTCTTTGTCTCCCCAACTATACACAGTGCCAGTATTCTTCGTCACAGCAATAGTATGCCGGGATCCGCATGCAACAGATCGTATAGGTATTCCAAGCAACACGTCAACTCGCTTAGGCCGATACAAACCATTCTCACTATTATGTCCAAGCTTTCCATACATCCCACCACCCCACGTATACAACTCCCCGGTACTCGAGACAGCCGCAGTATGATACGATCCACAGGTAATCTCAACAATCATAGCACTCCCACGCAACGAAAGAACCGGCCTCGGCACATACTTCCAAGCATTATCACTATGCCCCAACCTCCCATCATCCCCTCGACCCCACGTATACACCACCCCCTCACCATCCAACACCACAGTATGCCCCGACCCACACGCCACATCCCTCACACAAACATCCCTCAAGGAATCCACGTACACCGGCTCATCCTCATCCACCACCTCACCAACACCTAACTGTCCGTCTTCTCCTCGACCCCACGTCCACAATGCCAGCCCGGGATCGTCCAGGGGACACCATCCAGATGATGAGGGACAATCGATTGGATTCTCGGCGCTGCGTTTACGTCCTCCGCTGTTTCCCTCGTCGCCCTGTTCGCGTAGGGAGCATCCCCCGGCAGTGTTGGTGCTTTGTTGATGATTATTAGGATTACGTGATCGACTGTTGTTGTGACTGTTATTATTGTTATTGTTATTATTGTTTGGAAAATGCACGTAATCACCAGGAGACGGTCCTCCTCTGCCATCGTCACCCGAATCCATCTTTCTTACGATGAATGTGCTGTAATCGAATGCGATTCTAACTCTCTGTTACCAGTCCTTCACGTTTGCTTTTGTTGTGGTATGCGGTAGATATGAGATGATAGGAGATATGGATTATGGAGAGAAAGTAAATCCCATTTTGTTATTCCTCTCTTGCGAACGCTTAATTTTTTTTAAACTGTATACCTATACCTATACCCTATACCTATGCTTTTATACCTACTGCGTGCTGCGTGCTGCGTGCTGCGTTCTGTTTGAATATTATTTTGGAGAAAATTCAAGATTCCCTCTTCAGTCTTCAGATCTTGGTTTTTTTACCCCGGTTCCACCCTAGCGTATTTTTTTACGATTGTCAACGATAATATTACGATTGTCAACTACAATATGGTAGGTAGGGTTAGGGGTTAGGGGTTAGGGGCTAGGATTACGGTTTAATATAGGAGCATATTAAGGTTGTCGAACATTAAGCCGATTCTTTTCCTGACCGTGAAGTATGGCAAATTGGTTTTCTTCTGCTAGAGTCAAGCATCTAGTTTTTATTTTTGGTTATTTCATTGATTGCATGACGATATCACGAGGAAGAAATAATTTCTAGGATTTCAAGTTTACCCAACAATATTCTTTCATTCATCTGCTATCAGGTCGAGATCTTTGCGTTTTACCGCTTGCGTCAAACATTGTCTCTTTATAGTAAACACGAGTGAAAAAGTTTGTGGTACATAAGTAATACTACGAGGAATGGCGAGCTATAGAGGTCGAATTGATAAAAGATGAGCAGCTAGAATAACATTGGAGCATATGGAAACTAGATTACGTCGGATCGTAGGCTTGGGGTTAAGTGCGTTGTTGATTGTATGTGGAATGAGGTCTTGCCGTCAGCCACTCTAATTAATGAGGGTTGGAACAGGGTTGATAATGCAACTATTTATCTCTCTTTTGTACTATGAGAGCATCCTTTAATGAACCCCTTGAGTTAAGGTGAGGGACAGTTATTAAAACTTTTGTTCTTTCACATTTTGTCTATCATCATGATTGATCGGTACATGTAGTTACCCTACGGATTTTGGGATTGTGAGGTTGGTCAGGATATTGCTGATGAATTCTTTGCTGTATTGCAAAAGGTTCAAAGTTGCGCTAGATTGTATGGCGATAAGGACTCAAACTGAACTAATGATACGTCGGGATCAATTTATAAGAAGAACAAAAGAAGCTGCAACTCAGGCAGCATGCGCTGCAATACCAGAGGATACCATTCAGAATATGGGAATTCATGGTTCAATAACAGGGCAAACGATGACGCGTATTATATGTTTCGATCGTATAACAACTGCTACTACTCGTCTTTCGAACCTGTAACTGATGAAGAGGATGAATTATAACTACAAAGTAATTTATACCTGGTACAATAGTAGAAGTTAACAAAATAAAAGCGTACAGATTAAAAAAATATTCATACACAGCTAAACTCTCTATGTCTCCCAGCACCTAGATTTTTTTGTATTTTGGAAATTATCAAGATTACTTTTATCTAAATTTCAAATTTTCAAAATGCAACATTTTCTTTCTTTCTCAGGAGTGTTTCCCGAAAGGAAGTATAACTATGACACTCAAGGATGATGTAGAAAGCCTTGTGATACAAAATCTAAATCCAGAAACTTGGAATAAGCAAGAGGTATGTGCGTTAAAATAGATAATGCTTAAGATTGCGGGGTCTTGATTTTATGCTTCCTACTGCAACACTTATTTTGCGCGAGTATGAAATGAAAATGCACTAATTATTTTTGAATTTCATTTAGAGGAAATGGCGCCAAAAGTTTGAAGAACTTAAACGTTATCGAGAAATACACGGTGAGTTAGGATCGTATCTTGACCTAGAAAGCATTAAAACAAAATGTTAACGTAATGATCGGCTTCATTTAAAAGGAAATTGCCTAGTTTCCATGCAAGACGAAGAGAACCGTACCCTAGCATCATGGGTTTCAAACCAACGAACCCAATATCGCAACAAGACCGAGAAAAGAAAAGCATCAATAAATCAAAATCGTATCAATCTCTTAGAATCAATTAATTTTGCATGGAAGGTTAATCCAAATGGTAAGAAAACAAAGAAAAGATCTGATGACATGAACAAAACCACTGCAGCTACTAATGTGGCCAAGAAACCGCGTACTGCATCATTGGGCAATATAAGTTCTGTCCCAAGTAAAACTTCTTCAGTAATATCTTTCACGTACAGTGATCTGACTGAAACAATACAGTCTGATCAAAACGGAAACATTAACAGCTTAGTGTGCTTGGAACGAAATGAGCCTACTCAGAACATTATTCGTTGTGAAGAATCATTCGATTTTTTGAACTCCAATACATGTATGGGAACAGTATCAACAGGAACAGGAAATCTCCCCAAAAACAAAGTCGACGTCACTTTGTTGGATTCCAATGAAGTTAGTTCCACAGCCACCAACATCTCAAGAGACAAAGCGATGTCATTGAATCAGTCATCCGATGATAGTGAGCGGTTTTTCTTTAATGCTGTAACAGCACCCAATCTTTCATCAGAATGTTTATCAACAAAACAAGGTCAATCCATACCTTCCATTTTCTTAATGAGTGGATTGAACACTGATAATCAACAGACAGATGTATTTCATACTGCAGATAGCTCAATAAATAGGGAGAAGCACCCACCAGTAGCCCCTGCGCCGTTCATATTTGAAAAAGATACACCACCAGCAGAGCTTAAACATTCACCATCTCAGTGCAAGCATCTACATGGACAAAAACATACTGGTGACGAAATGGATTGGGATGTTATGTTTGAAATGCTTGTAAAGTACAAAAATGAACACGGTGATACCCTTGTCCCGAAGGATTATACTCGAGCCTCTCACCTTAGCAAATGGGTTAACAGCCAACGTCAATTTTACCGTTTTCTTTTGAACGGCGGGAAGTCTTGTTCTCAGGCAAGGGAAAGGATAAATAAGCTACAAAAAATCGGATTTACCTGGTGTGAAGTCGATAAGAAACACTGGGATGATATGTACAATCAGCTGAAGGTTTACAAACGAAAATATGGCTCCTGTATGGTTCCTGTAAAGTGTGATACCAATCCTAATTTAGGCTCATGGGTGTCTAATCAGAGACGTAACTACCGTGCTTACACAGAAAGCAGACCTACTCCTTTGAATGACACTATGATTCAGCAACTGAAGGATGTAGATTTTGTATTTGATGTGAGAAACTTTTCTCAAACATTTGTGACTCAAATGACAGATGATTCGTATTGGAATCAGATGGTGACTCTTCTTAAAAAATTTCGTGACGATGAGGGGCATTGCTTGATTACACCCACATCCACTGCCTGTGCACAATTAAAAACATTTTCAAGCGCCCTTCGTAAGGAGTACAGGAGAATCAAGGGTGATACTACAACCTTTGTGGCACCTACTTTTCTAACCGACGAGAGAGTCGCGTTACTGGATGAAATGGGTTTCTTATTTGACGTTGGTTCAGGGAAAAAACACGAGCAATGGATGGAAAATTATGAAAAATATAAGAGCCAACGCGGAAAGAGATTAAGAAATTGTGATGCGGCGGAAACTCTTCAAAAATGGGCCAAAGATCAACGGAGTATGTATTCACGTTTACTAAAAGGGCTGAAATCTTCCCTCACAAGCGAGAGGATTATTTTGTTAGATGAAATAGGATTTCAGTGGACAGAAAATGATTGCTATAGTACTCCCAATGATCTTAATGCTAATGGACGTTATCAAAAAAATAAAGGGTCTGTTGAAAAATTAGTGACCAAGAATAGTAATGCAGAAATGACTATTGGCATGAGGACAGATAAAAGTCACGTGGGAGATTACCTTAACGAAGTAAACGAAAAGCGAAATAGCGTCGTCTTAGATTTAGATATTACTATTGACTCGGACAAACCAAATAAACATAAGTGTAGATATGATACAAACAAAGATGATGTCAATGAGGAAAAGCGCACAAAAGGGACAGTAGAGATGACTGCAATCTAGTCATAATGCAAAGAAAAGTACCAAATTGTACACATATCCTTACGTGATTTACACTACATCTCTATTAACAAAGACAAACGAAGACAAACAACACCTATTTTTTACCGCGTTTTAATCCAGCTAACTTTTGGTGAATTATGACATCGTAGAACCACGAAGTGGGGAAAACGTCGGAAATCTCAGAAACGAAAGGTTCTGTTTTTTGCTCTTCTACAAGATCTGGCTGAGTCATGGGATCTGAAGTGATGACAATAATTTTTTTAAGATTCACATTTTCAACAGATAATTCACTGATAACGTTCCCTCCGGCACACGAAACGATCAAATTTAATTCATCTGCTTTCGGTGCTTTGTTACCTGCCAACTTTTTACAAAAATATATGTTCAAATCTTTCAAGACACCACCTTCCTGTCGGCGTAGCTGTCCATTAAGTAACGTTTCTTTCATGCTAAAAGAATAGTTCCGCTCGGCTACTCGATCATGAAGCAATAGAAAAGGTCTCGTCTCTATAAACCGCCTACTTCGCTTCGATGACACAAGCCATTCCATAGATAAGATGTTGGCCGTAACACAGATACCAATCATTAACCGAGGAGTTCGACGAATGGCAGTTTTATCATCACCTGCAATAACATGCGTGGCTGAAGATGCATCATCTATATCAACAACAGAACCTCCTAAAGTAGTCACTATCTTTTTGTGTATGTCTGTATGCTTCATACAAAATAGTACCCGCACTTCAGTTGATTCCATGCTGACATTTCGACTTGTAAACGTTGTAGTTCCAAGAAGTTGATTATTCTTTGCATTCGTAGACAAGGGAG
>Ga0209092_10004327_pt1 | contig 11909 bp, 5 predicted proteins | sample FraStrMetagenome_FD_187446 | JGI IMG/M metagenome (GOLD analysis project Ga0209092, IMG submission 187446) | Marine eukaryotic phytoplankton communities from Arctic Ocean - Fram Strait ARC3M Metagenome (SPAdes) (version 2) | ecosystem: Environmental > Aquatic > Marine > Oceanic | place: Fram... | reverse complement strand
AATTGTCACCTTTCTCTCGCAGACATATGATTTTCTCATAAAGTAATTCTGCTGTTTTGGCTTCTAGATGCCGAAAGGCTGATGCATTTTGAATGTCTGTACTTGTAAGTGTTTTCTGTTTTCTGGTTTCTAAAGTTTTTGATTTGTTCTGATTGTGATTCGAACTTATTTTTGAACATACATCAACATCAGAGTAAATAGCTCCCGTATTGTCTTGGGATGTTGCAGTTGATACATCTTTGATGTCGTATGTTTGGGTTGTTTGGTTGTTCTTTGAGAGAATAGAAACATCCTTTTTATTTTTCGATGTCTGTGATTTTGTTGACATGTTTTTATAATCTTTATGGGGCTCGTTATTTTCGTCTTGTTCCATGTCATCGCAGCTTGAATCTGAGAGAGATAATGACGTGTTTTGGACGGTCTCAATCATCTTTCGTATTTCAGTTTGTGTGTCTAGAATATCTTTGGACCAAGAAGATTTTATATTGGAAATTTGTTGATCACTAGTTCGTTTCATAGTTCGTCCTTTCATTCTTGTGTCCGATATGAAGTCACTATGACACAAAGAAGCTGATATATCATTTGAGTGTTGCTTTGATCCTTGGAATTTTTTTTTTCGTTCCTGACTGTCACTTTTTGATGGCAAGGAATGCTTCCATTTCTTTTTGTGTTCCAACATGAAATGGCAGTTGAATGGGACGAATAGAATTCGAAATGATTGTTGAAAGTATATGGCTTGATGATTGTATTAATAAAGTAGTGCTATCTTTGTTGTAGCGTTTGATTACTGGATAGATTATTGCATGCAATGATCTATCTATAGACTATCCAGAGAAGAATTGCAATGAGTACAGTAGGTAGTGAAATAAAAATCATCCAGAAAAACACGCGGGAAAATCAATATTGGTAGTACAATAGAATTTCAAAAACTTGTGCAATAATTATTGCAACATTATTTCATTGTTATGCATATATGCATATTAATTTATTTATTCCTGCTGAAGGTCATAAACACCTATATATTCATTTTTCAAAGAGCCCAAATATAATTTTCCTTCATGTTCTGTGACTCCTGTAATCATTGAAAAGACTTCTCCTTCTGGATCTTGAATGACTCGTTGGGCATAACGTTGACCTCTTTCAGTACCGTCATAAGAAATTTCAACAATACCACCATATTTTACTGGTTTTGGAGTAGCCCATTTTGGTAGCATCATAAAAATCGCTCTTGGTATCAAATCAAGATAATTTGGCATATTACGGACTTTTCTCATGAGAGTTGGCTCACTGCTTGGAAGAGGAGCGTAGCAATTACCACTCGTGTGAGAACATTCTGCACCATCAGGAAATCCAGGAAATTTATCAGCCATTACCTCAACAGTTCCAACTTTATCAGTTTTTTTATTGAGAATATGATATTGTAGTACTCGTGAAGACCAAGTTTCAGATATCATAACGAAAGTTTCTTGCTTGTCTACTGCAACTCCATTCGCAAACCAAATCCCTTCTGCAAGAACATCTAATTCCTCCGTTATAGGATCATATCGAAGCAGTCTCCCATTTCTGGCACCCCGTAAGAAATCTATTTTAGATGCGTGCAATGTATCCCATGAATGTGAACCTATTCTATCCGGAATAACATCGGTGGAATCAGTGAAATAAATATTTCCAGTTTTGGGTCCTATAGCAACGTCATTCGTGTACAAAAGCGGTCTTGTTTTTGCATTCATATCGACATGTGAGGCCACTACCTCTACTATGGGCACACCTGTTGCCCGAAATCGAACTCGTGTCAAACCCAAGAGTGTATCTGCAATATAAAGAATACCATCTTTGCTAAAACGTCCCCCCAATGGACGTCCATTTCCCAAATACATGACAACAGTTGCTTTAGCTGTTGATACTGCTACGGAATCGACAGGAGAACCCTCTTCAAAATCAGTCAGGCTAACTAATTTTCCATCCTCTGTCATCACGTACATAATTCCATTATTATCGAATAAAACTGTTTCTGGACCTTTCATTATGGGTTCGTGTCCATCAGGAACTCGTTCGACTATCTTACGGAGTCGACTCTCTAACAAAACAGCCAGTATTAGTATATCCCTTGAATCAATCAATCAATCAATCAATCAATCATTGCGGTTGCGACAAGACGGACATTCACTTACTATCTGAAATCATGCTTTTATTGCTAAAGTCTACTTGGTCAATCTCAGGTCGTTCACTTTTTGGCACATGCTTTGGAAATCCAAATGGAAACGATGAGGCAAGATTCCGACCAATGATGAACGCCATTCCCAAGCATAAAATTATTATTAAGGCCGTTTTCCCCCTTTTTGAAAAATCCATTGTGTTCATGAATGTTTGTTGAAAAGACTGTACACAATATTTTTCTCAGCAGTTGGATAAGAAAGATGTGTTAAATATGAATTTGGAATTGGAGGGATGTTATTTGGAATATCGAATGTTTGATTGTGCTGCTGTATCTTGTTCTTTTTTCTAGCTTACTATGTGCGTGATGCGTAAGCTAAAATAATGGGGGCGAACGATTGCACATAAGTGAACTTTAAAATTTACGAATAAACGGTTTGAAGGGGGGGGGAACTTATCTCCAAGTACTATAATAAATACATTGAATGCAATCACAAATGAAAATAGGATGGTGTAACTTTTCGTTGAAAAATTGTATTTCACATCGTTTCTTCTCATAATACAGAGTCAGACTTTCATTTTTTTCATCAAAGAAGGCATTATTTATGATGCAATGAATGAAAGCATAAACAAACGTTGCTGTGAAGTTGTAATTACAAATGTAATGCATCGAAGAAGTGGAATTCATTACACAATTATCGATTAGGCTATTTCACAGGCGCCATTCTCTTCTCTAAGTTGCTTTTCCCTCATCCTCCAGTAATTTTTACGAATTTTGTCGTGTTTTATTGATAAACTTTTGGCAATGTTTGCCGCCTTTGCAACGCAACGTTAAATGGAGCATATTGTAAAAAAATTATTTTTTCTTGATGGTATTGGAAGAAATTTAACCTTGGGACTTACTTTTGTTCTAGAGTCGTTATCACCCATTATCTCCAATATATCCACTTGTACTCCCATCAAAATGTGACATGGTTTTTCCTCCTCTTCTGCAAGTAACTCTAATTTCTGTTCCCATTCACCCCATTCCCATGAACCTTTATTGCTTGTTTTCAAGCATTGCTCCTTCCCCACACCCAAAAAGTATCTCCAAGGACTCTCATTCCATACATCTAATACAATACAGCTCCATGCATATCCTGCTTCTTCTAAGGCATCTTCTTTTGAAAGAGGTATAGTTGGACATCCTTTATGAGTTGCAAACCAACGTTGATTCCAAGCAGAGTTATTGCGTACATCTACTAAAAGGAGCTTATGTATAAAGTCAAGCTCACGAGTGTAAAAATCTTCAGATGAGATGGTTGACAGAATCCACTGACGATGTGACCAGGCCTTCATGGATGATATAAGTTAGATTTCCCATTCAAAGATTGTTGATCTTTCAAATTATCAAGTAATTTATTGATTGTACTTACGTGGTAGTTTTTTGCATCCTCTTCCAATACCGCAGCAATGTATTCAAGCTCCTTTTCGCATGCTTCTATTGTTTTGGAAGAGTCGTCATGATTGCATCCTTTTTTTAAGACCTCTTCCAACAGGGCTCTTCGATGATACCATATTTGATAATTCTTTTTCATTTAATAATTTTAGTTGGATTAAATAAAGAGTTTTATGAATGCTTCGAACAAAAATACACAATTATTGAAAAACAAAACTTGACCTACCTTGGGATTGGGACCTCCCAGGCGAGTCGCCATGTCTAAATCTTCTTTCACCAATTCATCTAGATACAGCACTTTCTCTTCTGCGTTTCGATTCTCTTGTTGTTTTTGAGAAATCGAGGAAAGACAATTTCGGCGATAGTGCCAAGTTGTGTAATTTGCTTGGTTAAGCATGAGACATTTTTGTGTTAAGAATAATGCTCGTTCTTATGTGCATGAGAGTAAGGCAATATGGTGTTATATGATGAGAATCAATCGTTAGTAAAACTGAAATAAAGATACATGACGGAACCAAGTTTACATACCACTTCGTTCATCCAGGTGAAGAAGAGCGCGAAGATACCCCATCGCTTCTCGAAATCTCGAGGAGTATTGAATAGAACAGACTGGATTAGGTCCATCATCTTGATCTATCGGCTGTACATCATGAAATAATTCTGGTAAAGGTATACTTGCAGGGATTGTCTTCATTCTTGAATATATTTTATCAACTCCTAAGCTTGCGGGCTTAGAGTTGAATTATCCTGTTTTCAAAATTCTTTGAACGTGAAGTGCTCTTGTCGGCCTATGAAATGTATGATGTTCTTAATCTCAGTATAAATCTACGGAAGACGAACTAAAACTAAAACTAAAACTAAAACTAAAATTATTATATTTGTTGTAGTACATGTCGTATGTAGGAGATAGTAGTGGTATAACCTATCTCACTTTATAATAATAATCTAGTTTATACACTATATCAGGTTATAGAGCCACATTAACGTTCGAGAAAGTCCGAGACTTATATCGACAACAGCCTGGAAACGATTGACCGAGTCTTTCAACTTCCCCCAAACAGAGTCCGAGACCTGTTTGCTATCTCAAAGTTGGTTGACGAAGAATTTCGTTTCACAACCTTCATCAATCAGCGAATATCACTGTCCTTCGGATATTCGCAGAAATTAGGTTTACACAATTGAACCAGAACAGAAAATCTATATAATTCCATACTGGAACACTACGTACGGCAGAATCTATCACGGTCATTTTGAAGTATAACAGAAAGCCTACGTTAAATAAAATTTTCTGATAAGGTCGCAGCATACGCAGTCAGCTCTAAACATTTTCGAAATTTACATATATATTTTTCAGAAGATAGGACTAAATACGTTGAATATTTACACCTTCACTTATTGAGAAAAGCGATTCTAGTTCTTTTATTTAACCTAAATACGCGGTGATCATAGAAGTAAATACACTGTTCAAAACATCTAAACGTTACAACAGTTAGAAACAATACTTCATCTGAAAAAGAGTAACGGCAAGCCAACATCATCCAACAAAGTTCACTATGTCGCGAACAAGTACTAGAGGTCAACCTGGGGAACCCCAGTGGGTGTATAGCACATCAGCAGTGGACCTCAAATTGGAAACAATAAATCGCATTGAAAGCTATTTTGAATATGATTCAAACGTAGCGAGTACAGCTGAACGGGACTACCTGGAATGGGTCAATGGCAACGTCAGTAGGGCAAGCCCCACAAGAGTATGCAAATATGCAATTGATGTTCTTCGACTACACTCTATGAAGTGGACTATTGGAACAAAACTCACCAAACAAGTCATGCTACTGTCACCGTTTGAAACACTAATGGAAGCACCCGAGCCTATCGCCACTCCAAGCAACACTGACTCTAAAAGTAGTGATGATTCCACAGAACACAATGTTGAGGAAACCAACCCAGTAACAATGTCAGAGGGTGATAACTCACCTGCACTGGTTGAAGGTAACTCAGTAATGGCAGGTGATACGATGATGGTGTCGAACAGCGATGAGGCACTAGCTAAAATGATCACGGACACAGTGGATAAATATTTTGTCCAATTTCGGGAACGAATGATGAAGGATATGGAAACATTGATGAGAAAGATGATCGAAAATGTGATGCAATCTACGATGGATGGCCGTGTTACTGAAGCTCTTCAGAGAAAAGGGAAGGTCGAAATTGACACATTATTCGACACAAATAAACCCACTCTAATTCAAAAGGTTCAAGCAACTATTGAAGAGGTTCAAAAACGAGCGGAGAATGACCTTATCTCTAAATCTCAAACTGCTATAAAAAATATCGCAATCAAGAGAGATGAGGTACTGAATGCCATCAATGAAGAAACAGACCAGGCTATCGAGGACTTTCACAGCGCTACGGAGCAAGTGAAAAAGGACGCAAAATGGAATCTGAGTCATGATATTCAATTGGATGAACCAAACCATACTCAGAAATCCCAACGATTTTCAAATGTAGATCCATATAATCTAAAAGTTGAACATAGAGATATTAATCAACAAAAGAATAATTCACCAAGGCAATCACAACCAACTTGGAGTCTCTATGGATTTCATAAGCATTTTAAGGCCAAATTAAGGAATGACACCCAAATCCTTAACTTTTACCAGCAACTATACACACAAGGATCTCCATATGGAGTGTTTTGTGTACCACTCCAAGATATACATCCAAATATCGACCTATGTCCACCGCAATATCGAAAAGACCGAAATGAAATCGCTCTAACGATCTATCAAAAGCTACAGGACGAGGACTGTGTGAGCATTGGTTATAAAAAGGCTCAACGCCTTATCCAACAGTATGCAGCGAGCTCTGATGGATATCGGGTAATGGAACAACTACTGCGATCCGTACATCCCAATCTAATGCACTCAACCGCGAGTACATATGAAGTTCCAAAACTATCATTAAGCTATGGCAATCTGTACGACTATGGATCTAAAGTGATGAACTATATTCTTTTACAAGGTATTAGACATCGCAAGTTTTCAAATGTTGAACAAACGATAATGTTCTTAAATAATATGGACGATGAAAAGTATCATGAATCCAAAAATAGGGCGCTCGCAGAAATCCGTCATATCACCAGTTCAGGTATCGATACGGTGGATCCGAACTTAATGTTAGAATCGTTGCCAACGACGTTGGAACAATACCATGAACAGATTCATGGACCATCCTCTCCTCCTGTACAAAGGCATATCAGGAGTTTGTATGATTCCTATGGTGACACTATGTGCGAGGAAACAGACGATAGTGAGGATGCCATTGTGAGAACTTTTGTTAGACGCAGGGATAATTACAATTCTTTTTCCCCGGATAACAGAACCAACAGAAGGCAATATTCCAACAACAGAAGCGACCGAAATGGTGGATACCGGAGAAATGATAGAAGTTACAATAACAACTCTAGCAATAAGCAATGCAAAGCTTGTGGCAGATGGGGTTGTTCGGAACGTAAATGCCAGTTCGTGGCAAAAGTTCAATTAGCAGTCAATTTTATCAAAACTCATGGAAATGCAGCTGCGAAACTAGCGGAAGAGTACTTGCGTACAAATGATCGAAGAACTAGAATGAGCACCATTAGGACTCTTACGGCAAATCTCTCAGTAGGAGACAGACCACATGCGACGGATGATGAACTATTACATCAATATCACGTTGAGATTCCAATGGAAGAAATTGACTTTGATCATGATCAGGAATGATCCAAAGCAAAAATTCATCAAATTACACGCATGTGTATCAACCAACCGAGTAATATACATCTTGCAGAGGAGCGTAAAAATGACGAAGCAATAGAAGATATCAATCGGTATGAAGCAGAGGAGCGTAGAGAGATTGTTGATGAAATTTTAGAAAATATACGGGATGATGTAATTGGGGTTAGTCAAGAAATTGAAATGATTGAACCAGTTATTGAAAAAGATATATTTTTTGAAGATCTACTACAGAAAGATAGGCTCAACGATGATGTGGATTTGGAGGATGATGCAAGGATACGAACTATATTAGATACTATTTCTAAATTAGATGAAAAGAAGTACCAAAAGAAAATTGATAGATCGTATATACGTGAAATACGAAATTCAAAATTAAATTTAAGGATGCATCTCGATGGAGGAGCCAACCGTTCTGTCACAGATGACCTGAGACTTCTTCACGACGTAAGGAATATCTCTAATTACGCAATGCATGGAGCACAGAAGGGTGAACCCACGATATCGTGCAGCAAGGTGGGATATATAAAATTAATATGCAGAGGTAGAGGAGTAATAAATGTACGAACGTATTACTCACCGGATGTTTCAGAAACTATATTGTCTCCAGGAGACATAACTAAATCCAACGATAATAATTTCTGCGTATGGGAACAACAAAGTGACATATCAAATGGTAAAGGCTTTATTAGATTTAGTTCCAAAAGTGGTCTGGAATGTGCTACAGTGGATACCTACCTCATGAATGGCCTCTGGTATGCTACACAATTACTACTTGACTGCATACAGCCTAAGTATAAGGATTGGAATGAAACACCAGAGTCGACGTCTCCAATACTGAGAAGGCTAAGTAAAGCAGCCTTACATGAGCTGTGGCATCAAAGGCTGTGTCATCCTGGCGAAACAGTGACGTCGACAGTCTCGAGAACCGCAGAAGGAGTGCCAGTGCTTACACATGGCAGAAATGCTTTCTATAAGTGTGACGCTTGTATGCGTGCAAAAGTTCAACGTACAGCCAAACCACATAATAATACTACAAAGGACTCACCCGTATATGGGGCAGGGCAGATGTTTCACATGGATTTTGGATTTGTTAGGGGGACTGACTTCAAAACCAAGAATGAAGAAGGTAGAATTGTTACTAGCAGAGATGGGTACAACTCTTACTTAATAATTGTAGATAGACACTCCAGTTATACTTGGGTGATGCTTTCTAAAAATAAAGATCCACCAGTAGAGTTTGTACAGGACTTTCTAGCAACACATAAAGATAAAAATTGCCCAGTCATAAGGATCAGAACGGATCAAGGTGGAGAACTATGGGCGAGCAGTGAATTTAAGAAGACAATACGTGAATCCACATGTGTATTGGAACCTACTGGGTCTGGAGATCCTGCCCAGAACGGAAAAGCGGAATCGCCAAATAAGATGTTCGGTAGAATGTTGCGTGGAATGTTATTCAATGCAGGACTAGGCTCGGAATTCTGGTCTTATGCACTGTTACACGCGGTATATGTGAAAAATAGATTACCACATTCAGCGCTACACATGAAACAATCTCCATATGAAGCTTATACAGGAGTGAAACCAAACTTATCTCTCTTAAGAGTATGGGGATGCCGTGTCATTGTAAAAAGACCAGAACATAGGAAAGCTAAATTAGATGACAATACAGCTAGAGGTATATTTTTGAGGTATACAGCAACAGATAAAAATATTGTATATCTAGATATCGATACGAATATAGAGAAAATATCTAGTAACGTTATTTTTGATGAAGCACATTTTTCGACGGGTAGCTTAACTCCAGGATCAAAAGCGCTAAAATCTGCAGGATCAATGCATGAGAAAGATTCAAAATCCAATAGCGAATTAGAAAACGATACTGTGAAAATAAAGCGTATTCACAAAAATGCAAAACTTCCAGTGAGATCCCATAAGAGTGCCGCAGGAATGGATCTCTTTACTCCGGAATCATTTTCAATTCAAGGTCATAGTCGAAAAATGATATCAGTTGGCATTGCAATGTCACTTCCAAAAGGAATTTACGGCCGAGTGGCACCAAAAAGTGGATTGACAGTCAATAAAAATATAGATGTTAAAGCAGGTGTCATTGATAGAGACTTCAGAGGAGAACTTACCGTAGTTATGCATAACATGGGAAGTGACACGCAGGAATTTTCAGCTGGAGATAAGATTGCACAACTAATATTGGAACGTTGTAGTGAAATGGAAGTGAAGGAATGGTCTATGAAGTTAGAAGAGACAGACCGTGGAATGAATGGATTTGGTAGCACTGACCCAGTGGTGCGACAAATACACTCACCTAATATTAATGGCGATAATATTATCCTATCTACAAGTCCATATGGACCGACGATGACGGTAGAATGCAAACTAAAAGGGAACCACTGTACCCTAGGATTGGAGTTAGATGAAGAAAGCATGGCTGGAAGAGTCACTCTTCTTAACTGTACCAAAGGTACTCCATCGGCAAGGATACCCAGATGGAGAAGCCAGTTGCGTGGGGCAATATTGAGAAGTATAAATAATGTTGCAATTAAAACAATTGATGATGTGGTACATACCGTTGAGAGATTTAAGAAAGAAACTGCATCTCAAAAACCTGCGGAAAGGAAAATAGAGATACAGTTTAGCATGTTGGAGAAAGTGTCTATACACTCAGAGAAGGGGGTACCACAAATGTATTATGATCAGCTGAATGTTATTGCTAAGCATCACCTGGAATTGAAAGAAAAGGCTCAAATGATTTTAGAATATAAAACAGCAAGTGATGAACATGACGAAGATTGGGAATCAACGATACGAATGATGAGTGATGAATCAAGTGATAAGAATATAGTTAAACAAAAGAATGCTAAGGTTGTAGAGAAACTCACGCGTAAACTTCTGATGGAGAGAGACGATTGGGACGACTGGAGAAAGTCAGAAGCTAAACAGTTGGACCAATACCAACAGCAGGGGATGTTTGGAAATCCTGAGCCTAGACCAACAAAAGCAAATATATTAAGCTTACTGTGGACGTACCTGGTAAAGGCTGATGGTACTAAGAAAGCGAGGTGTTGCTGCAATGGCAACCCAGGACGACAAGGATCAATCACATTAGCACACACCTATGCTGCATGTGTTGAACAACCAGCTCAGAGAGTTTATTGGGGGTTAGTCGCAATTAAAAATTATATTGCAATCGGTGCTGATGCCTCTAATGCGTTTGCAGAGGCACCACCACCAAAAGCTCCGCTATATGTTCTAGTGGATAGACCATATAGAGAGTGGTACAAGCAAAAGACAGGAAAATACGTACCTAAAGGATATGTTTTGCGTGTTCATCACGCTATTCAAGGTCATCCAGAAGCACCACGGCTGTGGAGTGTCTTCATAGATGAAATCATCAGAAATAAACTAGGCTTCATACCTATGACCCATGAAAAATGCTTGTATCGTGGGAAATTCAAAGGTAAAGAGGTGATGTTCTTAAGGCAAGTTGATGATTTTTCTGTTGCTGCGGAAGACGAAATGATTTGCAATGATGTGATAAATGAAGTTAGCAGATATTTGACAGCTCCATTGAAAAACTTAGGAAAAGTGACGAGATTTAATGGTGTTGAAATAGATCAAACGAAATATTTTGTAAAGATTCACAATTTGCAATATATAGAAAAGATACTTACCAGGCATGGGTGGCTAAACGACACATACAAACCACCAAAGTCGCCAGTTCCAATGAGGAGTGATAGCAAGTATCTATTTGAACTAGAAAATTCGAAAGGACCAGATTCGGATAAAGAAAGACTTGAATTGGAGGTAAAAATGAAGTTCAATTATCGCCAAGCTCTTGGTGAAATCCTATATGCAATGATAACATGTCGCCCTGATATCTCTATATCAGTCACGAAACTCTCTCAATATTCACAAAACCCGGCAGAAATACATTATGTTGCATTAAAGAACATATTTCGTTATTTGAGAAGTACAAGGCGAGATGGGTTAGTATTCTGGAGGAAATCCACTTTTATTCATCAACATATAGAAAATATTCAATTACCTACCATGTACAGCGATATGATCATCCAGAAAGAGATAGAGCAAGATGCAAAAATGAGAAATGAAGACATGATTGCATATGTAGACTCTGATTGGGCAGGAGATACCTCACATCGAAAAAGTATAACTGGAATAGCAGTAGTATTTGCTGGTGCTGTAATTGCATACAAAAGTCGGATTCAAAAGACGATAGCTCTCAGTTCGACTGAAGCTGAGTTCATGGCCGCTTGTGATGCAGGTAAGACAGTCTTATATTTAAGAACAATCTTGGAGGAAATGGGAGTAGAGCAAAATGAAGCTACGTTGCTATTCGAAGACAACCAAGGAGCTTTAATGATGGCGAATGCGCAACAACCCACTAGACGCACTCGCCACCTTGACACGGCTGCGTTTGCACTTCAGGATTGGGTCTCAAGAGATTTGTTGAATGTTACATATATAGCATCTCATAAGAACAGCTCAGATGGAATGACAAAACC
>Ga0209092_10004325_pt1 | contig 11916 bp, 7 predicted proteins | sample FraStrMetagenome_FD_187446 | JGI IMG/M metagenome (GOLD analysis project Ga0209092, IMG submission 187446) | Marine eukaryotic phytoplankton communities from Arctic Ocean - Fram Strait ARC3M Metagenome (SPAdes) (version 2) | ecosystem: Environmental > Aquatic > Marine > Oceanic | place: Fram... | reverse complement strand
ATTACTATTATTACTATTATTTATCTGAATCTAGCAATGAATGAATGAATGAATGAATGAATGAATGAATGAATGAATGAATGAATGAATGAATGAATGGTTAACGAGTGCTAAATACATCGTTTAACTTTAAATATGTTATTACTATTATTATTTTATATCGTACATAGTTGATATTATTTTTGTTCTTGATAAACTTGACTGCTGGACACATTGATCGATTGACTGCTGCTGGACTCATAAATTCTTCAGGTTTTTGATTGTTTTCTTTTTGAGTATATCTTATCCTTCAGTTGAAATGGGGCGAAATACTCGATGGCAAATTACGACCACTTAAATTGTAAATCATCAAGGTGTGAAATAGGGCACCTAGGTTTATGCTAATTTCTTTCTTCTCTTTTTCTTCAATTAAAAATACTCCATGAGCCATTTCACATAATCAGTATTACGGGGTCGAATCTGTGATCAAGTTTTTACAATGTCAAACTATGCATTGACAAAATTGAATAAAGTACCTTTTATATATTTGATTACTAATTGATCAAAAATGCTAGTAGACAGCTCAATCCTGTAATCAATCCGAGTGTTCCTCCACTTGAGGCGTGTCTGATTCCATTACTACTCTGGCCATTGTGACATGCAGTTGAACCAAGATGCTTTGCATGTCTACAAAATGTGCATTTATAAGTGTCCGTTTGTCTACCTACTGGAGAAGATTTTCCCCTTGGACACATTAATCCTTTACATCCATATCTACCGATATCACCTGCATTCCAATTTTCTTGTTTGCAAATGGCTTCGTCAATATGAGTAAGTTTGTTATCGTGGAGAAATAATTCAAGCTGACTAAACCTGGCTAGTGCTGAAGGTACGGAGCCTGTTAACTGGTTTCCAGAAATGTCTACTGAAAGATCGGCAGAATTACGAAATTCAGTTAAGAAACTTGTGGGAATTGGACCTGTCAAGTCATTTGAAGAAAAATCTAAAATACTCAAACTATCAGGAAGGCGAACAGAACCTATGTTTCCTTCCAAGTGATTGTCACCAAGAAGAAGAGCCTCAAGGTTTTTCAAATTGTCAAAATCAGAGGGCACAGTGCCTGTGAGATGATTATTAGATATGCTCAAAAATTCCAACGTTTTGATATCAGTGATGCCACCAAGGTTACCCCGTATCTCATTAAATCGCAATTTGATCTTTTTCAAACTCGGTGCTCTTTCGATCCCTTTCATATCGTCAATACCAGTTGCATCTAGAATCAATTCTTCCAATGATCGTGCCTCCTTAATCCAATTGAAGTCGAAATTAGATAAAGGATTGGAGTATAAAACTAATGCCTTGAGGTATTTTAATTGATATAGCTCAACAGGTGGAGTACCAACCACATTATTTGCACCCAAATCTATTCTTTCTACGTATTCTGTGTCACTTTTACAGGTTATTCCATTCCAAGAACAAATACTCGCAGTGGTCATCCAATTATCTCGATAATGCCAACGCTCGCCCTTGCATTGTGTATAGAGCAGTACAAGAATATCTTTGTCCGACATGGTGTTACCAGGAGGATCGCCGACGAGTTCTGGTGGTGAAGGTGAAGGAACTTGAGGTTGGGGGAGTGGGAGAGGAGGACTTTGACTTTCTGAAGTTGGAAAAGACACAGGCGTGTTTACATTTACACCTGTAGATTCCGATATTTCGCCACATGTTGTAGAACCGTAATATTTCGCGGATGGACAAGGTTGGCAAATAGATGTAGATGACTGTTGCATTCCCCCAGATGGGCTAAAAGTTTGTGGAGGACATAAAAATCCATCGCATCCGAAGGCAACACCGCAAAAACTATCATCAATCTCACTTATCTTATTCCCTTGCAAATGAATGTGCCCAAACTTAGATAATGAAGAAGGTAGTTTTCCTGTAATCTGATTGAAACTAAAGTCAATCAAATTAACATAGTCTGAATTGGCGGCCTGTAGCAGTGTTGATGGAACTGCCCCAGATAGATTATTAAACTTTAAATCAATTTTTCGTATATTTTGAAGCTGTGCAAGATCCGGAATAGGGCCTTTCAATCCGATATTTGTGTCTGATTTCTGTTGTGATAAATCAATAAATGCGAGATTTGTCATTTCGCCCAGCACATCAGGAATTGTACCGCTTAGAGAATTTGATTGCAATCGTAAAGTTACCAAATTTGTCATGTGTCCCATGGTGAAGGGTAAAGGACCACTCAATTTATTGAATGCACAAGAAAATAAATGTAGATTTGCCAAATTATCCATGTTAATTGGAAGAGGACCCCGAAATTGATTGTAGTCAAGCGATAGTTGCTGGAGACTTGGTATTAAAAAAAGTTCATCTGGCAAAGTACCTTGTAAATCGTTGCTTGTCAATTCCAAATTTTTCAGTTTTTTCGCACCAGAAATGCCGTCGAGTGATGTTATTCTCGTCGAGCTAAGATCTATTGTAGCTAAGTTTTCAGCATTGGCGATGCCAGTGAAATCGAAAGATATGGCATTATTATCCAATACAAGTGTATCTAAATATTCCAATTGAAAAAGTTCCACAGGTGGAACACCAACCAGATTATTCGAACTTAACAATATGTATTGAACAAATTTTCCATTTGGCGTATCAGTGCAACGAATCCCAAACCATTCGCATATGCTAGATGAATCATTCATCCAATTATCATTCCTTTCCCAATTTGAGCCACCACATTCATTGTAGAAAATTTCCAAAATGTTCTTTTCTTTTGAGCCTGTGTAACCTGATGATGGGTATGTTGGATTTGAGTCAATAGTCGCAGGTGGCAAAGTCGGAAGCCCAGTACAACTAGTAGATCCAAAAAAAGATGAGACTCTTTCCCTGCATTGTGAACAGGGATTAGTGTCCCTATCCTGTTTTCCTAAATCATTGAAAGAGAACGGAGGACAAAGAATAGCATCACACCCATACTTTCCAGTTTGATAACTTCGAGATGCATCACAAAGCCTTTCGTCAATTCCTGTAAATTTATTGTTTGAGAGATAAATTCCTTCGATGGGAAGGTTATCATTGAAATTGGGCACCCTTCCACCAATCTGGTTATTCCTTAAATCAACATATTCAAAAGAATCTAAACTCACGCTTCGAAGCAAATCTGAAGGAAGTTCGCCTGTTAATGAGTTGGAACTAAGATCAAGTTTACGAAGTTCAGCAAGGCCATTAAAAGATGGTACCTTTCCTGTTAATCCCATGCCACCGAAACTCCTTTGATTTGCAATATCTAAAGACCATAGATGAGAAAGAGTAGAGATTTCATTTGGAATGGATCCTGATAAATCATTGTGTCCAGCGAGAAAGAATTGTAGATTTTTCAGCTGACCTAGAGCTGATGGAAGGTACCCGCTTAAACGATTGTCGTGAATTGCTAGATATTCAAGGTTTGCAAGATTTGCGATTTGTGGTGGAATTGTACCAGAGATATCATTGAATATCAAAGCAAGGTCCAAAAGTTCACGTAATTCTAAAATTTCGATGGGAAATTCACCGCGGAGATTTGTTGATGAAAGATACAAATGCTCTATTGTGGTCGATTTTTGAATTCCTACCACAGATTCAATATCGGTGTGACTGAGATCGAGGGTTGTAAGTTTTTTAGCATTTTCTATACCAGTAAAATCAAAGTTAATAGAGTTGCCTTCTAGTGTGATCTCAGTCAATGACTCAAGATTAAATATTTGACTAGGTGGAGTTCCAATCAAATTATTCGATTTCAAAACAACTCTTTCTATTTTGTCGTAAACATCACATTTTACTCCTTGCCAGTCACAAATGTCTACACCAGTATCCATCCATCCATCATTGTTTATCCAATTATCGCCGCCACATTGCTTGTAGATCTGTTCAAGAATATCTCTCTCGGAAGATGATCCAGAAGAGACGGGAGAAACTGGAGTAGCTGGCGAAACTGGTAACTGGGGTGTGTAGGGGATTGGGACAGGTAGAGAGTGAAAGTCTGTAGGTGGGCATGAGATTGCTCCAAAGTATTGTGCCTCAGGACATTTCTGGCATGTTGAATCAAATGATTGAACTCTACCTAGAACATTAAAAGTTCCAGGAGCACATAATATAGCGTCGCATCCAAATTGATCTAGCACACCTAAACCGGAACACAACTCTTTTGGAATAGAATCAATCATATTATCTTGCAGATATATTTCCTGAAGTTCGTTCAACCTCGCGGGAATAGGTCCTGTGATACGATTGGAAGCAAGATTAGCATATTCAAAGCTTGTTGGAAGAACCGATTGAAGAAAGTTAGTTGGAATGTTCCCAGATAGATTGTTATGGCTCAAATCTACTCTACGGAGGTTTTTATGATCTTCAAAATCTGGGACAGGACCAGAAAACCCACTTAATATTTGCTCAGTGCTGCTATCAATCTGACGTGATAGATCAAGATTAATCAAGGAAGTCATGGAATTTAAAATGTCGTTAATAGGACCACGTAAACTATTTGAACGTAAGTTCAAGGTATGAATGTTTCTTAGTAAAGAGAACGAATCTGATAAAAAGCCAGTCAACTTATTGTCAGAAGCAGAAAATAATTCTAAATTTTCAAGCTGCTTCAAGTCAAAAGGTAATCCGCCAGTAAGTTGGTTTCCGTCCAATTTCAATTCGTGCAAAGAAGTAAGAGCAAAAATATTCGTTGGAATACCACCATTCAATTCATTATCTGATAAGTCCAATTCAACTAGGTTAGGCGCTTTTTCTATTTCCCTCACACTGAAAATGTTCGTATTTTGTAGATCCAGTATTGTAAGGAACCTTGCATTTTCGATCCCAAAAAAGTTAACAATAATATCGTTGTGACTCAGAGAAAGACTTTCAAGATGATGTAAATTGTACACGGAAGTTGCGATATTACCCTTCAGATTGTTGTTACTAAGCATGAGATATTTAACTGATTCCGAACCATCATCAGCACAAGTGACACCGTACCATTCACAAATTGATTGTGGAGATGTCCACCCATCATTATGTATCCATTTGTCTCCACCACAATCATTATAAATTGTAACTAAAATATCAATGTCTGTTTGTGCTGGATATGCTAGTTCTCCCCCCATACTTTCAGAACCATAAGGAGAAGTAGGAGAAGAAGGAGGAGAAGGTACGGATGGTGAAGATGGATATAGTGGAGTGGAGTCTGGTACATCTATTGGACATGTTGATGAGCCCAAATAAGGTGCTGTATCACAATGCAAGCATGATTCATCTTCTGTCTGCCTTCCTCCTTTCGCATAACTGTAGAGAGGGCATAAGATTGCATCGCAGCCAAAACGGGCGATTTCTCCACCTCGATTAGGATTGCAGAGTTGCCTAGGTATTATTGAGATTTGATTGTCTTCGATATGGATTGACCCTACTGGAAGCCTAAGAAAAGGCCTCCTAGGTAAAACACCATTAAACTGATTGGAATTCAAGTATGCTACACCAAATGTATCGGGATTGACACTTTCTAAAAACTTTTCTTGAATTCTGCCGGTGAAAGAGTTGTAAGAAAGATCGAGGCGTTCCAACTGTGTCGATTCAGAAAACATAGGAATTCGTCCAGTCAAACTTAGCCTCGACAAATCAAGTTGTTCTAGCTCTAAAAGCTTATCCAAACCGTCAGGTAGAGTTCCAGATAAATGATTTCCTCGCAAGTTTAATTTTTTTAGCTTAGTTAGTTCCGTGATGGCGGTTGGGATGTAACCTTCAAAATAGTTGTTGGCCAAATTGAGTTCTTCCAAACGACCGAATTGTGAAATGTTTTCTGGGAATTTTCCATTCAAATTATTAGATTCCAAATCTAGCCTCTTCAAAGTTCTCCTAAAATTGTAAATCTCGGGAGGAAAATCACCAAATAGATCATTTAGACCCAATCGTAAATCAGTAATATCATCCATCTCGACTTGGGTAAAAATACCCGCAAGATTATTCAGATTAGTAGCGGATAAATCTAGATACGAAATACTGCTCTGCACCAAATCCGAATTATTTTCATTTCTCCAACTAAATTCGTTTCCACTAAGATCCAGCACTTGTAAATCGGGCATCTGCAAGAGAAGCCTTACAGGTAAAATGCCATCCATGTTATTTTGGGGCAGTTCAATTTTTACAACTTTTTCTTCTTGCATTTTGCTGTTATTTTCATAGTCTTGTAGTACACATTCAATCCCATACCAGTCACAAACTGGCTTTGATTTATCCATCCATCCCTCATGACTATACCAACCATCTCCATTACATGAATTGTACAACAAAATCAAAATATCTCTGTCACTTCCTGCTACCAAAGTTCCAGGTATGCTGTTAAGAATCAGCATAAGCATAGATATTCCTCTCCATATTTGATTCATTTGGCCCAGAAAATTGCCGTGTCGTGGTATCTGTGATCGTTCCTGCATAAATTTGCTAGTTTATTTTAATTCCACTTCTCTTGTATTCCAGATTCTACCGACTCCCTTTCATGTGAAGCTTTGTTTGCCGAATACTTTTCGGTCATATGAAGAATCTGGAGAGGTCATAATAAATTCTGAGATATGAGGACTACGCATTTCTAAATATAGATGTTAGTTTTCTCAAACATATAGGCAAGAATCTTTATAATTAGACATATTAAAACTGGTATCTTATCGCTCTGAATGGAATAATATCCTTATAAAAATGTGAAATATCGCAAAAAGTTCCCAAGCTAAAATTCAATTAACTAAATCATCACTTCAGGATTCTATTTAAACTTACACATATGATAATCTTTTGATTAAATAAAAATTATAATCTGAAAAGTATGAGTCTTCGAGTCATTAATTCCTATCAATTCTTTCACAACTTCTAATTAAGCATCCTAAAAATGAGAGTCTACTTATGGCCGATGTATATAATTGAAGTGTGAGCAGAATTTTACGTTACGGTACTATCTAAAAAATTATATGGGGAATAGTAGTACGAAATTGATGGCCGTTCCTCTCTCAACTAATATGCAAAGGGTTCGAGTCACGGCGAACTTGTCTCTTTTTATTACCAATTATTTGATGTGAATGACATGCCAGTATTTAAAACATCTTTCTGGCTGTATAGTCTGCAGATTTTATATTATAATGAAAAAAATGATACATGACAAAGAAAGACATGTTTGGATCAATCACATTAAGAAAATTTTCCATTCCTTTGTCATCATCAAATCAATTTTAAGTTCATCTATCATTGATTTGATTTACAAACTTGGACAATGTCAATGTTTCCTTGGTGAATGCAAAATACCACGTTCAATTGAAATTCAAGAATTATACAGAGAAATACATTGTAACATTCAAACCCTATTCATATAGAATGTGAATGATATCTGTTATTGCCACCAGCACCACTATCAAGAATCAATGCTGAATATATCATTTTTATGAGTATTGACAAATAAGAACTAGATTGCATTGTCATATCATCTTTAATGTCAAAAGTGACTTTCTACTTTTTCCAGATTCATTATCCTCAAAATTACCATCATTTTAATGTAAATCTACTGATTTAGATCAGTCATAAAGACCAAAACATTTCCAAAAATATCACGTATCTCGTGATTGTAAGGATGATTCAAGATGAAACACTTTGAACACATCACCCGTATAGTTATCTGCATAACCTAAAAACATAGCCCAAAAACTTTCATACAATCAGAGTTTAGATTTCATTTCCCCCTCAACAACAAAACTATGCCCACTTCACCAAATGCTCAAACAAGATTAGAGGCAAAAGTCTGTTGACTTTCACAAATTCTGCCATAACCACATTTCATCCTTTTTTAGAGACTAATAGTACTTCTCAATATGTTTTTGTTTTCATGCATCCTGTCCAAAGTTTATATTTCAATATGTCTGACAATTTAGTTTGCTGCATCATTGCCCGAATTCTCCCAGTTAAAGTAACAAAATCTCTTTCCACAACTCCAATCAGTTTTGGATTATTTGCTCCTGTAAACTCCATTTCCATGTTTACATCAAATTTTGAAATCCATTCTAAAAAAAACACTGGTATCATCAAGCCTGAATTTCTTAATTCTTAACCACCATTATGCTTTTTTTCTGATGAAACAATAAAAATTACTCTCTTTTTTTACTCATCTCAGATGTCTCTTTCCTAAACTAACTTTTCTTATAACCAATCCACAAATAAATGAATAAAATGGACCCACTAAAACCCTTTTTTCAAATGAAACTGGATCAAAATAGACTAGATCACCAACCACAATCTCTATATTATTGGATAGCTTCTTAAAATTATTTTTCATAATTTTAGGGACAGTGCATACCTCATAACAGCCTTCTCATCATAATTTCAGACCAAATTCTGATGCTGTAGATACAATGAATTGTCTATGGAAGTCCTAAAATATGATTGGCACATCCAATTTCTCCAGAGTTCTTTTTTGGCTGAATTGTTTTAACCTGTTTGTTTTTGTTTTCTTATATAATTTCTCAATCTTCTTTCCTAAAAGCTGACTTTATCCACTTCTTATTCAATGATAACACACAAATTCTCATCCCTTTTCTCGGAGTTAATAGCATCAATCTTTCCTGTTATCTCACATAAGTTTGCCATGAACATTGTTGCACTAATCAAGTTACAATACATATGTGTCATGATTGCTGATTCTTCACTGATAGTGATTTTAGGAGTCAAATTTCCGTCAGCTACAGAAATTGTTTATGTAGTATACGTAAGAAGGACAAGAAACTCTATGTTCCTTGTCTACACAAGGAATGCACGGGCCTTTGTCGTCCTGATCAGCTCATTTTTAGTTTTTTATCTGCTACAACATTCCAGTTATTCAACAAAGCAACATGCTTTAGATAAGTTTTATAATATGCTATATTATATCACATTCATCGCTTCGGAAAAGAGATTGTCATCTCTTTATCAGACCACTGAAATTTTTTAGGAAGGCAAACAAGACTGCATTATTGGTGATGATACTCTGGGTTAAAGTAGCGCTTTTGTTGGCTGAGGATTGTGTGGAAGAGGTGGGGTTAGATATAATTAAATTTATTGATAATTCGATATATCTGATTCAAAAAATGCACCAGCAAATATTCTTGACGTCAGATTGTGAACAAATTGTCTAATTCACTTTATTTAATCATAGTGCTTGCGAGTGCCCATGGCTTCTACGTTCCATCCTATGTGATATTGTAAAATTCCATATAGAGTTTAAAGTAATATTATTAGATGAAAATCAAAATTCGAATATCTCAGTAAATACTTCAGATTCTGAACAGTCCCAGACACCTGGCAATGACCCCAAATCAAACCAGAGTTCAATTATTGAAGAAGAATATTCTGAATCATCAAGTGCCACTTTGAAAGAGAGAGACCAGAAGGCTAGGAAACCTTTGAGTCAAGACACCATGAACACCTCCAAGTCTGCCGTGAGCAACTTGAAGGGAGACCTGTAAAAGGCAAAGAGACCGTAGTTGAAAATGGAGAGTGGATGATTCAACTACCAGAGGACAACAGGGACCAATCAAATATATGTTACATGTTAAATAATTCAGTCACAACAAAAAAAACAAAATGTCATACACATACATATTTAAACAATTCAAATTCATCAAACCTCCTAATTACTCCATATCAAGTATCGCCTAGCATTAAAGAAATTCCCAAGATTAGATCGAACAAAAAAATCAATTCAATAGCTGAAACCTTCGGAGATCACTTAACAGAAAAAGATGAAGGATCAATAAGAATAGTCGGTCAAAATGTGAACTGTATTGGAACCAATCAACATTGCAATCAGAAAGAAGAAAGAGCCAAAAATTGGTTAATCCAAAACAATGTAGATATAACTGGATGGCAGGAGACAGAAGTAGCATTTCATATGCTACCTAGATCCAAACGCTTGTCAAATAGAATGCAGGATATAAGATGGAACAAAATTCGTGTGAGCTCAACCAATAACAAACACGAAAGCAGCAGTACCTTCCAATATGGAGGCACTTCCGTTATGGCCTTTGATGAAGCAGCACATCGAATCAAAGCAACATGAGCAGACCTTACTGGACTTGGCAGATGGAGTTGGATCCTGTTTGAAGGAAAATCAAGACATCTCACCAGAATCATTTCAGCATATGTCCCATGCAAGAGTTCTGATAAAAGACATCAAACTGTGTATAATCAACATAAAAGATACTTTTGGAAACGTGGAATACAACGATGCCCCAGGAAATTAATGCATATTCATTTAGTCAAACAAATAAAGACTTGGCAAGAATCAGGTGAAAATATTGTTTTGATGATAGATGCGAATGAAAATCTAGAAGCTATGGGTCCATTACAAACGATGTTGAAATATGAGTGTCAATTAATTGATCCAATACGTCAAAGATATGCAAAGAAAAATCAACAATTACCTGCAACATCTCTTACTGGAAGTAAGCCCATCGATAGTATATTTGTCTCAGCTTCATTTCAAAATATAATAAGAGGAGGATGGATAAGAGTCAAGGATAGTATTGAAGATCATAGGGCTATCTTCATCAATATTGCCACTCAAGTGCTATTAGGAGAGAATCCCTTTCATATTCATTGGAGTACAGCTCGAAGACTAGTCTGTGATCAACCGAAAGTCGTTCAGAAGTATAAATCAACAATTGGAAAATCAACACACCTTTTCAAAGTATGAAGCTCTCCAAAATAGAATCAATCAAAATCAAATTACTCAGAAAGAATATATTATGAATCTCAACAAATTAGATAGATCAATCACAAATTCTATTTAATTTGCAGAAAAAAGATGTAGGAAGCTTCATGCAGGACAAGTTACATATTCTCCCGAAATAAATGAAGCAGGCAACACTATTAATGTATGGAATAATATCATTCGAAAGAAAAAAAGGATGCAACATCTCATCTACATATATCAAGCAAATCTCAAAAAAAGCTGGAATTTCCATCAACATCAATCAATTGTCAGTACCAGAATGTGAACAAAAAAGAAAGTTAGCTACAAAAAAATATAAACATTTAAAAAAATCAGCGAAACAATCCAGAGAACAGTTTTTAGTGGATCTAGCAGAACAACATTCACAAATTGGAAATTCAACAATAAGTTCAATCATATCTAGAATGAATCAAAATGAAGACCTACAAGCTTCTTATCGTCGCATCAAAATTGCCACAAAACCTTATTATGGTGCTACAGAGAAGGTATTATTACAAGATGAGAATAGTGATTCTGAAGAAATAACTACAGACAAAAAAAGAATTGAAATTGCATTATGTAATGGTTAGGGTTAGGGAGTCTTCAAAAGTAAGCTTTAGAGGAAGTAAAATTGAGGAAAAACATATTGGGAAGTGTTAGTAATGGAAAATATAATGATTGTTGATGCACTATAATATAAAACAAAAAGACTTCTTATTGAAGTGGTCCTTGAGGTAATAGATTGTGATAATGATCCACTGTATCATTAGGACCCCCTTTCCGGACCCCCCGAATTTAAGCAAGATTTACGTATTTTCTTCGTAGGTATATTGGCAAAAAGGAGTTTTTGCACAAGAAATATTAAATTGTATGTATACTAGAAAACTTCACATACGCACTTTTCAATAAATTTTCAATCTTCATTTTGGTGTCTTAAGATTACTTACAGACCAATACCGAATCTTCGTAGGAATTCATAGGAATTATGGCAAATTATGGCAAATCATTTAACATGATTCTGTTAGAAAAAGACACCACAACTGCCACCAATCTTGTCTGTATCTAACCTTGGAACTTAATTGTAAAAAAAAATAGATTATTTCATGCTTTTATGCTGTTTTATAGTTTACCAAAGTGAATGATACCATTTATGAAGCAAATACAACAAATGGAATCATTAACCAAGCACT
>Ga0209092_10004324_pt1 | contig 11917 bp, 9 predicted proteins | sample FraStrMetagenome_FD_187446 | JGI IMG/M metagenome (GOLD analysis project Ga0209092, IMG submission 187446) | Marine eukaryotic phytoplankton communities from Arctic Ocean - Fram Strait ARC3M Metagenome (SPAdes) (version 2) | ecosystem: Environmental > Aquatic > Marine > Oceanic | place: Fram... | reverse complement strand
CGAGTCAACGGATGTCGAAAGTCCCGTCGTCGATACCATCGATAATTTCTTCTAGAGAACCTTCGTTGCAACCAACAAGACTTTATTCAGACTTGCCAAGTAGAGTTCCGAGTCAACGGATGTCGAAAGTCCCGTCGTCGATACCATCGATAATTTCTTCTAGAGAACCCTCGTTGCAACCAACAAAACTTTATTCAGACTTGCCAAGTAGAGTTCCGAGTCAACAGATTTCAAAAGTCCCGTCGTCGATACCATCGATAATTTCTTCTAGAGAACCCTCGTTGCATCCAGCAAGACTTTATTCAGACTTGCCAAGTAGAGTTCCGAGTCAACGGATGTCAAATACCCCATCATCAAACCCAACGATAAATGTTTTGAAAGAACCCTCATTGCAGCCAACAGAAATATTTCCAGACTTGCCAAGTAGAAATCCTATTCAACGGAAATCAAATGTTCCGTCGTCAAACCCAACACCAACTTTTTCGAGTATACCATCGTTGCCACCAATTGAATTAATTTCAGGCTTACCAAGTAGCCTTTTTACCTTAAAACCAACAGATTTTCCAAGAGCCAAACCAAGCATCGACCCAACGACAATTCCAAGCATGATTCCGATAATATTTCCCACTGATTTACCGAGTACATTCCCTAATAACGAACCAAGTATTACTCCGAGTGATACAATGAGTGTAATTTCAACTAATCTGCCGACTGTTGTATCCACTGACAACCCGAGTGGAGCTCCTACTGATCAGCCGATTGCTATTTCCAGTAACACATTTAGTGTAGTTCCTACTGACATATTGACTTACTTTCCCACTCTCAATCAGAGCGGTTACCAAAGGAACGTTCCTTCCAATGCACCAAGTGGAAATCCTGTCGGGGTTCGAAGTGATATGCCAAGTGACATTCAAATCGATCTACCAACAGTTACTCCCACCGATCTTGCACCATCGCTCCCTGTAACAAATATAGAGGATGTTCTCTCGACCACATCGTCGCCACCCTCCCGTGCTCGGATTATGTCTACATTGAAACCATCGTTGAGATCTGTTACACCGTCGTCACACGCAAATCTTATTCCGTCGATGTCGATGTCGGTGCAACTAACTGCAACTCAAACACCTTCAGATGATAATCAGTCAATAAGTCTTGTGCCAACCGCCAAAAAAGCATTATTGACCACAACTTTGCCACCTACTCGAGGTCGGGTCATGCCCACTTTATCACCTAGGCCTATAAACAAGACATTTCTTCCAAGTTTATCAATGGGGCCAAGTCATCTACCAATTTCGACTTATTCTCAGCTACCAACGAGGGTGAGACCTTTGACAGCTGTTTTGTTTTTGGTGTTCAGTGGAGAAAATGCAGCCGAGTTGAATAATGCTACACTACCTAGGTTTGAGTCTACAACTTTATATTTTTTCAACATCTATACATCTACTACTTCATTGATCATAACAGATGTTCGATTGATAGAACAAGAAGTCTTTATCGCAGAAGTATCTGCAAATGACGAAGGACGTTTGTTACAAACGCCTTCAACTCTAGGGATTGGAATAAATGTTATCGGCTCTTTTGTCGATGAGGTGGTTGAGAACGAGTTTCAAGATTTGCTTATTAACCTACTTCGTAATAAAGATGAAGAATACATTGGGTTACTGACATCAAACGAAGATTTATCAAAAGAAGCAATATTTTCTTCAGAAATATTTCTCATGGTTGTTCCAGATAGACCATCTACAGTTCCATCGGTGTCTGCTGAACCGATGTTTCAGTCTCCGACGTACAATCCTTCTATTCAAACATTTTTTAGCCCGGACAAATTTTCTGTTGTTCCATCGTCTGCCGAACCTATATTTCAACCTTCCGATGAAGCTTCATATAATCCTTCTATTGAACCCATGGCTAGCTCAGATATGATTCGTCAAACAGGAATCGTTTCAATTTATTTTCATGATGTGCCAAAACGAATAATGAGTAATGACGAGGTAGATGAATTTGATAAGTCAATGCAGGAATACCTAGAAGTGTACGTACCTTCATTAATTATGAGAGAATTGCTCGTCATTACTACTAGTCAGTATACACAAGAAATGGTAAAGTATGAGAATCGAGTTTTGGAGGCCACAATTAATCGTTTATATATCACCGTAACTGTAGAAGCCATGATGGCACCTGATGAGGACATTGTTATCGTAGTAACTGATGCTCTATCACAAAGTGGCGACGACGACAACGGATCAGATTTTTTATCATATATTGAAGAAGTGCCCTTGCTTGGTGGTGACGACTCATCCTATTTTGGTAATGCTGTTGCAATGGACTTTGTCTTTGATACATCTTCCTCCCCAACTTTCTCACAATCCGCTGGTCATACGTTAATTGGTTCTGTTACTCTCGCTGGTATTTGCAGCGCGGCGGTAAGTACATGTCACAGTATTTACTTTTATAGAAATTTCATTTCTAATTTCAATAGTTTCAACATAACAGGCGGCTGCGTCAGCAGCAGTGAGTTCTTTATTTGTATCTTAAAAATATGTTACCATTCCTAAATCGTTACGTTTACAGGCATCTAGTGCTGCGGCCGCATCATCTGCTGGTGGAAATGACGTCAACGGTAGAGATGATACCGATATGTTAGAGGTCGATGCAGGATCTGACAGAGATGCTGAAGCAGAAACATATTTGGCGGCTGGATCGGCAGCGGTAATTTTCTTTTCTTTTTTACAATGTAATAAACTGCAAAATATGTTTCCATTCCTAACTCGTTACGTCTACAGGCATCGAGTGCTGCAGCGGCGTCATCTGCGGGTGGGAATGATGCCGATACGTTGGAGGTCGATGCAGCGTCTGACAAAGATGCTGACGAAGATAAAATTTTGTCGACCGGATCGGCAGCGGTAATTTTCTTTTTCTTTTTGCAATGTAATAAAATGCATTCCTCACCAATCACGTTTACAGGCATCGAGACAGGCATCGAGTGGTGCCACGATGACATATGTAAGTACTAGAGAACAAGAAGAAGAAGAAGAAGAAGATATTGAAGTTGAGGGCGAAATGATGGAAGATAAAGACGAGAAAACTTCAACGAAAGAGAAAAGATCTAGAGGTCAGAAAGATTCATCGAAAGATCAGAAAGATACATCGAAAGATCAGAAAGATACATCGAATGATCAGAAAGATACATCGAAAGATAAAAAAGTTGTTTCGAAGAAAAAAGCCACATTCGCAAGCAGTAAGTCTGCTTATGCAACCCGTAAAGCAGTCGCTAGAATGAGTGCTAAATCGGAAGTTGAAGTGGAAAGGGAAGACAGTGATGATGAAGAAAAATGCAACTTATCTCGACTGAAAATTTACATTTTGGCTATATTTTTTATGAAGGAAATGGAGAGAGTGCTTGATAAGGCTTGTTATAATAAAAATTGACCTATGTCCGAATAATAGTCGAGTTCGCACTCGAAAGGTTCTTTTGCTTCTTTTCAGAAGTAAAAAGCTGTTGATACAGTGCCGTGATTTCTTGCACGAGGGCACCACATTCCAACTGACCTTGTTTGTCACTGCTTCCTTCTATGGTAAAATCTTTACAATTCCTTGGGTATTGTGTGGTCTTAGTCTCGGCTGCGGTTTTCCAAGGTGATCAACCTAATGCTGTGGTCGCTGCTTTGTATAAGTCTGAATTGCACTCAATCATGAAAAAAAACGATTTTGTTTCTTCTTTATTAGTTGTGTGACGATATATATTCGTATCTGGCTCCAATGACAGCATCGGTGGGAGAATTGGATTTTCGATAGTTTGTTGTTGATAATATTGTTTTGGTGACACAGTTACCTTTTTCGCGTACACAATGACGCAAATGAAATATTTGCCACTCCATAGTTTTCAATTTCGGATTTTTGCCACTCCAAAGTTTACACATCATAGTTTTCTTGAAGAGTATTTCCTACGAGAAAATAAGGTCTAATAGGGAACGAATTTTGGAAAAATAAACTATCATCTAAGACCAGGGTTGACTGTCATGTAAAAGTTTTATGCTTTGTCTTTGTTAGAGCTTTGAAAACACCATATCTTGGCAACATTGCGCAATCGCGGCGCAGAGTAATTTTTTTCCAAGACACACAAACAACACCATTCTAAGTGCATAATCCGTTCATATTTTGTATAAGTGATCAATATATGTATTATAGATTATACTATAAACGAATAGGTGAGAAATAGCGTTACATTCAACCATCGGAATATGTGAGTGATCCGTCAACCCATACACCAAATCAGTACCATCAGTGGCGATATTTCCGTCACCGATAACCCCGGCTCTCTCACTAATATTATCTCTCATATCATCAAGAAGGCTCTCTTCTGAAAGGATAGTTCCAAACTCTCCACTATCTTGTGCAGAGTAGCTGTCGGCATCATCATCTAGATCTGGACTACGAAAACCCCAGGATTCCTCAATGAGACGCATATCATTCGTATTTTACTCTAATCGATTAAATCACGTTACCATGTAGTAGATGAGTATAATACGGTTGTGTTGTTGTTGTTTTTTTTTGAATTTGGCGGGGTTTATGGTATGATATGGCGTGTTGTTGTGTAGGTGTTGTGTTCTTTTTTGTTGCTGTGAAAAAAAATGTTTCTGCAGCAGGAAAGGTAGAAAGACATTTATGTAAAAAACGCAAACATATATTTTAGCCTGTGTTATGTTGTGACAGATCCATAGCATGAGAATGGGATGCGAAGTTTAAGTGCCACTCCACTAGACATATCTTTCTACAGAATATACAATGTACCGATAGACTTCTACGTTCATCCGTGCATAATTTACGAGTACCGTACGAGTATATGTATATATGTGAACTACCCGTAAGCACGTGTACATAGCTGCTCCTGCTGCTGTGTACATGTAATTTGTTCGAGTGACGAACGGACGTGACGCACGAAACACGAACGAAACCATTTCTTGGACCTTGGGGCTTGGGTCAAAAAAGAAGAGAAAATATAAAAATGTGTAGGAATACATGGGTGGCATCGTACACTTTATACGCTAAAAATATTTTGGGCAGAAATCCTATGTCAGGTTTTTGACAAAGCTGAAACATGTTCCATGTTTAAACCATAAAATTCATTGCCCTATTCCAAACTAACACTACTACTAAGAGTAACAAATCAACATTTAAAAACCATGTCCGACGACGAAGCATCTCTTAACAGCGTAGGTGGTGCCAATGAAGAATCTACCGATTTAGAAGATGTACCAGAAGTTACAGAACGGCAAAAAAAAGTGAAGCAGGGCACCTTGGTAGCAACTGGTACTGCCGTGGCAAACATTCCATTGAGTTTTGCTGGAGGTGGACCGATTGGTGCAGCCGTTGCTGGAATGGGAGGAGGAGCTACCATTGCGACTTCGCCACTTTGCAACAACAATGAAACGGAAATTAAAGATATTGAGTCGTTTAAGGCAGTGCTTGAGAAGATGACGTATGAAATGGATCGTATGATGGCAGAGAATAAAAAGTTACGGGAGCAGATAAAGAAGTTGGAAGAATCTACTGGTAAAATGGAAGGGCATCAGAATGCATTGGATGCCATTACTAACCAGCAGACGCAAAGTATTGATGAGTTTGAAAAGCAAGTGGAGAGACAAAAAGAGTTGCTGAAAGAGTTGCAGGAGGATTCCAGGAGTGGGTTATTGCAGACGCTATTGTCAATTATAGTTGCTGCGGATGCAGATGGTGATTTTACTATTAGTGAATCAGAAGTTGAACCATTGATACAAGATATCGAAGACAGTGGTATTTTAGGCGTGCATCATGATCGCTTTAAGAAAAAAGTTCACGAGACGGGTGGTGATTTTCAAGCAGTTCTTGACATGTGCGCCTCCATCATGCAGAATACCGGAGGTGGGGAAGAGCTACCCGAGGATGAACAGATATTCTTTATCATCGAAGATAAAAAGGAAGAAAAGAAATAATCTTTGATGCTTTCCCATACTCGGACTCTCCAGAGAGAGAAAAGCTAGAGGCCATTATCTTTAAAATTTAAGATGCAATGAAAAGGTGTTTCTCCATTGTGCAGGAGGCGTTCGGTGGAGAATGCATATCTTTGAATGATATTTATACGCTTTCGAAGAAGGAAAATGAGGGAGATAATAGATAAAAAAAATTTCATGTATGTATTTGAAGGATTATTTTGCATGAAGTGGTGGATTGCATAGACACTTGGTATACACTCTCTTGTCTTGGCTTGATATATCTCGTTTTTGGTATTATTCAATTATATTACCTGTAGAGTAGGTTGATGATTCAACACAAGTTGTATCATGTAAATTTGTAACCCATACCCAACCAAAGTTCCATCTTTGTTCATTATCAAATCGTATGTACCTTCGACGAGAAAAATAAACATTTTCGCACATTTAATTTATAGAAGGTCAACATGCAGTACAATTGATACACATGAAGCTTCCCATTATGATGGATGAATGTTCTCAACTATAAGTAAAGAGACTAAAAGATGTAGCAGCAATTTACTAATATTTGATTCAATGTGTATTCATAGATTTTTCGTTTGTCATGTAAGTGGCTAATGTCGATATGTTGATAGTGCTATGCTAATGTGACTCCTGAGATACAATTTCTTTGTACATGTACAACGAACGAATAGGTTACAGCATTTGTCTTACAGAAAGCGTAGTTATCAATTTGTTTAATTTTATAATAAGATAATTGACTATTTAATAACATCCTGGATTTAACTCATTTACTTTTTATGTAAAGGCCACAAACATAGAGGACGAGAAGTACCCATCATATTAATTGCATCGCTTTAAATTCAATAATTTAATTAAGGTATTTGTGTAAAATTGAAAGGAGAAAAAATTTTACAAAGATTATTATTCGAGTGTGACCAAACAGAAAACAATCAGATTTACCTATTGCAGAGTCACCTTCGCTCTAGAATAAGCAGTAAAGCTTCGACTTAAAATGGATGATTCACCGTTAAAATTTATCGTCGTGCCTGCGATACATGAGCATTCGGACCATAAAGGGTTTCCCAGATCTTCTTTGTTTGGCAACCTTTGCGATTTGTCAAGAGATTCAATGCCATTTTCGCAAAATAGTTTTTCAATGAGCCGCACTTTTCGACAATAAGTCGATTAGAGAGTAGATGTCATCACAATTCAGGAGAGAAAGCATATAATATTTTTTCTTTTTTTTTTAAACTGTATGCTTTTATATTAGAAGCCGATGAAAGATGTCCTTACAGCAGAGAATGATCTCACGACTTGGTATTCAACTTCCTTATCAAATGATTCCATTCTAATAAATAGATATTTTTGGGTAGAACCTATTTATCGCGAAAGAAATGTTCGAATTTATGTGAGTTCATCATTTCTTAATATTAAACATACACGAACAATAATAGTACACATAAAACAATTTTTGATCTAACGCTTGTCACTAATACATTTCAGATATTTTCGGTGGTACCCTATCCGAATCCTTTTCTAAAACTTCTTTTTATTTATCCTCTTCGTATTAGTAACTCAAAATCGATCAGCGAACATGTTAAATAGACATAAAATTAGTGATCTCGACTATTTTGTCAACCCTTCATCCATTATTAAAACTTTACGCGAAACATAGGTGCGCAACACGCAACACGATTGTAATACCTCTTTAGCAATTGTGAATAACTGTGAACATAAAACTTGAAACTTGAAACTTAATACAAATAAACAACGAGCCCTCAACGAGTCAACAACGAGTCAACATCAAATTAACGTAATGATCTTTCATCGTAACGCAGTGCTGTATTTATTGTGCGCGACATCGTACATGCTCAAGGCGGAGGAGATTTCAAGCCCGGCACCAACAGAAAGTCCTTCTGTATCACCTTCCAACGGACCAACGCTTAGGGCAACTTCTGGTCCTTCTGTTTCGCCTTCCAATGGGCCTACGTTAAAAGCAAGTTCTGGTCCTTCTGTTTCGCCTTCCAACGGGCCTACGTTAAAAGCAAGTTCTGGTCCTTCTGTTTCGCCTTCCAATGGGCCTACGTTAAAAGCAAGTTCTGGTCCTTCTGTTTCGCCTTCCAATGGGCCTACGTTAAAAGCAAGTTCTGGTCCTTCTGTTTTACCTTCCAGTGGGCCTACGTTAACAGTAAGTTTTGGTCCTTCTGTTTCGCCTTCCAATGGACCAACGCTGAAAGGCACTGATGTTCCTTCTTCGTTGCCTTCCATAAATCCCAATGCAGCTTCGTCGAGTAACCCTTCAATGTTACCTTCTGATTCACCGAGCCTTTCATTTACTGATTTGCCTTCCGATGAACCTAGTAATTCGCCCATAATAGCAGCAAGTACTTCTCCAACCAGGGTTAGTTCCTCTCATCCATCATCAGCACCGTCTTATTTACCAACGGTTGCTTCGAGTGAATTACCATCTTCCATGCCATCGTTGCAAAACAGTTCAGATCCTACAACTACTGCAAGCGGAAATCCGACAACATCGCCGTCAACAGGTCCTTCAACTTTTCCTACTTCGTTGCCATCTAGTAGGCCTACTGCTGGTCCTACCGTTGAGGGTCCAACGCCGCTTGTGACGGGTAATTTTTCAGTGGAACCGAGCATAAAACCATCGAGCAATCCCACGATGATTCCGTCTACAGCGCCATCGGGTGATCCTATATCTCATCCCACGAATTATCCGAACGCTGAGCCGTCTAATAACCCTACGAAAATCCCAACTGAAATTCCAACTGCAAGGCCTACTGATGAGGGTCCAACGCCGATTGTGACGGGGAACTTATCGAATGAACCGACTGTAAAACCTTCGCTTATGCCATCTGCAAGTCCTACAGCTTCGCCCTCGAACGGTCCTACGGCTAGTCCTACAAAATCTCCTACTTCTTCTCCTTCTTCGTCGCCGACCAGGGTGGAAAGTTATACTTTACAAACAACGTATGATTCTGATACAGATAACGATGGTTGCATGTTTGATCTAAAATCCATTTCTACTACAATAAAAATTCATTCGTTGGATTTACATTCAATTTATAATGGTTTAATTGATGTGGAAGTGTATTATCGACAAGGTACTTATTCTGGAAGAGATAAGCATCCTGGTGCGTGGACAACATCTGCTATGCTTGATGGAATTCAAGGAATGGGACAGGGCGTGCCAACACCATTGCCATCCAATGCTTTTAACCCACCTATTGAAGTAGTGCGAGATATGACAATAGGTTTGTACATAACAATATCGAATGGGCGTTACATGGGTTTAACTCGTTCATATTCAAACAAATTTTCTGGTGACATCTATACAAGCAATAGTGAAATTGAAATCTTTGTTGGAGTATCCAAAAATCATTTATTTTTGCATACGAATCCTGACAATATATGGAATGGAGCCATTCATTACTCTGCCCTTCCTCGAGATGAACGAGAAAAGCAAAATTCATCATCATCATCATCTTTCTCGCCACTGCAAGATAACGTTCTAAAATGGAAACTTGCTACTGCATGCATAATCTATGCTTTATTTACCATCCCTTTCTAAAGCTTTATATGTTGAGCGCTGATCATTATTTATTATAGATGCGTACTTGATTCATAAAAATAGATTCATTATTATTTTTTAGGTAACACAATGTGGTCATAATTTAGACACTGCATTCTATCGCTATAATATGAACGTTTTTAAAGTTATTCTTACTAGTAATGGTTAACCATTAGTGTTTGGTTAGTAGGAAATTTGTCGTCACTTCGACCATCTTCCTGAACTATCAATACCAACTTTGATTACTTGGTGAAAGTTCATCATTCTAGAAATCAAATTTTTCTATTGAGGATTACTCACATTTAGTTGATGATGAATTATTCATAATCAGTACATATTCGGACTCATTTACGTATCATTATACTATCTTTTAGTATGATGTACGTTCGTTGTTGTTTTCGAAGGCAGCGACTCGGCTATCGATGAAACTTCCTAAATGTCTCTGCAGCCCCTTCATAATCGATAATCAATGGGTGGTCGGTAATAATATAACGGGCGTTCTGCTCTAATCATCGGTTTTTGTGGATTTATACGAAAAACTTGCATTTTATTTACAAATAGAACGAAGAAAGTGACAGATAGGTTATTGTAATGTTTTGCGGAGAGCTTGAACTAAATAATAAGTGATATCAATGTATCAATTTTCCTTCTTACTTGCCTCCTCCTTTTTATCTTCTATTTTTTCAAGTTCAAAACTTAAAAAATTAAAAATCTCCTCAGCACTCGCTCGATCATTCCAGTTTTGTCTCCAACACATTTCGACTGCCTTCACAAGTGCAGCTGCAGCAGGATTTAAATCAGCGTTGCGTAGGGTATTTTTGCTGAATTCAGATCTTTCACCGGACATTGTTTTTGTTTTAGCTACTTTCTCATCTAACTCTTCAAACGGCCATTTCTTTTCAAGGAGTTCGTAAAATATGACACCCATGCTATACACATCGACTTTTTCTGTCTGAGGTGCATATGCATATTCTTCTGGCGATCGTAATTTACCTGGATTATTGGCCACTGTATACGTACAAGGTGCCTTGGATGATTCATTCCACAATATAAAACGACATCGGTTAAAGTCATTGAGTTTGTATTTGCCATTGATGAGTATAAATTGTCCCGAGACAACATCTGTATGGGCGATGGAGCTGTAAACTTTAGACACGGAACCATTCTCCATTATCACTCCATGACTCTCATCACTGAAATATGTATGCACAGAATTTATTCCTTGCGCAACTTCTACGGCTATTTTGAGTGCTTGTAAGTACGTATATGCCTTAGATTTATTGTTGTAAATGAAGTCACTAGCATCTCCACCACTCCCAAACTCAAACACCCCTGAATTTCCACAAAATCCATACATATCAACAACATGTGGAGATCCTGTGAGGCGCTCAGATGCCATGGCATCTCTCCTATGTCGATCGTAGTTCCGTTCCTCAAACTGATGCATGTAACGCATAGTCTAAAAATTTAAAAAAAAGTACATACCATTTTCAGTAATCATGTCTTCATGTAAGTCAGAACGTGAATTACAATATACCTTTAGTACACTCTTATCTCCCAACGGTCCAAAGACTTCCCACACATCCCTCCACCAACCATTACTCAAAAGCCTAACATCGCCAGCTTGATTCAAATTCCCATTCGGAATTTCATGCAGACTATTACACGAGGGATATTGCCTTGTCTGCCATTCCCCCATAGGTTTACAAACATCCGTCTCCCACTCATCACTCTGTCGATAATTCCAATCTTTACTACTCACCGGCTTATCAACAATGGCATGTGGACCAATGCTACGAAAACTTTTATAAATATCAGCATACGTATTCAATGGTTTCACAACCAAGGTAGCATTTTCATTATTAGGATTTTGCCCCGACAAGGAACCAAACCGATGAGCATCATTTTGAATCTGAATAATCCTATAATTGGGATAATTCTGAAGTGGAATATCTGGCATATCTTCGATGAATTTCACCACCAAAGGACGAGGAACATTGGATTTGAATTTCATCACAGAAAATGAGGATCGATCCTTATCCATCATTATATGTTTCTGATTCTGATTCTGATTGTGATGATGGTTCGAAATGGACTCGTCCAAACGTATCATATTCACCGAAATTAAGATGAGTAAGAAACTTGCTAAAATTCCAAATCGAAAATCGATGCGTTTTTCATAATTACGACGATGACGAGATACAAAGGATTGTTTTCGTCGTCGATTGCTGCTGCTTCTGCTTCTGCTTCTGCTGCTGCTGCTGCTGGTACTAGCTTGAGATTGAGATTGAGATTGAGGGGTGGGCAAACTGTGTCTGTTTGGATTTGGGTCAGTGCTTCGTTTCATTTTGTTGAGGAG
>Ga0209092_10004323_pt1 | contig 11918 bp, 6 predicted proteins | sample FraStrMetagenome_FD_187446 | JGI IMG/M metagenome (GOLD analysis project Ga0209092, IMG submission 187446) | Marine eukaryotic phytoplankton communities from Arctic Ocean - Fram Strait ARC3M Metagenome (SPAdes) (version 2) | ecosystem: Environmental > Aquatic > Marine > Oceanic | place: Fram... | reverse complement strand
ATCAGATTGAATGATTCAAATATGTTTTGTTAATGATTAACTTATAATTTTCGTTTCTACAGTTTTTAAACTACTTCTTATATTCCTGACCCTGGAACATTTTTGGAAGACGGAATATCACTCATTACTACTCTTAGCCGTTGGTCCAGTAGTGGTGGGGGGCGTCGATCCTCCTCCTTCACTGCTCCTCTTGCTCTGTTTACTGTCAGTAGACAGGGCAGATGGTAAGTTCATAGTGCCTGATGCTTTCTTGTTGCTTGTGATTACTTTTGTTCTAACCATTTTTTCTTTTTATAACTATAATACAAATTAACATCATAAAAACATACTAGATCTTTTAATCACCATAGTAGCTTACATTAGTCTTACACAAATCTTTTTTTGAAGTTGTTTCTGACATGAAACATGATTTCTTTTATTATTTTCATGCATATATTCTAACACTCACATTCGTACTTTCAAATTTGCACAAAAATTAATTTGAAAATAAGAAAGGGGTGCATTATCTTTCAGTTTTCATTGAAAACTTGTTTGTTATAGAAGAAGGGATGCATTATAAAAAAAAGGTTCCATTGTTTAATTAGACTAAATTACTACTACTTCTACTTTAATCGTTTTTGTAGCTTTCTTGCCTCGGGCCCTAGAAAGTGACTCGTTAAGAATTTGGGAACAAAACATATTTATTATGAGCACCTTATTCTACGACTGAGCATACTGAACTTGTGTAGATTATATTAGGGACATATTAAAATTATTATTATTGTTTTAAAATAACTTGATGTCAAATATATTTTCTTTGAAATTGCAATGATGGGTCTTACCTAAAGAACAATTATTTGCAATAAAATCTGCTGTATCGTTAGATTTCTAGTTGGTTTCCGAACATTCTTCTCAGATTCAAGAGTATATTCGTATAGAATTGAAATGACTGCGTCCGTCGTCCTGTCACGAGAACATGTATTTTTAAAATCCCATCGTCTATTAAGCTCCATTATTGGAATATCCCATACTTTGCTTTGTGCTGGAATCGTTTTTGGATGGGCTTCGCTTTTGTCAATTCTCCGAACTGAAAAGGATCATCTTTCACCAACAATTTATGCAAGAATTTTCATAGCAGGTGCTATTGGTAACTATTCATCTAACTTACCGTTTGGTTTCCTTTTAGATACTCGAGGACCGAAGGTTTGTGGCATGATCTCCAGTGCAATATTTGCATTTGCGCTTATATTATGCTGGATTGGAACTTTAAACAAAAATCAAACAAATTTCAATGATAGTGGGATAACTTTGGGTTTTGGCTTCGGATTGCTTGGTTTTGCTGGTCCTGCAATTCAAATTCCTACTTTGCATCTAGCAAAGCTGTTCCCTCCAAAGGAAAATGAGGGAAGTGGTGGTGTAGGAGCTGCTTATATGAGTGCACAGGCCGCAGCTTTTGATGGAGGCACAGCAATATTTGCTCTTTTTGCCTATGCAGCTCAAATATTCGGATTGAAAGCTTCGAATTTTTTTTTGTTTTACTTGACTGTTCCATTATACACAATGTTGACATCGTACTATATTTGGCCCAATACAATTCTTCAAGATGATAATGAAAACGATTTATCAGCATCTGCATCAACAAACTCTTTTGGTGGATCTGGTTCTCCATTTTTAAGCGAACATTCTTCCAGACGCTTCGCAAAAAAACGAGAAAAACAGGCTTTGACATCTCCACTGAAAGATGCACCATTATTAAAAGTTCTGTCACAACCACAATTTTATTGCCTCGCATGTTGGGTAGGCATTCACATTTTGAAATTGAACTTTGTGGTTGCCACCATTAATGACCAATTACTAAGCAACTTCTCTACGAAAGACTTTTCCGGATCAAGGACAATAAATATGGATCTTATTCAGACTGAAATAAATCTATTTGGATCTATGCTCCCATTTGGTTTTGTCATAATGCCACTCACAGCATATTTTCTACAGAGAAAACCAATTTATGCGTTTCAGTTGGCTAATCTTTTTGGTCTCATTTACGGGGTTATTATGACATTCCGACCACAAGATCGTTTCCTAATGTCTTTTGTAACTTTTCCAATGGTAGCAACATCAAGACAATTAGTTTACAGTACTGTTTTCCACCAAATTGGAGCAGTCTTCGGATTTCAGAATTTTGGTGTTCTTTTGGGAATGACAAACGTTGTAGTTAGTCTCTTTAGCTTGATTCAGAATCCTCTTGTGGAATGGGCTGAGAAGTACAATTCAGCTTATTTTGGTCCAAATTCTGTTCTGTTTATACTAACATTTCCACTATTTATCATAGTTTTGTGGAGCAATCCCAAGTCAGAGTCTCCCACAGTAGACAAGATACAACTTGATAACACAGAAAAGAAAGTTCTCGATGGCAAGAAGGTTTTAGCGCCTTTGAACAGATCTACAGATGTGTATGGGTCATTAGAAGAAGATTTTGTACCGTTACAAATGAAGGGAAAGATACATTCGTTTGGAGATTACAATATTTCTGCGTGATTATCACCAGATTCAAACGATCAAAGCGTAAATATTCTTATAAAAACAAAAACAAAGCTGCAAATCGCTTGAAAGTAAAATATGTATTAAAGTTATTCTTCGTCATCAGACCAATCAATACCTTCCTTAACTTCATCCATCTCACCTAGTGAAGCAACATTCTTAAGGTCTGCTTGATTAACTTCCATCTTTTTCTTGACCTTCTTTGTTTTTGATTTCAGTTCAGCTTCTACCTTTTGCAGTTCTTGTTCCTGCATTGCTTTCTTGGCTTCTTGTGCGGCCTTAACCCTAGCTTTCTTCGAGATTCTTGGTTGAGACGTGGATTCTAATCGCCTTTCTTTTGCGATTGCGGCGTCATGTCTCTCTTTCATTGTGCTTTGGTCATGTGGTTTTAGAGCTTCCAACCTTTTGAGATCCTTAGGTGCCTCAGTAAGTACAGTGCGTGCGTTTGTCGCTATCGCCGCGTTTCTTTCACAAGCTTCGATACAGCCCTTTGAGAAGGCTCGCCAGCGGCCATCTTTGGTTTCTTTGTTAAACTTCAAGAGGAGGAAGTGAAAAGCTGTTTATCAGCGATTTGAAAAGAATGACAAGATTTTGATAAAGAATCATTTCACATACCTTACGGAGGCGCTGACATATTCTCACCGAGAACTCAGGAAAAGCTACCGAGTATTTGTATAGGTCTACTTCTCTATTTAACAAAACAAATAATTCACTTACACATGGGTCTAGCTGATCACTAGTCCTCAAGGTGTCTTCCTTTGGCAACTTCAAGACTAAAGGCAATCGTAACAAATTTCTCTGCCCAGTACCTTTTCTCCCCCCGACTTTTTTGGGTTTACTATAAAGCTCTTTCAAATCAAGAGCTTCTAAAAGAATTGGAGTAGTAGGAATAAATGATTCCGATGATGCCGCAAGTTGCTGGAGGAGTCTTACACTATGTAACCTCAAGGGTAAATGCCTCGTGTTTGGTAAAAGTCTTGAAACACCAAGAATAATTTCAGTCAAAGGATAGATAAGGGACCTTAATTCGTTTTCGGCAGGGTTAGCCGATAATACTGCAGTCCATAATTTTAGACATTGTAGATATTGCCAGCAATAAACAACCTGAAATGATTCTTTTGTCTTCTTTTGCAACGCTGTGCGTAAGTGAAGTGCAAGTTGACGAATGTAGACAAATGCATGTTGGTATGATGAGTCTAGATCTAAACTATATAACTCAACCAAGCAATTGCCCATGAAAGTTAGTGTGGGCAAAGATGCTTCAGTAGAAAATTTTGCAGTTTTCGCATATGCCAAATATAACGCTTTGAGGCAATCTTCTATGAAGGGATATGGTTGAGTAAGAGCCATTTGTCTAATGCGGAGAAATGCATGTAAACGAACGACATGATCATCTTCATTTTGAAAAGGTGCGCACCAATGAGACGTTAAAGTTTGAAGAAGACTTTTGGAGATAGATGGAAATGGAGTAAGAAAAGGAATATATTTCGACAAACATCGCAAAATGAACGTAAGAAGTTTGGATTCTTTAACTTGTTGAAGCAAATGGTTTGTGTTCTTTAAAAAGGCTTGAAGAATTTTTTTCATATCTTTCCAGCGCTTAGATTTAGCCAAATGCTTTGGATTGAGAGGTTTATTCTCGTCATATTCATTGTCCTCTTCTTTCGTATCTCCTTCCATTTTAGTCAGCTTATAACTTCCATTTTGTTCTGTACCAGAGCCTTTCCCAATAAGATGGTAATAGAAAGCCTCATGGAATCTTGTTAGAGAAACAACCATTAAACGATCAAAAACAGAAGATGAATCAATTTGATACAGTAGAAATGTATTATTTTCTTCTTGATCTGGGTCTGAAAGGTGACAAGCAATCTTATACGCGAGAACACAACGTTTCAGACCTTTCATCCCAAAAGCGTCGAAAGCAGTTTGTTCAATATGATTTAATGCCTTGCGATCTAGAATCTTTGAATTGTTTGAATCATTGTTTTCCTGTTCATTCATGACTTCATCTTCTTCATGGGCACTTTCATCATCAACTTCTTCATTTTTGTCAGCACCAAATTCGAGAAGTGATGTGTCATTTTCTTTCAAAAATTTATGAAATTCTGGGTCATCCTCTTGCAATTTTTGCATTTGATGTTTCATCCTTTCTTCAGCTGCATCAAGGTCCTCTTCGTCATCATTTTCACCCTTACTACTTGCTTCAGAACTATCGTCATCGCTATTGTCATCTTGTTCTAAATCTTCTTGCATAGATGCATCATCATCGCTATCGTTCTTATCATCAGAGTCAGCTGCAGCATTTAAAAAGGCATCCATATCTAAATCTTTTAGATTGCTATCACCCAAAAAATCATTGTCTTTTCTCTTCTTTTCCTGCCCTGATAATTCTGTTATTTGCTTATCTAGCTTAGCTGCTGCACGTGCCTCATTTTGAGCCTCGAGTTCTTCCTCTTCAGCTTTGCTTTTCTTACGATTAAGTTGACGGAGTTTGCCTTTCTTTGTTATCGTTCCTCCATTTTTTATACGCTTTTGGACTCCTCCAGTCTTTGTAAATTTACGTGACCTTTTAGTTGTCTTCACCATGGTCACTGCTGCTGATTAACAAGGAAGATTTAACGAAATATACTTCGTTTCCAAGTTGAATAAATCATGAAGAGAAATTAAATAAGAAGAGAAGTGAGCGAATGTCACGAAATAGTTCAAGAAAAAATCATCAATTATTTACTTGATATGTAGAAAGTCATCCAGGACGAAGACGCCATGGGCAAAGACAAAATCGTCCAACTATATTGACATTTCAGAGGTACATTGATATTGCATGAGGTTGACCGGAAACTTCCTTACAAATTTGTTCTGAGTCCGGAGATACATCATGCATCGTTATTAATCATAACTAGGTGAGATTGAGAAATTACACTTACTTTCAAATCTTTTGCCTCGTGATACCTCACTTTCTATGAACAATAATCGAGAAAAGAAAAGACATCCATTCAAATGCAATATGGGAAGATTATGATGTATTGGAGTCTACGTTATCATTTACCGACCAGCAGAGATGGAGATTTTTGAGAATAGGTTATTATATTTTATTAATTTTGAGCAACTTTCATTTTCTGGCTGGTTGTAACTCGTTCAATTCACATTGATTATGTATTAAATTGTGATATCAATCTATGTAGATTTCTTCATACAATAATATTACCTTCAATTCTTAAAAAATCTGCCAGAATGCTGATGTCACCTTAGAACTGTCTGCTGCAACGACAGAAGAGGAAATCAGTGTGTGAATAGTGAGAATAAGCTTGTCAATTTACTTTGGGAAGAAGCATTTTTCCATTATAACATGAAATACTCCAAGAATATATTTTCAACCCTGCTGAGAACAATCACGTAAACTGATTTGAATGGAGAATACTTAATTGGATTGAAATCACTGTTTCAATGAATGGACAAATGTGTTCTGTGCGGCCACAATCCAACTATTTTGAGAATTTCGTCATGCAATATGTCACCACAAGATTTATTATATGCATGATCGAAAGTCATTTTTAATTTTAAGAATGCCTGCGGAATTGAAATTGCTTTCATTAAAATAATTTCATGTAAACGGTACTAGTACAATGCAGAGGATCATTTCTCTCTACACAAAGCAATTTTTTGCCAGGAGATTAAGAGCGTGCACAACCCCTGAATCTTTTATTTAGATCATGTCGGGTTCTTGGGACATTTTCAATCCCACAGAAAATGCTTTGTACTGAATGGACGCATCCTATCGTACGTAGAACGTCAAACCTATTCCTGTTTTTAAGACATGCATGTTTCTTTCAACTCGATTGATTTCATAATAAATTGCATTGTAATCAATTATCAGATCAGCATCTCTATACACAATCATCAACAACATACCAAATGGCCCTCTTCAGTTCCAGAACGAAAAACTATCAATCATCAAATCAGCTACGCACTCTAGTGGAAGCCAAAGAATGGAAGAAAGTACGAAAGTATGTTGCCGGGAGCAAATGCATCAAGGAATCTAGCAGTTCGGTTAGTCCGTTACTGCTTATATCCAAATCCAATCCTCCCTGTAAGATAATTGAAATATTCATAAAAAAACACCCAAAAGCCATTTATGACGTAAATTGTGATGGTAAAAGCGCATTGCACTTGGCATGTGAATATGGCGCTTCGCCAGCAGTTACAAGAAAAATATTATTTGCAAATACTGATGCGGCATCAAGAAAGGACAAAAATGGGATGCTTCCTCTTCATCTAGCTTGTCGTTCCTACTGCACTAACAACGACTCCTGGATTTCAAAAGAAGCTGTTAGAGAATCGCTAATGCAGATCTTAGTTGATTTGCTTCAAGTGGAACCAACATCGATTTTTACTGAAGATTTGAAGGGAATGTGTCCGATGGAGCACGCTTTGGTATCAGACTTAAATTTAGATGTGATTCAAATTTTACGCAATAAGCAAATATCAGAAAGCAACATAGAAAAGCAAGAATTGAATCAACTGATTTCTAATTAATAAATACATTTCGTAACATATTAAAACAAACTATTCTATTGAAACAAGAAAAATATTCTGTTACAGACGCAACTGATGAAATAGATCACGTGGCTTTGAAGTATTAGGTAACTGGGGATAAATCTGCTCTTTGTAAGTTTTTTTTCATATCATCTGAAAACATTTTTTCCTCTGGACTTTGACCCAAAGGCATGCTTAGTCCACCATAATCAGATGGGATATTTTCTAATTCAATTCGTGTCAAAAGATCATCCAAGATATTTTTCTTACCCCTTAAGATCCTTATTTTGCGTCTTGTTACTTCATCAGCCATAGGAGAAACCACTTTCCAAATCACATTAAACCAACTTGGTACATTAATGACAAAAATAGTTCCTGATCTTTCTGGATAATGTGCACCAGTGAACGATGAAGTCTTTCTAACGAAATCAATGACATCTCCCACAAAATCCATAATGCCGATACCATCTAAATCAATAACATAAATGGATTTTCCTTCTTCAGTTGGCTCAATTCTTTGCCACATGTACTCTGTGACTAGAGCATAGTAACGTAGTAGATCTTCCATTTTCATTCCAGCCTTTTTCAGTTTTTTTAAATCAGTCTTCGCAGGTGACTCATAATAGACTGGTTCATTGTTCCTTCCTCTGAGATGATAAAAGTGCGGATAATATTTCTTTACAAGTTGATAGAAAACAAATGGTTCATCAAGAATAGTGTCCATACGCTGTTCCTTGCGCCAAGCCATAGTATCTTCATATCTTGTGCGACCATGCACGGGATCACCCTTTGCGGCTCGTAGAAACCGAACAGGATAGTCAACTTCAGGTTCGTCGTTGCTGGAATTTGATGATGTTTGGGATCCCGATTTCCTATCATGAGTATTACTATTAGTAGTCTTTTGAATATGGTTGGCATGCTCATTATGAGAAAATCCATTTGTTGGTAACTTATGAATTGTCTGTGAATATTTGGACATTCTCTCTGAAACAGACTGTATTTTTTCAGAGGACCATTTTTCTAGAACCACTTTTACTTCTACCATAAAATCATGTTTATTCTTTGCACTTTCGTTCCATTTTAGATCGATAATTTCATTTATGGTAAAAACTAAGCCAGTGAATGCTGCAAATGAGATCCATAATACTGCGTTAAGGTATGTACTTGTATTGAAAGATGAAAGGAGCGGATCTAATTGAAATACGCCATCTGTAAATAGAAATGACAAAATAGCACTAGCTATGATGGACATAATGATGATGGAGACTTTCTTCGCCAGAATCAGAACAGCTAGAGGAACTTTCGGATTTTGTGTAAGCTCTTGTTCTTCGATTTTTTTCTCAAGTTCTTCAAATTTAGTTTCAGAAGTTACTTGCATCCAAAGTCCGTGAAGATTTTCTTTTGTTTCTTTAGATATTACTGTTGGTTGGAATTTTCTTCCTGTGTTCATCATTTTTAATACGTCTTTGTTCGTCATCACTACTTTTCGGCATTCATTTGGTTCATTTCCGTTCTTGCCTACGCTAAAGGCAACCTTATCATGCTCTTTCAAATTCACGACTAAAAACATGGTCATAGAGTCCATGAATCGGACTCTTGATGTTTGAAACACTGGGCTTTCTAGACTCAAAGTATTCGATTCCATATTAATAGGCTTCTCCGTTGCAGAAGTATTCCTGTATAAGTCTGTTGATCTAGATTTTGATGGCTTTGAATGACAGAAGGGATTCACAAGGCACCTTAGACGATTTGAATAACTTCTGCTTTTTATAGAGGGATTCTCATGTCCTGGTATCGGCATACGATTGTCTTCTATCAACGATAGTCTTGTGTGAACTTTAATAATAATAATAAACGAAAATTTTTGAAAACGATGGAAGAGAAATTTCTAGAATTGTTCTAAAATAGGTATGTATGTACTCGTAGCGGGTTTGTATATACCAAGTTGTACATACGATCTTTTTATAGTTTAGCTATGAGGTACGGCAAACACCTCATCCACATACAAATGCTAAAAATTAGATAGGGTTACGTTGTCTTTATCTCGGTGACGCCAATAACAATGACAACAAAGGAAAGACGGGATTTTATTTTCAAGAAAAAACAGGCTGTTACTTATGACCAACAAATAGTCCTTTCTCTTGTCTGAAACTATTCACAAATAATATGAGGATTTCTGTTCATGCATATTTAGATATGTTAATCTTTATATTGCTATCTTACGAAAAACAATGCTACTCAAAATCAGATAATGGACAAGATTTGTGAAGCTGGATGCACGGTACTTGATTTGGACGCGTCATAATGTTGCTATGGTACATATAATCGATAATTCAAGAAATTGTATTAAAGCATAAGAATTTTCTTCGCAAAATAAGAATGAGTTCGTGCATCTGTTACGAAAAGCATTTGTGAATGAATTCTTATCTCCTTCTAATGATATGATATACCTTATTTAATCTTAGCCTTTTTTACTTTTCCAATTTTTAAATAATTTCAACTTCGAAAATTATATGAAAGCTAAGGAAGTTCTTTTGTGATCCATTCACATTTTACAGATGTTTGACAGCTCAATTCAATGTCATAAATACGAATGATCTTGTCCACATACGATTAAATACACATGGATCAATAAATAAAAAGTGTGCTGAATATGAGCTGTATGTAGTCCGATGTGTGTCCAATCGGGTAGCTTAACTGTGAAAGCTGGGTGGTTTGTTCTTCAAATTGTTATGTTTTTTCTTCTTTTTCCTATCTGATGGAGGTGCATTTGTTAATTGTGTTTGAGGAATATCGGCATCTTCAATATTTTCAACTGATTCATTGAATCCAACATGCAGCGATCTTTGCAATTCTTCTTCTTCTTTCGTGGGATCAATGGTAGATAATGGGTCATCTTCAAACTTTGCAATCACGACTTTGTTAGGAGCCAACATCACTTTTTCTGTAGTGCTTGTATTGGAATCTTTAGCAACCGATGAGTTTCTAAATGAGTCGTAAGTATTGTGCAATGATGCATCTTCTTTTTCCAATTTAGATTTATTGGATAATAGATTTTGAGCTTCTTGTGAATCTGTTGGAGAAGATCCGTTATCTGCAACATAATCATTTGGAGGACGAAAGAAATCATTTTTGTTGGTCTGTTTCACATAATTATCAGAAGAGTCATCTTCAGTCAGTGAATACTCATCTTCCTCGTCGTCTTCCTCATCGTCAATGGAATGTGAATCTTCCAAAAGGTATAGTTTTGGTCCATAACGGAGCACAAAGAGGACTAGTATAGTCTAGTTTAAATAATTAGTTGTGTCGAAAAGTGCAATGTATCATGAACATTATTGTAAGCTAACAAAATTAAATAATATAGTAGTACTCACTCCATAGACAGTGGGGAAGTAAAGTGCTCCTCCACAACCCACGCCGACGGCTGCAGATAACCAAACACTTGCTGCAGTAGTAAGACCATGCACTTGATGAACTTCATTTTCCCCCACTCCTACAGTTCCTTTAAAAATGAGCCCAGCGCCTAAAAATCCAACACCGGATGGAATAGCGGCAGTAACACGAGATGAATCCCATCCCATTGTCGATGACTTAAAAGCAAGTTGACTACTAATTGTGAAGAAACTCGAACCTAAACTAACTAAACCCATAGTTCGGATTCCCGCTGGTCTATCAGAAGCTCTTCTTTCATACCTAGAACATTTCAATTTTATCAAAACGAGCAATGAGAAAGGCTAAACTCTATCTGAAACAAAGCATTCAACAAACTCAGACTTCAGCTTACCCTATTGCTCCACCTAAAAAGACACTGGCCAACATTCTTCGACTGATATCACATTCTTCAATTGTTAGCCAACATAAATGAGGTAAACGTTCATATCTACAGGGATCTGTGTTGTAGTCTGGATTTTCATAAACTGTAGCATTTGAGTTGGTGTCAGTAGGAAAGCTACCATCGCCTGCTCCGCCACCTTCTAAAGCATACGCATACTGAGAAAAATCATAGGTGGGATCATAGGCTTTACACCATTCTGATTTGTGATAAGGTAGGAGGAGCAAAATCTCTCCAAATAGAACCATGAAAGTATAGCATATGAAAAGAATCGTGAGGGCTAAGAGAAACCCCTTTCAAGAAACAAAAAGATGATTAATAAAACTTGAAAGTGTTATGCAAATACATGCATTAAGCACAAGAAGAAAAATACCTTCGAAGTTATCTTTGGTGAACATTTCTTTTTTCTCTTTGATCTTAACCCTTTGAGTTGAGAAGAAGTAGTGAAATTTCTTGAACGAGAGCTTTTTGAATCTGAAAGCATTGACATGATTTCATGAGCGTATACAAAGCGTGTTGTTGTCGTTAAAAAATTTTCCCACACCTGATGCAAATATTGTTCTCAATTTTTTTATTTAGATGATTTTTATTTGAAGCTAAATCGACTGAAGTTCTGAGACTTATCTATGTACGTATCAAGGTGTTCTAAAGTAAGAATGAAAACTAATTACTATATAGAAAAATCACAGCTATTTTATTAGCACACAATGACAGATCTTGTAAGAAGGTTAGCTAGCTCCTTCAAATAAATAAAATTAATTGCCAATCATTTTTTGCCATCACATAGCCTTCAAAGTACAAATTCAATAATAATTCTACAACACAGCAATGCCTCCAACAAATGATAAATCAAAACACATCCTTGATAGTAATCAGATTATAAAAATCTCACCGATAAGCCCAAGAATTAAAAACGAAAAAAATGCGTTTTCATTGAAAGCCAGGAACAGGCTCATGTCGAAAAGCTTAAGTATCAAGGTTAGTTTCTTTCAATATGCTATACTTATATGAAGGCATTCAATTCTCACTCTCACAC
>Ga0209092_10004320_pt1 | contig 11922 bp, 5 predicted proteins | sample FraStrMetagenome_FD_187446 | JGI IMG/M metagenome (GOLD analysis project Ga0209092, IMG submission 187446) | Marine eukaryotic phytoplankton communities from Arctic Ocean - Fram Strait ARC3M Metagenome (SPAdes) (version 2) | ecosystem: Environmental > Aquatic > Marine > Oceanic | place: Fram... | reverse complement strand
ATTGTGGATGAGTTCATTAATTGAGTTAACAGCATGGATTGACGAGCATTTGTGAGCGTAATGATTGGTGCTTCTTTAAAGGTGGTACAGTACTCCAGACGGCAAGATGATATCTAACAATAATCCACTACAAATCGCATTGGTCTTTTTACTCTACGAGCTTCTTCATACATTTTATTTCGTACGCGTAGTTCTTTTGTTGCATACCTCTCTCTAGACTTGATTGCTACTATACCAACTTTTCTAGGAGGGATTTTGTACATAAAAAACATATGCTTCCGAATCTCGTTTTGTTGTGAAGTATCTCTCAATCAATCTTAGTCAATTTTTGAATATATCCAAGAATCAACAAAGTAACGGCCTCCTGTTGAAAGGCAAAGATTGTCCAAGGCATCTGCAATATTAGGTCGAGCATTATTCATACACATATCTTTGGGAGAATTTTTCCCCTTCATAAGGATCATTTTATTGTTACACTTAAGTCTCATATTTCTAATTTTTGGAACAAAGGCTTGAAGGGAATGCAGATACGATCTTCTATAAAATTGATTTCAAAAATATTTCGTTCCTTCTATTTCCACCTCCTACATTCTGTTTTTTGAGTCACTCGAAAGCGTCCAATCCGTATCTGAGTTGAATATATATATATACAATAAAAACTGTCATGATGTTCTGGAGAAACAAGTCTTCTTCCCACAAAAAAGATGATTCATCATCTAGCTTACTTCCAGGAAATGCCGAAGCTCAGAGTGAGCATTCAAATTCATACAATAATCAGAGAGAAGGGGGGGGTTTATTGAATCGAGCTGTTCGTAGGATAACCACCAATAATTCCAATAACAAATCCTCTGTCTTGCCCACACATTCATCGTCCAATAGCACATTGAATTCCACGTCAAGATCAAAAGCATCTTTATCTTCTTCTGCATCATCCACGTCATCATTATCATCGCCCTATCATCATAAACCATATCGTAAATATCCAGGACGATCCGCTCCAGGTTCCTCACCTTGTAATAATTTTTTACTAGGAGGTCAATATTACCCCGGCAAAGACAAGCGTCGTCGAATTTCTCGTCATCGTCCCTCATCAAATCGTCAAAATCTCCTATACCGAGTATTTTGTTCTTCTCCATGGCGTATGATTCTATCCTTCATGCTTCTCGTTTACATATTCAAGCGGTATATTTCGAATCTTCCAATGTCAGTATCGAAATATTTGTTTATTCAAATCCCACGTAATGAAAATGAAGATAAAATGCCCATGAAGGAGAGTAAATTGGTGAAGGAAATATTGGATGATGTTGGCACCATGAAAAGTAAACTATTTAAATATAATCCATCATTAATATCAAAGGAAGGGTCTACCCTGTCAGATGCGAAAACAAATGCCATTCGACAGATTGATAAAGAATGGGCAAATCGATTTCTTAATATTGAAACAGAAGAAAAATCATCCACAATGATAAAAAAAGATAAAGAAAAGAATAAAGTAAAGAAGTCAAACGATATGAATAAAGTTGAGGTTATACAACAGCCAAACTTAAAAGTGATTCAAACACACAATTGGGATACCTTCGATAAATCCACTCGTCGTACATTGCAAACGTGGGATGATTCTGGCACTTGTTCTATGGTAGCAACAAAAGAAAGATCAGTCACACTAGTGCTTCAATCAACTCCAAATAGATTGTTTATAATGCACGAAACTTGCCAGAAATGGACAGATCCTATAATTCTTGTGGTATACAATGATACAATAAGTCACGCTGATTTCTCAAATTGGGAGACCGATTACGATTGGGTAACGGATTGCTCTCACATCACTATTATCTCTGTGTCACCACCTACCACAAACCAAATAGATTTGTCTCATTATCCTGTCAATCAATTGCGGAATGTAGGGTTAGACGCTATAAAAACAACCCATTTTTTGGTTATGGATGTTGATTTCATACCATCATCCACACTACTGTCAAATATTCATGACCATATAGATCATGTCAAAGATTTGGAAGCATTAGTGGTACCAGCCTTTCAAAAAGATCGCAGTGACAATAATGATAAATTCCCATGTTCCAATGCGATAGAGTGCGCATCCTTCTTTCAAGAAAATCCAAATTTTCTTCCATCTACTTTTGAGGAATTAATATCATGTACAAAGGAAGAAGCACAAATTCATGGCAGATGCTCTGTCTTTCAATCACATGATAACATAGAAGGTCACTCCACCACACAATCTGAACGATGGCTACGACAAGAATGGTTCGAAGATGAATCCAATTCCAAAATCCCTCTTTCCATACCTTGTTTTGATTCCTTCCGATACGAGCCCTATGTAGTCCTTCCATGGTGTCCCAATCATACACCCTACTATGACGAACGTTTTTATGGCTATGGTAAAAACAAAATCCAATATGTATCTCATTTACGATTTTTGAACTATAGTTTTCGGATTTTGCCAGAAGGATTTATTGTTCATTTTCCACATGACGATAGTGCTTCGAAAAAAATTTGGAATAATGTGGACGAACATGATTTGCATTGGGATATGGATCGATTGTATCCGGAATTTTTAAAGGAGTTGAAAGAACGATACGGACATCCAAATCTGTTATCTTGTAACAAGAAGCATTAAAATTATAGTACTGCTTGTCTAGCAAAACAGTTAGTAATGAAAAACTAGAAATATATGATTTTTATAGTACATGACCAATCCTTTCTAAAATAAAAGTCGATCTGTTCCTTTAAAGTTTAGATTTACACTTTTTGCATTTGAATCCAAACGACTCAATGAATTACATCTCTGCTCCAGGTTGGAATGGTATTTCATGACATCTCTTCTCAAAGGCATTCATCTGACCTCGAGCTACATCTCCCCACACTTGATCTAAGGTCACATTCATAATAGGATCGCTAACACTCATTTCAATATCAAACTGTACCTCACACCATTTCTCTAATTCTCCACCATTATTAACATCATCATCATCAGCATTATTATGATCAATATTGTCCGATATCACTTCTTTTAATTTCCATCGACTATGTAAAGATTCAATCGAAGAACTTTTGATACTTTGACTCTCCACAGTGTAGTATTCTTCTCCTACTGCTAAATCATCCTTCTTATTCGATTTGCCGGGTAATCTTGAATGCCTTGATGATTATGTTATATAAATGTTGGGGTGGAGTTTTGAGTATAGAATAATTTTGGGAAGGATGGCGGGAAGAATGGATTTCATTTTGGTAATCGTATGATTTTCATATGGTATTGATTCTACGGAGAGATGGCATAGCTGCTTTTATGTTAAGTTACACATCATATAAACACAAGAAGAACGTAAAATAGAAATAAATTCGCAAGTCAGCAGCGAGGAGGTGTTGTTTCTCATGAATGTCAATGGAAGAGACATACAATGAGAAGGACAATCTATAGAAACGAATGAAATATCTATGAAACATATAGATTAAGTTACGAATTATGCAGTTCAAGGCTTGAATGTCAAAGGTGCGATGGATAGCACTTGCTTTGCAGCCATTGGCAAAGCATAAATATGACCATTTTCCGCCAAAACACCAAAACCATATTTTTGTTCTCCATGCCAATCTTCGTGCAAAGGAATCTCTGTTCCAGTATGAGTGATTGGATCAAAACGGAGGAGACTGTTAGACATGTCAGGAATACCATATAGGAAACCATCCGGACCTTCCACAAATGACAACCATTTTTCTCTACCAGGAAAAAGAGGACCAACTAAGCGAGTGGTTTGATTCTCAATATCAATCTGTAGCACTTGCTTTGCATGAAATGGAGCTGCATAAATTTTACCGTCTTTCGCTAAGACTCCATCACCCCATCCATGAATCTCACCATTGTACTCATCTCCTATGAAAGAAGTTGTCTCGTTTTTTACATCAATTTTTAATACTCGATTTCTACGGAAGGGAGCGCAATAGATATTTCCATCACTTCCAAGTACTCCACCCAAATATTTTAATGGATCCAATCCCAAATCATCTCCTATTTCAGTCAAAGGATCCTTTAGATTGGTAGTGTCAAATTTGATCACCTTCTGCGATAAAGCTGGTATTAAGTATATCCAACCATTGTCAGCCAAAATACCATCAACACATTTTGCATCAAGAGGAGCAGATCCTTTTGGTAATAGCGGATGTCCTTCTGCAATGAGCTTACTCTCTTCTGAAGTTGTATTATAGCTAAAAATAGAGTCAGCATTGTACGGTAGTCCATATATAATACCATCTGCTCCTACTACACCACCATACCAGGTCATTTCTCCCATACCAAAATCATCTCCAACAACAGCAGTTGAATGTGTAGAAATATCCAGTCTCAACATTTGTCCTCGAAAAAAAGGCATACCGTACACATATCCATCAGGACCAAGTACACATACTCCTGCAAATCCTCCAGGCTCATAAACATCGCCTATCAACTCCATCATAGGAACACAGTCACTTCCATCATAAGAACAGCCTTCTACATTGTAATCTCCTTCATCACAAAAACCATCTCCCACTAAATTTATATCTTCCACAAAGCAATTTTTACAGTCGCCACCATCTCTTCCACAAGCTTCGGAAAAATAATCAGATCCATCGCAGAATCCATCATTCAACCATCCAATATTTTCCACTTGACATTTAGGAAATCTTTTCTGCATTAATTCATTTCTTTCAAAGCAATCACCACCATCATATCCACATTCAAACGTATTGTAGTCTCTGCCATCACAGACACCATTCCCAATCAGGCTTACATCCTCTACAATGCAATCATTGCAATCGCCGTCATCGAAACTGCATTCTTCTGTGAAATATTTTCCTCCATCACAAAACCCATCTCCAATTCGGGATGGATGATCTACGATGCAGCCCAAATCTATACAGTCCCCACCATCGAATCCGCATTGCTCAGTATTATATTCACCACCATCACATGCTCCGTCACCAATCCGCCTTGGGTGTGGAACAAAGCAATCAGGATATGACTTTTTTAGTTCTGCATTATCTTCCAAACAGTCGCCTCCCTCAAATCCACATTCTGGTGTATTTGCATCTCCTCCTCGACAAAAGCCATCTCCAAGATTTGGGTTATCAACAGCATCGAGATTTAGAACAATACAATCATCACAATCTCCCTCGTCAAATCCACATTCCTCATTCATATATTGGATTCCGTTACAAAATCCATCTCCTATCCATCCAATATGTTCTGCAGGACAATCCACATACTTTTCTTGTTTTTGTAAAAACCACTTCATGCAGTCTCCGCCATCGTAACTGCATGCTTTAGTATTGCATTGTCCAACATCACAGTGTCCGTCTCCAATCAGGGTCATGTCATCTACAGTACACTCACTACAGTCACCTCCATCGAATTCACAATCTTCGGTAGCATATTCTCTACCGTTGCAAATACCATCACCAACCCAACCAATGTTCTCCACCGTACAATTTGCATATTTGATACTGTTTTTATTATTGAATTCAATGCAGTCACCGTTATCAAAGCCACATGCCTTACTATTGTATGGACCTACATGACATTCACCGTCTCCTAACAAGGCAAAGTCATCAACAATACATTGTGGGTATCTTTCATTGATTGTGATACAATCGCCACCATCCCATCCACACTCAACTGTATTGGTACCTTCTCCTTCTACAAATTGGCATGTTTCATCTCCAATTATATAGAGAAAGGTTTTATCAGCTTCAAACTCAGATGTCACATCACAGAGAGGGTAAGCTTGTTGGACATATCTTCCATTATTTTGCCCACGTCGTATGTGGCCCCATGAAGCAATGAATATAATGAACAAAGCGACGACCAATTTTGTCAGAATAGGTTGTACTCGTTTCGTATCGTTTTTGTATTTTGTATGTTTCACAATTTCTGCTTTCTCCATCATTGTTACTCCAAAATAGCCTTGGTCTGCAAAATCAAAAAACAAGTTATCCACTGATGAAACAACAAACAATGCAGAGTAGTCTTTCAGCACCTCAACTGTTTGAGTAAGCTGCATTATTACCACAAAGCATGCTGCTAGTACCATGGCTCCATTGAGGGACTTGAACATATTTGGTAGAAAAATATGATTAAACCACATTATAGATGTACGGTTATTTTCATCAATATCAGTGAGTGTGCCCCATTTGACTTTATCACTGCAAGGAAACTTTAAGATAGTACTGATTCCGCTCAAAAAGTCATTTTGAGTAATGATAGCTAAAATGACAGCTAGAAACTGTGCAACACGAGTTACAGGAGGTACTCGAATGGGTATGCCCATGGTCGTCCCGAAAAACTCCTTTCTCGTCTGTTCGTAAATGATAATAATTGCAAGAGTCATCTGCATGGCTGTTGAGATTATACCGAACATCCACTCAATTGATAATACTTTCGTAAGCATCATCATGGAATAAAGATCTTCTTCAAGCTCATCGTGTGATGCGTTGCCCGTAGATCCAGTGAGTAAGGCAGCTGCTGATTTTTTCTTCCTTCTGGGCTTGAATTCCTTGATTACTTTTGAAAGTGATTCTTCTTCAAGAGTACAGTCTTGTGGGTCAGACTTGTACGCATCATCTTCATTTTCATTGCAAATTAGGGCAAACTTTTTCTGCACCAAGTTTCCCACAAGTTTGATGAACTTCTCGTTTTGTTCGAGTTCATTGACAAATCTATCCACATCATAACTTGACATAGTATGGTGGTTGAAATTTTCTTCATCGTGTTTCTGAAAAGAAAACCACATGTTGTTGTATCTGTTGGTTGAGTTGGAATGATGCAGTCTGTGTGTGTATGCTGTTTTGTTCAGTTGTGTTGTTTGCGAATTTAACGAATTTAAGTACCGTACCTTTTTACATGTAGTGTCGTATATTCTATATATAGACACTTAAGTGTTGAAGTTGACATTTTTTGGTATAAAGCGTTAAATATGTGTTTTGCTTAAAGGTACCTACATAAGGTATCAGATGCTAAGATAATCTATAATATTTGTCCTAACAATTTTTATCGCTCATTTGTGTTTTGATAGAGGCTGTAATATGTATTCGGACATGCGGGCTTATCATTGTGCAGATGCTATGACATGATATTTCTTTAATCTCTGACGGAAGTTTGGTAGTTATAATTGTTGGTATGAGGAATGAATGCATACGCCCGAGTGACGATTGGATTTGGAATTAGGAATAAAAACTTTTTAATTTTTAAAACATTCCGTTTAGAGAGGATGTGGTGTCGCATCCGACGCAGAACTTCCAAATCCACCCTCCACGACAAAATCAAGATTTCCTTTTTGCTGTCCTGGAAGGAACGATGTGTTATTTATACTTAAGTAGGATGATCGTTCTCGTTGAATGTTGCTGTCAACAAGTCCTCCAAGACCGCAAATCGATCAATCTATGTTTGGCCTTATAAATTAGATATAATGGGCATTATTTCCTCCATCATTTTGTTTAGTAATGTAACAGGAAAAAAGTTATATTGGTAGACCAATTTCGTTATTTATACTTAAGTAGGATGACCATTCTCGTTGAATATCGCTATCAACAAGTCCTCCAAGACCATAAATCGATCAATCTATGTTCGGACTTATAAATAAGAAACAATGGATACTGTTTCGTCCATCAACTTTTTCAGTGGTGTAATGGGAAAAATGAAAAAATATGATTCGCAAAGAAGACAAAAAATGGTCGACCACTATTTATAACGGACTAAGACTGTGTAAGTTTATCTTTTGAAAACCGTTCGAATAGTCAAAAGTTTCGAAATAGGAAAAAAACGTAAATATTCTTCAAATAACACACACACACGATCTTTGAATGTGAGCTATATCCTTTTGTATACATATCTTTTCTAACTAACTTATTTAGTAGTCTCTGGAGCATTCTTATTCAACTGGTCCGCCCCCCTTAGTATGGAATGAAAAAGTCCAACCCTTGAATCTAATCTATTACATTCAGTTAATCAAAATCAAACAAACAAACTTATAAGGATCTGGAGGATTCTTCCCCACGGTTTCCAATTCAGCTTCACATGCAAGCCATCGAGCACCACCCGCAGGTTCTCCCAACTCATGAAGTAAAGCATGAGCCGCTCACTCCGTAGGAAAGATCCCATGTTTGATGGTATTGATTGGTAAATCCTCAGAGAGACGATAGAAATTATATAGATATATCGCATGTTCCAAATGTTGTCGTAAGGAAATTAATTGTTCGGGAGTTATTTCTCTTCCAGTTATGTATGTAAAAGCGGTACATCTTTATGGCCTATTTCACAAGTTTCCGACAGGAAGGATTCTTTAAATTGATTCGAATTCTCTCAAAATTAGCTCTATGAACCTATTCCCATCTCGGTAATTGAAGCATTACAACAAAAAAAGAGGGAACATAGGTTTACAGCGCACAACAGAACACATAAACTTATGGATTGTAAACTTCAACCGTATGTTGCTAATTTCTTTCATTAGATGCAATATTTCCACTTGCAATCCCTCCCTTAGGTGCCTGCCGTGATTCATACATCTCACAATCAATTTGATTTTCTCTTGTCAATCCACCTTCATGTTCTCGCACCCGTGCATCCTGTAGAGCGGTCGCTTTTTTACCCTATTGCTGTCGTAATAATTAGTTTCGATATCCTTGCATTGATGCCGCTATTAATTCAGCCGAAACTTCTTCGTGTTCGTATATACATACAATTAAAAATTGAGACATGAACAGAATGAGGATCCAAACGTCTCAATGATTTACTTCTCTGCTCCAGGTTGGAATGGTATTTCATGACATCTCTTCTCAAAGGCATTCATCTGACCTCGAGCTACATCTCCCCACACTTGATCTAAGGTCACATTCATAATAGGATCGCTAACACTCATTTCAATATCAAACTGTACCTCACACCATTTCTCTAATTCTCCACCATTATTAACATCATCATCATCAGCATTATCATGATCAATATTGTCCGATATCACTTCTTTTAATTTCCATCGACTATATAAAGATTCAATCGAAGAACTTTTGATACTTTGACTCTCCACAGTGTAGTATTCTTCTCCTACTGCTAAATCATCCTTCCTATTCGATTTGCCGGGTAATCTTGAGTGACCTAGTTTCACTCGTGAGACATATTCTTCCGAAAGAGACGAATTCCATCCTACAGATAAACTTGCATCAAACATTGTTCCACAGGGTGAACATCGTAATATTTGTGAGTTGGTACAGAGTGGTAAAAATTGATGATATTGATCAACATTGATGATTATGTTATATAAATGTTGGGGTGGAGTTTTGAGTATGCGATGTTCGGTATGTCGTTTGATGGAAGGTTTAGCGATTTTGGAGAGTATATTGGGAAGAATGGATTTCATTTTGGTACAAACTAGGGTTGCACCTGCTGTGTATTCTCCAAGAAGAGGATGTTCAAATAGAAGGGTATCGGTATAGCTGTAGTCGCGAAACCTTTCCAATTCAAATATTGTCGTCTAGATCTGTTTTAGTATTCGTTAAATTTTCATACTGATTCTACGGAGAGCCGGCTGACGCAGGCTTGTGAAAATTATTGTGTAGTCACTTTTTCAAGAAACAACAAAAACCTGCAATCTGGAATTATGAGTGACAAAAAGGAAAAATTTAAGATACTACAAAATCAATTCTAAATCAAGTGAGGAGGTTTTATTTCTCACGAAAGAAAATGGAATTGAAATAGATTGAGGCGAGGCAAAAATCCAACAAACTATATATAAGAATTAGGTCTCTATAGAAGAAGATCATTGAGTGAATTTGAAAAATCTCAAACTATGTGATTCCTCAAACTTAAGAAAAGTCAGAAGGTATAATGAGCGACCCATCATCTCCCAATTGGCAAAAGTGTCCATTTTTTGCTATTCCTAGTGATTGCCCAACGAAAGAACTAAGTACTTTATTATAATTCTTCTTGGATATATCCTGCTCCTCTTCTTTGAGTTCTCTATCCTGCATCTCATCCTTTCCAGAATAAGTATCCAACAGTGTCCATAATCGTTCTAATCCATCCAAAAATTCCTCTGATTTCATTAAAATTGGACTGACACAATACACTTTTTGAAATCCATATTGTGACATTAAAAGGGTTTGCATGTTTTGACATTGATGTTGGATTGTATCGTAGGATTGTTTTTGAAGAAAAGCTTTGGAATGGAGCTTTTCCAATATAGGAAAAATATCATGAAGCATTTGAGAACCTAGACGTATATGACCTTCATGAGTGATTTTGGGACGGCGGAAGGAACAACATGATTCGACAATCATTTGAATTCGCGGAAGAGATAAGGAGTTTGAACTTGATTCTGGTAATGACACAAAGTCGTTTAAATCAGAACTAGATGGAAGTAATGATTGGTGTTTGGAAGATATTGTTTGAAGATGTTGTACAAGATTTTCCAATGATTCATGATATTCCTTTGCATCACATGATAACCCCTGTTTCATTTGAATATGAGGTATATACTTCTGTATGTATTTCATATTTTTGGTATGAATTTCTTTCCTTTTCTTAATCTGATGAATTATATCCGGTGTCACTTGTAAAAAGGATTCCAACCATTGGACAGGTGTCGAACTTGGATTCAAATACATTGTTCCACTGTATATACACAAAGTCACTCCCGATCGTTCTTCATTGCTAAACTCCAATTGTATGGGATAAAAACTGGTCACATGGAATTTGGAATGATATTCATCATGAAAATGGATTACATTATGAAATAATTTTGCCATACTGTGTGACGACCAATGGATACGTGTTCCATTGATAGATTGGAAGGAGAATAATCGTCGTGCCGTGAGTGCCGCTGCATGAGCATCCATACGATGCATTTTTCGTTCAGTGATGTCCTTGGGATTTTGTAGAAGTATGTTTGTGAGGAAATGAAGTAGATTGCGACCTTTATGTTGATATCGTTTGGCTTGTGGTGGAGTTGATGATGAAAATGTTTGTGGATTTAGGTTTGGAATCGATATGGAAGAGTTGGATTTAGATGATAAGGATGGTGCTGGTGGTGGAGAAGGTAATGCAGCTCCGCCAGATTCAGATAAGGCTGTTACCATATGTTGAAGAATCTGTTCCACTGAATCATGAAATGGAAAAGTGTTTTGTATTAATTTTCCATCTTTTTGTTCTAAAAAGTACTCCTGGGGTATTTTACTAGGACTAATATGGGAAGGATGTTCTTGATAGGTGTGTGTGGAGGTAGTTGGATGAGTATATGCCAAAAAATCCGAACTTTCCATGCGGGTAAGGACTTGCTGGACTATATCAGCTTGTTGTTTTTGAATAGAGGAGGAATGGAATCGAAATCGATCTGGATGGACACGTAATAAAAATGCTTTTCGTACATGGGAGGTATATTTCGAGCGACTCAGAGGCGTAGTCTTTGTTGAAGCTTTCCTTTGAGATGGAGGAAGAAGGTGTGCATTGGGTACATTGAATAGGTTGGCACTTGTTGTGGCTCGATGAAACGACGTGGATGAAGCGTTTTTTTGGAGAAAGTGAGTAATGCGGACCATTGTAAGAGGAGAAGATTTTGGGAAGGAATGAATGATTATATGCTCGTTATGAAAGGATGGGTGGCTGGATAGAAAAAAATCTGAAAATTCAGTCGATTGGATAAACCGAATGATGTGTGCTAACCAATTGATGTAAGTTTTCTTCGCAGTGGAACTCTGCAAGCATGGAGATTATTTTCCTTTTTCTCCTTCTTTCGCATCTAGTTTTTTCTACGTCTTTTGTCGTAAATACAAATTTGGCGAAAAAGAAGATGGAAAAACAACAAGATCTGAACTCACACGTAAGAAGACGAAATTAGACTGAATAATTGCACTAAGGAATTTGGATGACGTCATACACTCTAC
>Ga0209092_10004317_pt1 | contig 11934 bp, 8 predicted proteins | sample FraStrMetagenome_FD_187446 | JGI IMG/M metagenome (GOLD analysis project Ga0209092, IMG submission 187446) | Marine eukaryotic phytoplankton communities from Arctic Ocean - Fram Strait ARC3M Metagenome (SPAdes) (version 2) | ecosystem: Environmental > Aquatic > Marine > Oceanic | place: Fram... | reverse complement strand
TCGAGGCGTCGTCAGATGGGCGCCGCGCGCGACACGGGGAAGTTGGCTTCCCGCTTGACGCCGATGGTGGTCTTGCCTCCGGGGATGCATCGCCGCAGGCCCGCGGGCACCGTGTACCGGAAGGTTGCTGGCGTGGGGAACACCGGCAGCACGCCCTCCGGCAGGCCCTCGATAGGCTTGTGCCGCGGATTCTTCGGCGTGAAGTGCAGGACCAAGGGGCGGTATTTGAGCCGCCAGACGCCCGACGGGCCGCCCGGGTAGTCCGGTTCCCGCGGGTCGAGCACGAGCCGCGTCCCCTTGCCCGGTACACCGTTGGCGCCGCCCAGCTCCGTCGCGAAGTTTTTCGTGAGCACCATGTCGTAGTCCGCGACGAAGCGGAACACCTTCGCGACGCCTTCGCAGGTCTTGTCCGGCACGTCCCGCAGCAGCTTCGCGAGCACCGAGCTCCACTCGGAGGCTTGCCGCCACGTGCCGTTTTTACTAACTTTGACCTTGTCGGGGCCGCACTCGTATTCGATGATGACCTTGCGGTGCTTCCGCGCGTAGTGCTGGAGCAGCATCAAGTTGACCTTGGAGCGCACCGCATTCCGCGGCGTGACGTGCGTGGCCCCGGCGAAGCTCTCCAGGTCCGTCTCCCGGCACCTGGGGTTGCCGAGCGTCAGGGACTCGAGGAGGTTATAGTCCGCCTGCAGGAGCGCCTTGCGTTGCGCGGCCGGCACGCGCTTGTAGGCGTACCGGAGGCGCTCCAGCACGTTGAACAGCTCGCCGGTGGTGCGCTCTTGCTGGTCGAGCACCACGACGTCCGTAAAGAGCCGGTACCTGGGCGGCGCGTGAAGTCGAGCAGCTGTGCCTCGACGCGCGTCGAGGGTGACTCCTGCACCGAACTCTACTTTTGGATGGCGCGCACGATCTCCGTCGCGATCTCCAACCTGGACTTTTTGTTCGTCGCCTTGACCTTCCGCTCGATGGCGTTGACGCGCGCCGCCATCGTGAGGGACTCGTCGTCGATGATCTTCGAGAACGTGTAGAGCGAGTGCCCTCCCAGCGCGGGGAACTGCGCAAAGTCGCCGAACCACACCAGGTCCATGTCGCCGAAGAAGGCCCCCGCGGGTGCGTTCTTGGCCTTATTGACGTAGTCGTCCCAGCGATCCACAAATTCCAGGGACTGCATGGAGACTTCGTCCACCATGAGTAGCGTGGCGGTACGGTACTCTTCCTCGAGCTTGGCCCTCGACCTGCGTGGACGGGCGCCAATTTCCCGCACGCGCGTCGAGAAGCGGCCGAGGGCTCTCATGATGCATCCTCGACGCGCGTGACGGGCGACTGGGGGGCGAGGCGCCGGCGCGGGCCCGGCTGAGAGCCGACCCTTCCGGCCGCCGCCGCGCAGCTGAGTCGTGGTCCGGCCGTAGATCTTAAAGGCAGCGCTGCCTGTCGGGGCGCCGCAGCGCACCTCGCTCAGGCGGCCCCAGGAGTGGTAGTGGCGTCGCACTGCCTTCATGACCACCGACTTGCCCGTCCCCGGCGGGCCCGTGACCAGCACGCGGCTCGGGGGGCGGCGCGCTCCAGACGGGTCCAAGCGGCGGGCCTCAAAGTTGCGCAGGATGAGCCTCACGGCGACGGCCTGGCGCTCGTTGAGCGGAGCGCCGTATTCCGTGCCCGCGGCGTGGTCCTTGGCGCCCGTGCGGCAGGTCTCCTCGAGCGTGAGGCCCCCGCGCGTGCGCCCAATGTCCCACTTGGTCAGGTCGCCGTCGTCCGACGTGTCCATGGCGGCGCGCGCGTCCGCGGGCTCCGGGATAACCCGTCCGGACTCCTCGGCCTCGCCGTCGCCGACGAAGGGGGAGGCCTCGGGCGCGTCCGCGGGCGCCGTGAGGCCGCGCAGCTTATCGACGGCCTTTTTGTTGGCCGCTGCTAGACGTCGGGGGAGCTGCTCGACGTCTTCGACTTGGTCCGACGCGACGGGGCTCGCGCCGACGGCCGACCATGGCGTGGCGTCGGTGCCGGCCGTGGCGCCGCCGTCCAAAACGAGCTGCTTGTAGAGTCGCTCGGCTTCCGCCGCGTCCTTGCTATCGGCGAGCAGGCCGCGCGTGTCGATCTCCGCCAGCGCCTCGGCGTCGAGGAAGCCCTCGTCCTCGGAGTCGCTCGACTCGTCGTCGCCCGGGCGCAGGGGGTCCACGACGCGATGTTTCTCGGCCAGCTCCCTGGCGGTGTTCCTCTCGATCGTGAGTGCTTCCCTGGCGTCGTCCGCCGTACGGCTCACGGCCATGTTCACGAGGCGCCCGAGCATCCCGAGGTGGGCCCGCTGTCGAGTGTCGTCACTCGAGAAGGACTCCAGACTCACCTCGTCGGCCGCGGCCTTGGCCATCCTCACCGTGAACGGCGGGTCTCGCGCCATCTCGGCTGCCGTGGGCGGCGGGACGTCCGGAATCTTTTCTCCGGCCGGGCCCGCCGCCCGTTCCCTGATCTCTCGGGCAACGTCGGCGTGCCCGGCGAGGCGCCAGCGGTCCTCCGCGTTGAAGAGCAACCAGTGTGGCCCGCGCATAAAGCGACACTCCTCGCCGTTCTTAAAGCAGCCAGTCCGGTCGATCGGACTCCCGTAACATTTGTGGAAACCGTTGGCATCCATGGCGAGCGCGTGTCGGGCCTGCGCGTAGCGAGGTCGGCTGCGGCGCCCTCGTCTACACTGACGCGCGCCGAGGGTGTGCCGAGGACGGAATTGACTTCCACGCGGCTCCGGGCCTCCAAGTGCTTTTCAAAGGACACGTGGTCAAATCTCGCGAGGCAGTAGTGCGGGTACCAAAAGTTTGGATCTCGTAGACGGTCCTGGTCAGGCTGCACGCAGACCTCGTCGACGTCCACCCGGCGGAGCGGACCGGTGGGCTTGACGCGGACTTTAGTAGTGCACTTGCGGCAGAGCCAGGGCTCGTCCTGTGGCAAGGCTCTAACCTCATCGTCGGGCAAGTGGGCCCCCAGGCGGCATCCACGGCACTCGATCATGGTCCGCGTTCGTGTGGCTTTCACCCGGCAGAGCCGCCCGACACACTGAGGGACGCACGTCGAGGAAGCTAGCTCGGGCTCCTGGTCGCGCTCGATGGTGCCGCACGCCAGGTCGGCCCACTCGGCATCGCGGCAGAAGAAGGGGTCGGCGTCCGGGGGCAGGCTCTTGACGGCGTCCGGGGGGACGTGAATCCACCGTTTGCACTCGTTGCACTGGACCTGGGTCCCCGTCGGCTCGGGCCGCGGCGGGGGCCGCGGCGGGCAGCGCACGAGCACGACGTCGCCCTCGTGGACGTCGGACCCCGCCGCGCGCTGGGCCGCTTTGCAGACGGAGGCAAGGTGCCCCAGATCCCGAGGCTCGAGGAAGGAGGCCACCGTCCACGCGGGCCGTGACTCGGCCGGTGGCTTGGACAACAGGTCCGCGTGGGTCTCGAAGTACTCCATCATCCTCTCGCGCTCCGAGGCCTTCATCCGTGAGGCGAGGCGCCGCAGGTCCCGGGGCTCGAGGAAGGAGGCCGCCGTCCACTCGGATAACAGGTCCGGGTGGGTTTCCCGCGCCAACCAAGCGAGGGCCCCGTAGCCGTACGGCCGGCAGTGGAGCGCCGGGTCCAGCGCGCCGCGGCAGGCGATGGACGGCTCGCCCACGTGGTAGTTCGGGAGGCCGGTGCGGCGCTCGTAGCTGTTTAGCACGGCCGTGAGCTCCCGGACGACTCGTGGCGGCAGCTTTCGGGGACGCCCTGGGATTGACATGGGTTTGGTTCGATCGATGCGCTCGAGGCGGCAAAACATGGTTCCTACGCCGGCGCCGACCGTCTTTGTAGGTTGCAATCGACGCCTTGACCTCGGCCCCGCGGGAAGAGACGCCCTCGCGGTGCTCCCGCAATTTAACGAATACCGGCTGCTTCCCGTGGTCCCGCTCCCAGAGCCACTTGCACGTGCCGTGCAGGCCGGTGAGCCACGCGCAAAGTCGAAGCACCGCGTCCTCGGGCGGGCACTCCGAGGGTCGCAGCGTCCAATCGACGACGTGCCCCAGCGCATCCTCGGAAGTGTCCATGGCGTCTCCCGGGCCACCGAGGCCCTTGCCCCAGGCGACCGCAAATGTGGTCCCGAAGCTCGCGAACTCGCCGAGCCTCTCGTACGCTACGGCCTCGCTCGGTAGGTGGTCCGGCACCGGGAGCGGCGCAGGGTCCGTCTGCCTCCGCCGGCCCCGCCTCGGCAAGAGCCGTTCCCACTCCTCGTCGAGCTCGAGCCCGAGCGGGACCCGCAGTGATTCTAGGGTGGTGCTATGCGCGCGCAGCACGACGAGCACGCAGTCGAAGAATGCGTCCGGAAGGCGCGGATACTTCCAGTGCGGCGTCAGAGCAATGGCGCGCGGGGCTCCCTTGCACGCGTGCATCCAGTGCGTCTCAAAGAGCGGGTGCTCTTTGTCGAAGGGCGTGGACGTGTCAGCCCTGACCGGTATCGGCCAGCGGGCCTTGCACGCAGCGCCAGTTCGGCCCGGCGTGCCCGCGCCGCCGCGCTCGTCGTCCGTGACGGCTTTAACCTTTACGGCGACCTCGTCCCAAGCGGTTCCGCTGAGCTTGACGGCGTCGGGGGCGGAACCCTCCGGAACGCGAGCCTCCACGGCATCCTTGAGCACCGCGTCCTCGTCCTCCGTCCAGCGGGTCCCCGGGCGCCCCGGGGACTTCGGCCCGGCCGACGTGGATTGCTGCGGTCGCATCAGCCGGACCACGGCCTCGAAGTACGCGATGGCGGGCACGCACGCTAAGGAGGCGCCAGCGACACGGGCGCCCCGGTACATGTAGTCGTCAAGGCCTGCGGCGAGGGGGTCCCCGGCGTTCGTCGAAGGCCGGCCTTCCGCGCGGCCCGCCACGGCTCGCCGCGAAGTACTTGTCCAGCCCCGCGTCATACGTCACCATCTTGTGCATGCCGCGCTCCTCCTCGAGCTCGACGTCCGAGTCGGCGTCGCGGTCGTCGTTGCCGCGCGGGCGCCGGAGGAACTCTTCGAGGTTCGCTTGGACGAAGGTGTGGCTCGTGTAGTGGGTCGGTAGCCCTAGGTTCATGGCGTTGACGAGGGGTCCGCCGAAGGTGACGCCCCGCGCCGCGCCGTTGAGCACGGATATCATGGATCTGCGCAGGCGCTCTTCGCCGGCCATGTCCGCGTCCTCTTCGGCTGAGACTTTTCTGTCGAGCCGCGCCAGTGCGAGCAGCGTCTGGTTCGCGAGCGACTCTTTCGTGTACCTACGTAGAGGGAGCGGCTCGGCGCGCGTCGAGGGGACGTCTTGTGCGCGGTCCAGTACCCCATCTTGGTCATATAGTCGGTGATGTAATATATTGTCGCGATCGCGTCCGGGCCCGTCACCAGCACGGCGACGTTCTGGTTGCACGGGAGTGCCGCGGATGCGTCGCGGTTGTGGCCCACCACGAAACCGTGATCGCGCAGGACCGTCGCCACGCGCTTGGCGTCCGTGCACTCCAGAATCACGCTGGCGCATTGCTTCTCGGCCGGCAAGGCCTCCATCTGGTCCCGGAGCCCGAGCGGGTCGGCCGCGGGGGCGTCGGGCAGCTCCTCGTCGTCCGACGGGGCCGGCTCGGCGTCAGGATGTGTCCTGAGCCGCTTTCGCGGCGGGGCGTCGGGGTCCGTGTCGTGGGCCGTGGCCAGGTCCGGCCCGGGCTGCGCGCCGGCGGCGCCCGAGTTGGCGCGACGGGGAGTGGGCGCGGACGCCTCTGCTTCTTCGTCTTCGTCGTCCGAGATGGTGATGCGGCGCCGCCCGCGCGTCGCGCGCTTGGGTCGCGTCGGCACCTCAGCAACGAACGCCGGCGCGCCGGTGGTCGCCTCGGCCGCAGCGCCCGTCGACGGCTCGGCGGGCCCGCACGCGTCGGCGCCGCTGCACGAACCAGCGCACCCGCTCCGAGCGCAGCCGCTCCGGAGGCGGGCGAACCCCCCGGGCTCCGCGCTGGGGTCCACACCCGGGGAGGCGTCGGCCGTGGCCTCGTCGGCCGCGGGCGGGCTGGCGGTCGCGGCAGCCGAGGGCTTCCGTAGTTCCTCCTCGTTCGGTGCGCTCCTTTTCCGTACCCGGTACTCCTTCGGCAGCGACTCGGATACCATGCGGTCTAGGTACGCGAAGAGATAGCGGCAACCTGTGGTTAACTGCATCAGGACGCGATGCTCGCTTGTCGTGTGCCTCTGGTAGATTCGTACGCCGGTGGCCGCGGTCGACGTCCTGCAAGTACACCTGCAGGTCTCCGATGATGAGCTCTTCCACCCACACGAGCATGTGCAAGTGCTCGGCCTGCCGCTCCTGCGGCTCGACGACGCCGTAGAAGGCCAGCACCGTGCCCGCGAACGCGCGCCGCTGCCGGTGCCAGTCCGAGGGTCGCCCGTGATGCGTGCGCCCGCGCGTCGCCCACGAGTCGCCGCCGTCGCGCCAGCCGAGGAAGGCGTCGATGAACGCGCGCACGAGCCGGTCGAAGTAAAGCGCCGCGCCCGCCGGGTTCCGCGAGCAGATCTGGGCGCGCCGCAGCTTGGAGGGTACGTCCGCCAGCAGGTCGACCTTGTGGCCGCCCTCGCAGAGCCAGATGCTCAGCATCTGGTGGCCGTCGGCCCTGCGCGGCGCGCGGCGTGATGACCACATCTTCGACGCACGTCGAGGGGGCGCGATGTCGTAACGGCTCGGGCTAACGTCTCGAGGCGGCCCGCGAAGACGCTGCGGCGCGCGGAGCAAAAGTCCACCACAGTGCCTTGTTCCCATACTTGGCCGTGAGGCCGGCGATCTGCGGCCGGAGCCCGCTTCGCTCCAGGGGCGAGCCTTCGGCCTGCGAACCGCAGATGCGGACCTTCTTCTCGAATTGGGCCGCCTTCCAGCGCCAGTCGTTGATGTCCTTCTGTGACGCGTCCGCGGGCGGCGCCTTGGCGTTGTTGTACATAATCAGCAGCTCCCGGATGCTATCCGAGTTCAGCGAGCCCTTGACGCAGTAGCGCGCTCGGCGGCAGACGGCTCGCATTTGACCTAGGAGGCGAAGCCTCGGCGCGCGTCGCGGAGGCCGCGGGCCCGTTACGAGGGCGTGAACGCGCGACGCATCCCCGCGCCGCTCCGTGCGCGTGTCGTACAGGACGAACGCGAGGCTCGGGTCCGTGGCGACCGCCGTCGTGTAATGGCGCGTGCGGGCCCGGGTCCAGGCGTCGAAGGAGAGGCGCACCGGGCGCGGCCGCCGTGGAACGCCTTCCGACACCACGGCATCGCATTCGTCCTCGGGGCCACCCGAGCCCGAGAGGAAGAGGTGCGGGTACACGGCTTCGAAGAGCCGCGGATTATTGTACCTGGGCGTTGCACCGTCTTCCTACAACGCGCGTCGAGGCAGCGTCGTCGACGGAAGTCTGACGTCCGCGCCGCTCCTGGCGTCGACACGAGCTTTCCCGTGTGGATGCCAAAGACGTCGCCGGCTTTGCTCGGGTCCTGGCCCCGGAGGTTGGCCGCGGCAATGCGCGCTTGAGCGGCGAGTGGCACGCCCGCGAGCCCGTCCGGAAAGCCGACGCCCGTGGCCCGCGGGACCACCACCGGGACCTCGTCCTCGGGCTCCTCGGGCTCCTCGGGCTCCTCCGCCCACGCGGGCGGCGGCCGCTCGAGCGCCTCGTAGAGCGCCGGGAGGCCGCCGTACGGCAGCGAGATCTCGTCGGGGTCGCCGCCGGTGGCCCTGATGGCGCGCGCGGCCATCTCCAGGGCTCGGCGTTGCGCGGCCCGCGCGGCCAAGTCGGCGCTCTCGCGCGAGACGCGTCGGGCCTTCTCGCACGCGGCCGGGAAGTGCACGGCCTTGAAGAAGTAGAAATCAGGACTGGCCACAATCTGGTAGGACGCTCGGAAGTCCAGCTCGAGGGTCGCCAGGCGGGCGCACGCGTCGGCTTCGACGTCGGGGGTCGTCGTGGGCGCGCGGATGTAGCCGCGCCGCACGGGGTCGAAGATCCCCCGGACGAAGGCCTCGGAGCGCGAGAGTATCACGGCGAGCTCGTAGAACAGCGCGTGCCCGGCCTCCGCTTCTGGCAACACGCCGTTGGCAAAAGCAGCGCTGATGGCCTCCGCGAAGACGTTTTCCGCCTTCGTCACCCTGTCCTCGTCAGGGCGCACAAAGCGGCCTGGGAAGTCCTCGGTTGGCTCGTCCGGCTGTGACTGCGTGACGGCCGGCGCGGCGTCCCCGTCGTCATCGCATTCCATCGGGGCGGGTTCGTCGTCCGGCCAAACCTCGCCGTCCGACCAGGCAAATTCCTCCTCCTCCTCCTCGGGCTCGGGCTCGGGCTCGGGCTCGCCCAGGGACGAGCTGGGCTCGGGGGCGGACGCTTCGGCGCGGCCCGCGCCGGCGCCGGGTTGGGTCGGCGCCACGGTTGTGGACCGGCGGAAGGCCGACCGCAGGCTCCGGCCTACCCGCCGCGCGCCCCGCAGGAGCGAGTATCCGAACGAGCCGCGGGCTTCGTCGCCGTCCTCGTCCCCCGCACGTTCGCCTGGCCGCTGGTCCGTGTGCATGACGTAGTTCGCGTCGTCCACGCGCATGGCCGCCTCGACGTCGGCCCGGTTCTCCGCGCGTGCTTCGGCGTCGTTGTAGATCGAGTCGGGGATGTCGCACTCGGGCACGCGGTCGACGGCGGCGTCGACTTCCGCGGCCGGCCGCCGGTCCACGTCGTGGAGCTTGTGCTTGCGGAAAAAGTTGATCCACCTGGGTTGGTGTACCGTGGGCGGCAATCCGTGGGCGGCCTCTCGACGCGCGTCATGGAATCCGCCTCCGCCCGTACCGCAAGCGGCGTCTCGACGCTCGCCGAAGAAACGACTTCCGCTCCGGGGATCCACTGGCGGACGACCTCGCGCCGCGCCACGGGGAGGTCCACGTGGCGATAGGGGTTCTTGGTCTCTTGGCCCCGCCGGACTACCTTCCGGAGATGCTTGAGGTTGCGCACCGGGCCGAGGAAGTGCAGCGTGAAGTGCTCCGGGAGCCGGTCGAGATCGAGCAGCTCCGTGCGCGACGTCTCGGTGAGCTCGAAGTGCGTCACGTGCCCCCGTAGCGCCTTGTACCTGCGCGGGGTCGGCCCGTCCCGACGGTGGCCTCGGCGCGGGGGGTCTCCGCACGCCGCCGCGGGCTGCGTGTAGTCGTCGCCGTACTTCACGTACTTGACGCCTCCTTTCGTCGTCGCGTCTTGGCGCTGGCGCAGCTGGCAGATGAAGTGCTTCGAGTGGTAGCGGCTCAAAAGCTGCACCTCGACGGCCGACAGCGGGGGCAACAGCTCCGCCTCGGGCACCTGGGCCAGGGCGAGGGCCGTGAGCTCCGGGTCCGCGTCGGAGAAGGTCGCGTCGAGGCGGTGCTCGCGCGCGTAGACCTATGAGCGCCGGGGCTTCAACGGGGCTTCCTCGACGCACGTCGAGGGCGACTTCCGCACCGGCGCAGGCCAGGGCCGCGTCCAAGTCGTTCGCGAGCGCCTCCTTCGGCAGGCTGGCAAAACCGGAAGCAGGTTTGAGCGCGCGGCGGCACGAGCGGCAGGTCTTCATGTGGACGTGCCGCATGTAAAAGTCCACGTCCTGGACGCCCGTCGAGGGAGCGCGGTCGCGGCCCTCCACGCGCGCGTACGCGCAGCAGAGCCGCAGGCCGCAAAAGTGGGTCGTCGGCGGCGAGAGGCACTGGCCGTGCGTCGCCTGGTACTTGTGCCGTGTCCCCTCGACGCGCAGCGAGCTGGGCCGTACGCTGGCGGCTGGCGCCGACCCGTCCGGGCGGAGGTCGCGGGGCTTCGTGGGCGTCTCCGGGTCCACGTATTGGCGGGACGCGCACTCGCCCGTCAGCTCGCCATGCCCGTCTTCCTCCCACCGTAGAACGCGGAGCAGATTGAAGACAGCGAGGCGCGCGGCGGCCCGGCGGGCGGCCTCGTCTACCGCCCGGTCCGCGGCGACGAGCCGGCGCGCGCGTTCTTTAACGTGGCGGTCCTCGACGTAGCCCGCGGTTGTATTCCCTCTGGCGTCCGGCGGCTGCCGCGCCCGCGCGCCGAAGAGCTTTTTCGCGGAACCTTTCCAGTCGACGCGTGCGAGGGGCGTGTGCGCCACCAGGCCGCGGATGAGGTCGTCCTCCTTCGAGTTGAAGAGCGGCTTGCCATCCTCGCCGCGCCGCTGGGGGGGGCCCGTAGGCAGTATGCGCTCGCCCGAGGCCCGATACATCGCGCTCGCCCCGGCCAGGGCATCTTCCTCCTCGTCGGTTAGGTCCTCGCCACGCTGTGAGGCGTACCACGCGACCTTCACCCTTTGCTGCAAGTCCTCGGTCCACGAGACGACTGCATTGAGTAGGTTGACCAGGGGAAAGTTGTCCCGAGGCCCGGGCGCATCGTCCTCGCCTGCGGGTTATGAAGGCCTCGTCCCTCGGCGCGCGTCGAAGCGGCCGTAGCTGGGATGGATGGGTTTCGCTTTCCTCGGCGCGCGAAAAGGCGACGGAATCCCCGCGTGTCGCGCCGGCGCGCGCCCGTGGCGGGAAGGTCGTCCTCGTCCTCCTCCTCGGGCTCGGACTCGCCGAGCGCCTCGTGGTAGGTCGTGTACTCCGGCGGCGACTCCAGGTACTCGACGAACTGCTTCCCCGTGAACGTCGCCGGCTCGTCCCCGCGCTCCTCGTCCGCCGCGGCACTGAAGGCGGGACTGGGGCTTTTGTGGATCTCGTGGAGGAAGACGGCGCGCTCGCAGAAGGCGCACGTGTGCAGCTGCGCCATGGCCCCCGGGGCCGTCAACTCCGCGAACTGCCGATGGGCGTCGAAGCGGCGGAACTCGTGGGCAGCGTCGGACTCGCGCGCGTCGAGGCGGTGCTCCGCGGCCTTCTGGTTCCGCTTGATCCGCCTGTAGCGCTCGCGCACGGTCTCGTCCGTGATGCCGGCGCGGCCGCGAAAGAGCCTCTGCTGGCAGCCCTTCCATCGGAAGCGGCCTTTCAGTCGCTTGTGGCGCTCGGCGTATTCGACGATGGCCGCATCGTCGTCCGAGTCGAAGGCTTCCTGGTTCGGCACGGCCGAGCCCGGCGTGCGCCGCGCCTTCTTGCCGCGTCTGGCAGGTGGGCTGGACTGCCTTTTGGACGCCATGGCAGCGTCGGGGGCCTTGTCCGGCAAGCCGCGCGGGGGCTGCGGACGGGCCCGTCTGCGGGAACGCCATGGAGGCGGAAGCGACCGGGCCGCCCCGCCGTCCGAGCGCCGGCCGGGATTAGCTGGTCGTCATACATGTACGTGCCATTGTACATGTACTAGTACTTGCATCTAGGTTGACAAGCCGGCCAGGCGGGCGGGCGGGCGGCGGCCAAGGCGGGCGGCCTGTCCCTCTCTCTCTTCCGCCATGGCCCCTCACACGCTCTCCACGCACCGCATTCCCCCACGATGGTCTCCACGCCCGCATCCTCGAAGAAAGCCGCCGCCGGCAAGCCGACGGGCAGCAAAGGCACCAAAGCCGCTCCGACCAAAGCGGCGGAACTCGACGACTTCATGGCCAAGCTCAAGGAGGCGCGGCGCCGGGGCTTAGTCCTGTTCGAGATCAAAGAGTCCGTCAACAACCGGACCATCGGCGCCGCTGCTGTGGAGAAGAAGGCCACCTTCAAGACGCCCTCGGCGCTCGTGGATCGTTTCAAGGATGGTGGCCACTACCGCATGGTGTCCTTCTCGGAGGGCCAGTTCGTGCGCCGCGCGCTGACCGTGGAGCAGTTCCGGCGCCTCGGCCAGACCATCTGGGGCAAGTTCTCCGTGGTCGCGTGCGTCGCCGTGCTCGGCATCACGCACGTGGACGGCGGCGCGGGCCCCACGCTCGCGTCCTACGCCGAGGTGGAGGCCTTCCTCGGCGAGACCGCGGAGCTCATGGCCACCGCCTACAAGGTCGAGCGCGCCGAGCCGGTGGTGCTCACGCCCGAGGAAGTGACGAGCCTGCTTGGTGACGACTACGACAAGGACGA
>Ga0209092_10004313_pt1 | contig 11937 bp, 6 predicted proteins | sample FraStrMetagenome_FD_187446 | JGI IMG/M metagenome (GOLD analysis project Ga0209092, IMG submission 187446) | Marine eukaryotic phytoplankton communities from Arctic Ocean - Fram Strait ARC3M Metagenome (SPAdes) (version 2) | ecosystem: Environmental > Aquatic > Marine > Oceanic | place: Fram... | reverse complement strand
TTTACATTAATTCCTTCTCTGTTTAGTTCTGTAGCTAGTTGGCCACCATATTCTTGTATTGTTTCTCCAACACCACCACCACCGGCTTTAAATCCATATTTTAGGAATCTGTTAAGGGTTTTTCCTTTTTTGCCCATAACCCCCTCAATAATACCTTGAGTAATACCTTCACCAAAACCTCCTGCAAATGTTTCTGATGTTGGAGCAAAGGCTGCACCGCCTTTAATACCTTCTTCAAAAGTGTTGTATATAAACTTTCCTGCTTTGCCCCATTTTTTAGTGAATAGGTCTTTAATAGGCTTGAGTTTTGTTCCTAGTCCTACTGCACTTCCTAGCCCTTCTGTAAGTGCAGTTGATGCTACTATTTCGGCCATAATAGGAAGTGATGTTCCTACTGCTTCACCTACTTTTTCTGATAATGATGCTTTTGATTGCTCTCTTTGTTCGGGAGTGGTATATTGTCCTAAGTCATCCATTAATGAAACATATTCATTAATAAAACTTCTGTCTGTTCCAATTTTGGCTTCTTCGAATCCAGTTTCTTTTGCCAATGCTTCTCCTGCTGCACTAAAAAATCCTTTATCAGCTTGTTTTGGGTCTGTATTTGTAAGGTATGCTTTGTTTATTGCGTCAAATTGAGCTTTTGATCTAACCCAATTAGATTTTATTTTTTCAGCACGTTCTCTTAGTTTTACTAGGTCTTCTGCTAAAGCTACTTCTATAATTGGTTTATAGTTTTCTAAGGCTTCTTTGTATGTTAAAACCATATTGCCTGTTCCATCAGATTTCCTGAAGGAAACTTCGGTATTATAAAGTTCATCCATTGCTTCGAATCTATGGAGAGCTTTCTTTGCGTTTTTTAATGTTTTGTCTTTATCGGTAAGTTGGTTCCCTATTGATAATACCGCATCTTCATATTGCCTTGCTTCTTGACTTGCATCTCTTCTATCTTGAAACTTGCCTGTAACTGGATTAAATAGTCTTTGAGGCATATCGCTATTTTCTAAACGATACTTTTCTAGGACTTCTAGTTTAGCTTCGTAAGTATCTCTTTCTTTGTCAGTAAGTTCTTCTTTAGACATTTTTTCTTTAAGCTCTGATATAAGCTGTTGAGACTTTCTTTCTACGCTTGCTTTTATTTGTTCACTTTCAGGAAGTCTTGATCTTAATCGGGAAATAAGCATTTCATCTTTTTCCTTTAATATGTCTTGTCTTGTGTATTTTCCGTCTTCTGACCTTTGCTTTACACGGTCTTCTGCTGTTGCTTCTATTGAGCTGTCGTATGACCTTCCAATTTCTTCGCCTTTTCTGTTTAAATATTGATTTTTATAATCAGCGATTGCATTGTTTATTCCATCTTGAGAAATGCCTTTTTTTAGCATTTCAGTTTCAAATGTTTCTAGTTCGGAGTCTGTAGCGTTTGCAATAAGGTTTATAGAGGCATCCTCTCCATAACCTGAAGTGTATTTAAGGTAGGATTTGGCTTTGTTTGTATTGTCTTTTATAAGTTGATTCTCTCCTGTTTTTTGAGATGTGGACGCTGCTTTTTCGGATTCAATTACATTAAATCCTTTTTCTTCAAGTTTGCTTTGGTATAATTCTTTACTACCTTCTTTTGCGAAAAAATCAGGGTATTTTTCTCCTAACTCTTTTGACTTAGATTGTATATAGTCAGCCCTCTTTTGGGAATCTTCTTGTTCTTTAGTTTGGTCAATACTGCTTCCAGTCTGACTGAAACGACTTCCAAGCTGCTTTCCAAGCTCTGAATAACCTTCTGAAAAAGTTTCTTCTTTTTTTTTTAATGCCATTAAAGAGCTAAACTCTTCTGGCGTTTTAGTGAATTTATCCTGTAGTTCTCCTTTTAATGCCTCATAAACTTTTTCTGAGTACCCTTCTTGTTCATCTAAAGATTTGTAAAACTCTTCTTCCGTCTTAGTAAAACTGTCTTTTAGTTCGCCTTTTAATGCTCCGTAAACTTTTTTTCTATAATCTTGGTTGTCAGTTTTCATATTCCGTATTTATTATCAAGTTTTTTTGAGGTTACTGGGTCTACAAATTTTTCAGACTTTCTTTTTTGACCTTCTTCATTTAAAGATTGTATTCTTTTTTCTTTTTCGGCTGCTTCTATTTTTTCATATTCCTTTTTAAATGCTTTTTTAACATCTGGTGTTGCAGGCACAATAAGTACTTGTCCTTTGTTGTCCATTATTTTAGCTCGATCTTCTCCGTCTACATTTACGTTGCCTATCCATTGTCCTTTAATAGCTGTGGCCTCTTTTCTTTTAGTTTCAGATCCATCTGCTTCGTAATATGTTGTCACATTTATAACTTTTGCTTTTCCAGGGCTTGTTACGTTGTATTCTCTAGTTGCTGGAGTAACTTTTGTGTCTTTTGTTTCTACAAGTTCAGAATCGTCAGGTTTTACATTTCCTTCAGCATCTATGTAAGATCCTATTGCTATCTCGCTAACTTCATTATCCTCTATTTTTACTCCTTCAGGAAGCTCCTCTTTAGATCCGTAAACTTTACCATCGTATGAATATGATGGGTTTTTTAATTTGTAATAAAGTTTGCCCGTACCATCTTCTTTTGCTGTTCCTGAAAACCTGACGTTTTTAGTAAACTGAGGAGGTATCTCTTCAGTAACATATCCTGAGTCTTCTGGTGCTACTTCTGCAATTTCTATTTCAGGATCTTTGCTTCCGTATCCTGCCATTTTCTTTTTAGAAGATTTAGAGTATGCATTTTTAGCTTGAAGTAATAATTCTTCCTTAATTTTTTCACCTCTTAGTCTATTTACTTCTTCTTGAAATTTTGGGTTTGGAATTTCGTTTCCAAATTGATCTCGCATTGTTGGAGATGATTGTTCGTAATCAAAATCTTCTAAGACTTCTCTGTTTGCAGATCTGTATATAGAGCTGTTTTCATTTGTGTTGTAGTTATTTACTAAAGTGTCTAGTCTTTTGCTATTTAGACTTAATCCTTCGTATTCAATAAACTCTCCAGTTTCATCATCAACTTTTCCGTCATAACCGTAAGGCTTAAACAAGCCTTCTAGTTGAGGTTTTGCATATTTTGTAACGGCTTCTCCTGTGGTTTTTAATCTATCACTTATAATAGGCATAGGAGTTACTACTCTTACGTCTGATGGCAAGTCTGCCCATTGATCCCATGCAGCTACCGACTCATAACCTAAATCATCAACATCTCCAGACCTTGCTTCAAGCTGCTTGTTTCCCATGGCTTGTTGGCTTCTTGATTGTTCTCCGAAAGATTTAATATCTCTTAATCTTTTGTTAAACTCTTGTTTTAGTTCAACATTGTCGTACAAAGCATTTTCCCCATATTTTGAGTATTGGTCAACCATCCAACTTTCTGTATCGTTAACAAGGTCGCTCATATACTTGTTGTCTCTTTCCCAAACTTGTTTGTTTATCTTATCAAAGCTGTCGTTAAGTTTGGCTGTGCCTGTAGCCCTTTTAGCTGCTTTTTGAGCGTTTATTTGTCGATTGTATTGGCGTTGTTGTTGTGCCATACCTGCTAGATTAGAAAAATCTAACTGTACAAAAGATCCTGTTGAACGTGGTTCCATGTTTATTTTTTTTATTAGTCTAAGAATGAATCGAAAGGATCTTGTCTTGCTGCTCTTCTTTCTGCTCTTTTTGCTTTTCTTAGATCTCTATTGTATTCCCTTTCTGACTGTCCATTAGCCATAAACATTCCTGCTGTAGCAGCACCTTGTATTCCTCCTGAAATGTTTCCTGCTGCTGTTTGTTTTTGTGCAGCGATATCTGCTCTTTGCTGGTCTGTAGACTGAGCACCTCTTCCAAATTGTCTTGCGTATATATTGTTCATGCCTCCAATAGCGTCATCTACATCTTTTGATCTTTCTAATTGAAATTGTGCATTTTTAACTCCTAAATCTGCTAGTTTTTGTTGTTCCATTTGCAAGGCTTGGTTTAGGAAGTCTTGATAACCTGCTTGATTACCCATTTCTCTGTACCTTTCCGCAAACTGTGCTGTGCTTGAGCCTAACGATTCTTCTGCTCTTGACATTCCAGGCATTTCACTACCCATTGCCTCTCTGTTTTTGGCTCTAGATATTAGTTTTTTTTGATTGGACACCATATTAGACATTGCAGATTTTTCTGCTAAATCATCTACTTTTTGGCTGTTTGCTTTTGATGCTTGGTACAGGCCTACTCCTGTTTGAAGTGCTGCTGCTCCAGCCATAATAGCCATTGGAGCTATTGCCTTATGTTGTATTCTTCCTGATATTACTTCTGGTTCGAATAAAAAATCTTTTAATAATAGCGATGTTTCAGGTTCGAAAAAGAAATTTAGTATTTCTATAAGGCTTATAAATTCTAGCATAATAATTAAGAGTTTGTACAAATATAAAAATTATTTACTTAGCACTAAAATTCTTTATTACATATATGGATCCCATACATGAAAATGCATAAAGAACTGTTTCTATATTTATGGTTGATTTAGTAACTAAATATAAGGATATGGCTATCCAGAAAGAAGCACAATATATGCAGCTAAACACCCCTTGTATTTTGTCTGTAATCCAATTTTTGTGCTTTATTTTTAACTTTGTTGTTGCTTCTCTGAATGGCTTTGCTAGGCTTGATTCTGTGATAAAATATCCTATTCCAATTACCGTTAGTATGAATTTAATATGTTCCATTATTTTCCGTGTCTAGTTGATATTGTGCTTAACATACTTACTGAAAATAACACAACTTCGTTAGTGCTTTCGTTTTCAAAAGCAACTCTTATTGTTCTGTCTCTCAGTTGTCTTCCATTAATAATAGCGTCTTGAGGGTTTGTTTTTGAAGGGTCGTTTTTATCTCTCATTACCGGAGCGTAAAAACTATCTTCTCTTCTAACAAATCTTTCAGCTACTATTTCTGTTTCCATTCCGTTTTTGGTTTTTGCTGATGGTACTGTCCATGCATAATAGCTATCTGCACCTACAGCTTCAAAAACTTTGACTTGATTAGGAAGGTTGTTGAATATTGTTTCTAAGATTGATGAGTATTGCACACCATAGAAGTTGTTTCTTGTTTCACTATCATTATGCACCCATAATTTGCCGTTTGTAAATCCTAACATTTCTAAGTCAACATTCCCAAACATTTCAGGTCTAAAAGAATAAAATGTAGTCCACTTGTTAAATCTATTATTGTATGCAATTGTAAATCCTTCAAACAATATATTATCGCTTTCTGTTGGATTTGCAGCAATAACATTATCTTCTGTACCTCTTTTAGAGGTAAATGTTTCTGTTTCTAAATCTAAATCAAAAACCCCTTGGCCTGGCTGTAGTGTTGTTAAGTTTCTAATTTCACCATTAGTTTCTATTACTTTCACATTTAGTAATCCTTCTGAAGAAGTTTTATTATCAACTTGTACTTTTTTAAGGTTTGGAGTTTTAGACTTGTCAAAAACAACATTATTTATCGAATCTAAAGCTTTTAATGAGAATAAAGTATTGTCTCCTGCTGAATTTATTCTGAGTGATTTATTTACCACTGCTGATGTTTTAAATTCAGAAGGGTCTATTGGCGTTAATTCTGTTGCGTCTCCTTGAGTATATATATCGTTTACTGAAATAATATACTCATCTCTTTTATGATCTATAAATCCTAAAATTCTAGGCCTTTCATTTCCCTTATTCATTAAGTTTAAGATTTTTTTCGAAAAGTCTGAAAAGAAATCTACTTTTTTGTATGCTGAAATGGCAGTAAGTCCATTAGCGTCATACTGATTTACTAAACCTTTGTTTATGTCTACTGCATATACTTTACCTCTAAATTCTTTTACTGATTCAGGATTTATAGTACCAGTAATTGGTTTTGCAGCCCTATAAGAATCGAACACTTTTGTAGAAGCAACTATTTCATTGTCACCAGTTTGCTTTCTTATTATGCCTTCTTCAATGTAGTTTGAAACCCATCTAAATTCATGTATTGATAATAGCACGTTTGAGGCTAACTGTAGCTTGTAAATGTCTCCATAGCTTATTGGTAGCGGTTGAAAGTTTGATGCTACAAAAACACTTAGGTCATTTACGTTAGAGTCGGGTATGTATTTCCCTCCATGTCTTATCTGATTAGGTTTCCACTTCTGAAAAAAGTCTGGATTTATTCCATTTGCTCTACCTATTGACTCTACCTCTGAAGGGTAAAAATCGGAAACGGCATCATCATCTATATATGCTGGAGTATTAGATGTGACGCTTGGTATTGATCTTAACCTGTAGTAGGCATCTCCAGTTCTAAAAGTTCCTTTTGCAGGAACTCCTTGTGGGTCTATAGGGTCTTGGTCTTGGTTTAGCCCTTTGTGAAATTTGTTGCCATTTATATCTGTTCCAACTTCAAAACATTCAGCAAACTCAAAAAATATTTCTTCTTCAATATCTAGTTTTTCGTTGTATATTTCTACTAATGTTCCTGGCAATATCTCTGGTAAATCAAAGTTTTTTTCAAACTCAATAGACAACTCTGACTCATCGTACTCGATTATTTTGTAATCGTTGTATTCTAGTTTTTCAGGAAGGTTGAAATAGTTTTCAGATGAATCTTTAATAAATCTTATTCTCCATGTTTCTGTATCTATATCGGTCTGTAAATCCATTGTTGGATTTATTCCTTTATATCTTGTAAGATTGTCTATAAACACCTTAACCCTTACTGCACTGTTGTATGATGCGTTATCTCCTGCCGAATTTTTATACTCTACTGTTTTTATGCCCCATTGAAAATAAGATCCTACTGTTTCGTTTCTAGTTCTAACCCATTGCCAGTGAGTTGCCCATTTTGGCGGTAGGTTTTTAACTTCCCAATTTAGAACTGGTAATCCTATTTTTTGCTGTCCATCAACATCTAATTCGGTATAAAAAGGAATGTGTATGTTTAGCGAGCTGTCTGAATTTACGGCACTGCTTCTTAATCCTCTGTCGAAATATACTATTCCAAACTTTCCATCCCAAGATCTTTTGAAGCTGTTTATTGTTGCTATATTTGATACGTCTCCAATAAAGTCGGGTATGTCTAATTTTAGTATGGTTCTTGGTGTGCCTACTGGTGAAACTTGGTTTGGTGGTGCTGGTGAAAAACCTCCATTGAACCAAGCATCAAAAGAAAAGTTAAAATTATAAATTTGATTTTCATCATATATTGGACTACATGAGTTTGATGTTCTATTGGCAATAAGATATGTGTCTAAGCTAGGATTTCCTGCCGAGCTTTGTTTTATTGAATAGTGCCAAAATTGATAATTGCCGCTATTGTCAGATATGGCCACTTCTCCTCTAATTGAAACTACTGAAGATTTTGGTATTCCTACGCCTAAATTATCTACTGTTTTACCTATAATTAGTGCTCTTTGGTCAAATGAGGCTCCCTTGGGTGACTTTATTACAACTTCTCTATATTCGTCTTCGTCAATAGCTGTTGTATTAAAACCTCTTTCTTCTATTATTGAGCCTCCCCAATACTCTGCACTAGGTGAAAAGTCTCCATAAGCCCCTTTTAAGTCTAGTTTTTTACCTGATTTAATAGAAGCGTACCAATAGTATCCGTTTGCGTCAGTGTTTGCCTTCCAGTTACCTCTCCTGTTTGGAGCTGAAGTTCTCCATCTGTTAGTGTTTTTATTAGTTCCGTTGCTTCCTGAACTTATAATATCTCCAGTTGGAGCTTCGTCAAAAGTAATTGCTGCTCTTGATATTCTTGTATCTTGCAGAAATCCCTCAAAAGTGTTTACTGGATTTTCTATATCGCTGTCAACTAAATATCCTGTACATATTTTTGAGCTTCCACCATCTGAAGCGTGTGAAATATCAGTTATTTCTATTTTGATTCTTGGTATTTCTCCATTTCTAACATTTATTAGGAGTTCGCTAACTCCCTCTATTGCTGATTGAATGTTAAATACGCTAGATGGGTTTTCTACAGCATCTAAGTTCTGTATTTTGTTAACATTTGTACTTGTTCTTTGGTATCCTCTGTTCTGGTCTTTTAAATCTTCTTCAGTTGTTTTATGTGAAGCTACTCTTAATATATACCATCCATCAGGAACATTTTTAATTTCAAACGTGCTGTATGCCTGTGTAGGATCGTCTGCCCCTCCCTTGTTAAAACTGTAGTCTTGTTTTTCTCTCCATTTATTTAGGTCTAATTCAGTTGTAAAGCTTTCTCTCATGTTTTCCCTAACCTTATTGACTAGCTGATACATGTCGCTTTTGCTTATGTTCTGATATACTCCTTTACTGTTTTGAGTTACGTTGTCGTGTGAGCGTCCTATGTTTTGGTTTGATATGTCGTAAAAATCTGTTCCTGCCAAATATACCGTAAAGCCATCTAAAGGTAGTATTTGACCTGTTTTTTCAGCCATATCAAAAACTTCAGGATCATTACCAGCTCCTTCGCTAATTCCTCCCCATACTGTAACTGCATTAGCAGTTCCTCCAGTAGATCCACCTAGTACTCCTCCTCCGTTCCCATCTTTTCTTATTGCTTGACTTTTAGCACATGATCTTGTATTTGAGTCTCCATCAGGAACTGTTCCGTTAAAAGCAGCTCTAATCATTATTATTCCGCTAACGCTATTTGTTGGAGCTTTTACCTTTGACTCTACATCATCATATTCAACGTCTATATCGGCATTTATACATGTAGGGTCATATTGTTCTAAATTGTTTCCGTAAAAGATTCTATTTTTAACAGACTCTTGTGTTTTAGAAAGTATTGGAACTGTATGGTACGGTCTAACAAACGATGTTTGATCTATTGGTGTATATACAAAGTTGTTGTAAAAATCAAAAGTGATTTCTTTTGTGTCTACAAATTCATATTGCTCTAATTGTGTAATTGATCTCCAGTCACCAAGTTCACCTTCTTTTACAAATAGCTCTAATCTTTTTATTGTTTGTAAATCAGAAAGGTTAAATAGTTCTGGAAATACAGATAGATTTATTTTTATATAGTTAGCGATGTCATCATCTATATATTGAGCACAAGTATATTTGTTGTATATGTTAGGGGAATATGGTGATACTACCGTTTTTTCGTTATCGTCATAAATATATCTTGCTGCAAATTGAAAAACTTTGTTTTTTATAAAGTTTCTTTTAAAATCATCATTAGTTTCAATGCTTGCTGTAAGGTTGCAATGGGGTGGGTGTTTTATTACATCAATAGTTCTTTCTATGTAGTTTTGGTAATGATTTTGAGGTACTATTTGAGCTGTTTGTAGGCCTGCACTGTCTATTGCATACAAAGAATAAAACACATTTTTTTCTGCTTTTATTTCTACAAATTCTCCACAAGCGTTTGCAGAAAGATTAATTGGCCTTCCGTTTATTGATGTTATTGCATTTATTTGTGAAGCAACGCTTTCTGCCAACTCTTTTCTGTTTTCTAATAGAGATTCGTCAAGGTTTATTTCGAAAGTTTCGTCTACAACTATTGGAGAGTATTTTTTTTCTCTTTTTGTTACTTGTATAGTTCTTGTTGATCCTTGGTTGTTATCTTTGCTTATGTAGTTTTTTCCTAAGTAAAAATTAAAACATTGAATAAAATCTGGAAATTCTGAGTCTGCTTTATCAAAGTTTATTTTTCTTTGAGGATTTACACCGTCATTCCAATATAATAGGTTGTCTATAACATTAATGTCGTTTATTAAACTTTCTTTTTGAAATTTAAAAACAGGGTCTTGAGCAAGAAGTCTTACTGTTCTTGTTTCTGGTAAATATCTATATATAGAGTGAAAACCTAAACTGTTGTATATAAAGAAAAAGTTTGAATGTGTTGTTTGATCTCCGTAGCTGCCGACACAGGTGTTAACACCTGTTGGCAAGTCAAATTTAATTTCAGTTGTTCCCTTAATGTTTTCAATAGAGCCTACATTGTCATCTTCTGAAGATCCTGATCTTAAATTTAGTATAAATCTTGATTCTGAATTTTCTATAAGTCTAGCGTCATCATCAGTATTCATACCGTTATTTGGTATTCTCAACTCAAAGTTTTGTGGCATAACTTATTATCTTTTAGGTGTTTGTTTTAATGAACCTCTTGCAATGTCTAAATATTCTTCTACGGTAAATCCTAAATTAAGTCTTCTGACTTTTTTTTCTTCGTCAATATACCTTTGTCTTAATCTGTTTTTTTCAGACATTGACACTTTGTCCTTATACTCGTTTAGTTGCCAATGAACGTAAGATATTAGTGTTCTCGCATATTCTCTTGGTACTACAGTTGCTCCATCAGCAGATACTCCTGAGCTTTTATACTCAAGTATAACTTCATCTAGGCTTATTTCACTATTAAATGCTATTTTTCTTTTCTGTTTATCTATTCTATAGTATCCAACATTGTTTGTGTTTCCTCTCCCTCCGTATAGCTCTCCTACAAACTGTCCATTTCTGTAGTGTGGAGTATAATAATATCCGTTATATGGTAGTAGATTTTCTCCATCTTTTTTTCTACCACAATCTAAGTTATTTTCATTAATTCCGTTTCCACAATCATCAGTTTTTCTAACAAGCATTAAATCTTCATTCAATGTTAATGTGTGAGCCACCCCCTTTCTGTTGTATCCTATTTTAGTATAAAAAAGGTAGTCGGCAGGAAGGTCTGCTTGTTTTGTGTTTTGATTTACTGGTAAATACGCCACTCTTATTGTTTCTACCGAGTAAAGATTTAGCTCTTGATATGCGTCAATAGCGTATTGGAGGTATTTTTTATAATACCTCATACTATTATCTTCTCTATCCATAAGTACTCTATGTACAATGTATTCTAAAGATACTACTCCTGGTGTGTCATTACTCATTATCCTGTAGGTATGTTAGGGTTATTATCATTGCTTTTATCTTGAGTAGTTAGTTTCTCTTCTTGAAGCATTGCAGAAACCATTTCTACTAAATCAGATTCTAAACTTGCAGGGATTGGTATTGGATCATCAGGATCTAAACTTGATATTCCTGACAACATTTTAATCAATACTTGTGTTATTCCTGTCCTTAAATTTCTGTAAACAATTCTATTTCCTTGTACGTAGACTTCTGTTTTTGAGTTTATGTAATGAACATCTAGTATTGAAAAAACATCGTGACTACTGTTCCCTACAATTGCGAAAGCATTATCTACACTTCCGATTTCCGAAACTCTCACTAATCCCCTGTCATTTTTTAACGAAATTAAAGGAGCTGGTAAATCGCTATATTTCTCTCCTGTAAAAGAGTCTGTTTTTACTATTATTGGATCTGGATTTTTATCGCTTGGGTACTGAGTTATAAACTCTCCGTTTATTTCGTAGCCATTACTGTCTTTATCTTTAAACATTGCTGACTCAATAAGTTTCCCTATAACAGTTTCAGCAGTTTTCCATATAATAGTTGGATGCAACTTGCCTGAAAGAGCATCGTCTCCTCCTAGCATTTTATCCCTTATAAGGTCTGATAATTCATTTTTAGTAATTGCCATTTTATACTCCTTTAGTTTTGTATTGGTCAATTGCAGAAGCCAACTCACCATCCCTCAAATTTATAGATAAATATCCTAAAATCATTTTAGCAATGTCAGTAAATAATATTTCACTCCAATCAAAATCTACGCTATTGGCTGGGTCATACTGTTCTACTCCGTTTAATAGGGTGTAAGCCCATATTGGAGTATTGGGTATTCTTAAATAACTAAACTCTACCCTTCCCAAGTCTCTCGGCTCTATTCTTATTCTATCTTTTAGGAAATTGCATACTGGAAAGTCTTTAGAGGGCTTTTTAATACTGTTGGCTAGTCTTCTATTCCATTTGTCATCATCAATTTTTTCTATTGATTTTGGCTGTACTAGTGGTGGTGTTCCGCAACATTGGTTTGTTATTTTTATGTAAGCTATTTCTGTAGGATGAACATAGTTTAAGGG
>Ga0209092_10004312_pt1 | contig 11938 bp, 6 predicted proteins | sample FraStrMetagenome_FD_187446 | JGI IMG/M metagenome (GOLD analysis project Ga0209092, IMG submission 187446) | Marine eukaryotic phytoplankton communities from Arctic Ocean - Fram Strait ARC3M Metagenome (SPAdes) (version 2) | ecosystem: Environmental > Aquatic > Marine > Oceanic | place: Fram... | reverse complement strand
TCATGTATAACTATTAAAATAGCTGCTATCTTTTTAATCTAACTATTAAAGTCGCAGCTACAGATTTAATTAGGCGATCGCGTCTAAACGTAGACTAATTTAGCCGGATCATTAACTGTATATTGCAAAAGCATACTTCTCTGCTAGTAGCTCAGTTGGGACAGTGTGAGTGTAGTCAAATAGTCAATCTTGACAAGAAGATTGGTGGTTCTAAGATGACGCTTCAAGACATCATTCTCGATATAAGAGATAATCAGGATGGCCACCGTATCTTTGGATCCATTGGCAAGAAGTGGAACTCTAATACTCTTTTTGTTGCAACATATAGACCTGACAAATATACAGAGGCTTACGATTTTGTTAGGTCATTATTAATATATGGTAAATATACATTTCCATATGGCAATTTTAAACAAATCTTGACACCTCAGGCTATTGATAAATCAAATGATGAGTCTTATGATCCTTCTTCCCAGACATTCACAACCCAGGATGACATTGACTTGGAAATCCAAGCCGATTTGGATGATGACTCCATGGAGTTTGCTTCACCGGATGATCTTGCTAACCCATTTGAATTCGATGATACAATTCGCTTAATGGGAGGTGATAGCGTTTGGGACCTAAATGGTGATGCGGACACGATGAGCACCAATCAGCCCAGTTGGGTGGGCAATGTTTCTTTTGATAGTGTAACGTGTAGGATAAGCAACTCCTCATCTTGTGCATCTTCGGTCAATTCAACAATCAATACTAAAAAGATGACGAAAACATCTACTCTGGGCGATAGTATCTCAGAGGAAGTAAATGATCTGAGGGCGGCTTCGAATACCAATGATGATGATGATGATGACGCGGCCAATGCAGAATGACGAGTACCATGGGAGCACCTAATCGGTACTCACTGTGGTTGTGGTCAGAGAAGGATATAAGTAATAGGTCTAGCAAGCAGAAATATATGTCAAGTTGTGAAGTTAAATTAAATGATGATAAAGATAAAAAAGGAACAGAATTACAGAATGAGAATAAAGTGCAATTAAAGCCAAAGCGCAAAGTATCATCCACTAGGAACGATCACCGAAAGCGAAAGAAGAAGAACTAGAAAAGTACTATACCCCTGAATTGAAAAATAACTTCCTGAAAGTCGGATAAAAAGCAGGGTGTATGTGCTGATTGCCGTGATAACAAAAAGCCTTTGAATTTGGATGGTGGATATCGGGTTCGTAAGATATGATGACCGGATCTTGGCCATGGGCAAAAAACGATGATTTCGAATTTCGCGTACGTATTTTTTTGGCAAAAGATTAGTTGCCCCTGCGTATGTAGGGCAATTTCAAAAAATCCGAAAATGGATAGTTACGTTAAAAAGTAATAAATCAAGAATGTGTAATTATAATAATAATAATGAAATAAACATGCCTTTCTCGCAAATATCCATGCGAGTTATTCTTTGCAAATTAAGAAACGCAATCGCTCATTATTTATGAGTAATGAATCTGATGATATAGTGACTTGGGGACTGAAATCTATCGAGAGTGAAGAAGGACTTTTTAAGTACTATCAAACTTGTCAAGAAAAATAATAATCGAGGGGTTAAATTTAATTTCATAATACGTAGATTAGTATCGGTGTTGAGTAGCACTTCTGGGGTACCTCCAGTGATTTTCTTTTATCACAGTTTTTTAATGCGATTTTTGGTTGTGATTATTGATTGCACGGTATGTAAATGTTGTTGCATAAAAAAGAACACATTCTCATTAAAACAAGCTGACGTGGACGATCTACGCATATTAATAAATACGCATGCTCTAAATATTTTTCTCTAAAAAAGAATGCTCCAAGAATGTTCTACGTAACAATTCTTAAGATTTGTCAATTTGTTGTTTACAGAGGTTGACATTGCATTTCTACAATTAATCCATGTATCTGGAGAGGTACAATACGGTACTACTACAGTTTAGAAAAGAATACTATTACGTATACATTAATTTCCAGAATGAACATGTCAACCAAAACGAAAATGCCAAGGCGATTTAAAAAAATTCATTAATTAGCGCATAAAAACATTTCCCATTGCTTCAACAGAATCCTTTTGTCTAGAAAGAAACTAAGAACAAATGCAATCATTTACAAAAATTACTTCTATTCTCCTACTAAGTTGCACTCAAGTAGCTGCATTCACAAATTCGCATGCATTTGGAATCTTAAGAGAGAAATTGGAATCCAATTATGACAAGCTCAACGCGAGACATTCTCACCAACGAGAAAGAAAAAGTTCATGTCTTTATGATAGTGAAAATCATGGGAAACGTGCATCAGATAGTTGGAATATGGAATGGGACTTAGAAAGTCCCGATCAGTCCGTGACTTTTGAACGTCAAGAACGGGAAAGGCTCGAAAAATTAAATCTTGAACGGTTTTTACATGGAGATGACCTTGTACAGCTTCATGAGGCTGTGGAAGTATTGAAAAAAGACCTTAGAACTGCCGTCAGAAGTCGTGATGGTGCTTTGGCACACAAAATAACAACCGAATTAAGCGCTAACCTGAAGAAAGATCCTGAACATGTATATGCTGACTCAAAGAAAAACATGGCAAAGGCCATCTTTGAAGGAGATCAAGAGAGTGCAGATAAATTCAAGCTAGAAGCTGATGATGCAAGAAGTGCAATTCCACACTTCAATTTGGAGGGCCTATGGGTTGGAAAGTAAGTTTTTTTAGTTTTTTTGTTCTGCTTCCTTCAACATATGCACAACTCACCACATGAAACTCTTTTCTTAGATATGGCTCACATGGATATGAAATGATAAATGTGACATACGTGGAAGACACTCTGATTGCATACAAAGTGACTGGGGACAAAAACGTACCAAAGGGTGAAATAACTTTCAAAGCTGATTTATCACCAAATTCCAACGTTGACTTAGAACCCATCGAGCTTACTTCTGCTGCAAAGGAACAATGGGGCATGAAGCATCTAGTTAGATTCCCTGGAAAAGGGCAAGTCGCTGCTGAAGGTTTTGTGAACGCACAATGGATGGAAGGGCAAATGATTATGGTTGGAGACTACTTCAGCTTTGCATGGGTGCCTATTGGACATCAAATCTTCTTTGGAAGGCCAAGTGCTGATCTCACACTAAAAATGCTCAGAGCCAGTGATACTGTTTCTGTTACCGGTGATGTCGCAAAAATGAGGGAGTATGCAATGAGATGTCTTGAAGAAACCAACCTGTTAGAAGAAGAATGTCGTTTAGATTTCAGCACAGGAGGGTGCTTTGAATAGATGCAAGATTAACTTGTTTCAATTAAGTTTTTGACGACTATTGCATAAATGAGAATGAATTCAATTGATTTTTGTACATACAGAAATAAATTTTAAATTCCGATTGATATATTTCAAATATCTTGTGGTTTCAACAACAGGTTGAGAGAAATAAAAACGAGCATCCATCAATCACTATTGGCATTTTGTATTCTCATATTTGTAGAAGGCTGATCAACAGTATTTCTTTCGTATGAAAGACTTCTCATTGGCTTACATTCCATTTATTTTTTTTGCTAGAGGGTTCAATAATTCTGCTGTATGATCGAAATGATTTTGTTTTGATTTGAGTGAACAATTGAGTGACATCAGTGACTTATTCAGGTTAGTCTATTAAATAATTACAAAAACTAAGTATACTCCTCGTACTTCCAACACTACGTATAAATGTGTCATAGCTACACAATTTGTTGACTGCTGCTGTCCAGCGTAGATAAATTTTTGATCTATAGCTCCCAGATATTTCATCCTGATTTCGATAAGGAAAATTTGAGAGACCCTTTTCCTTCTCAAAAACTAGAATTCTATCTCACAAAATTCTTATCAAACAATTGTAACAACAATATAAAGTATATTAATAATTTAATAAAGTATGAATCTTCTTTTCTGCATGGATAATGGAAATTCTGAATGGAACTCATTTCATCAAAACCAATTCTTTATCGAAACAAATACCCAGCGTCCCATGTGCTCGATCGAACCAGTCGCTTTTTATTTCTATCAGCAGTGAAACTGGTGTGAAACTTCTGTTCTTCTAGTGACTTGACTTTATTTTTTTCTGCTATTAACTGTTTTTCCTGTTCACTTAAGAGTGGACGTTTTCGTAATAGCTCGGCAGCAGATGGCCGACAAGAAGCATCGCGACTCATCATGCTCCTTAATATTTCTTGAAGTTCCTTCGGAGTGCTATTATTAGAATTCAATACAGCTGTCGCAGGTGCTGAAGAAGAGCCCGAACTTGGGGTGAAATCCAAATCATTATTTCTTATTTTGTGCCAGCCTTCTCCTTCAGCGGGAAGAGGCTCGTCTATGCAAACTTCATACAAGGTTGCCCCCAACGAGAAAATATCACTCTATAGAACAGATAATAAATGACATGTCAGCTTTGAGAGGTGCTTTAGAACTGAATCATGAAAAGCGCGGCACAAATTTCTTACCTTAGTCAAGTCTAAGTGATCCCCATCTAATAATTCTAAACTCATATACCTGGAGTCCCCTTCTTCAACATGGCCCTCGGTGGTTGCCTTCGCAACAAGACCAAAATCTCCAAGTTTATACTGGTCCCCTTTGATGAAAATATTTTCTGGTTTGATATCCAAATGCACCATATTCTCTCTATGGATCAAAGATAATGCTAGAAGCATCTCTCTTAATAATTTATATTTCCTCGCGGCATTCCGAAATAATTTTGTATTCTTCATTTCTTCCGCTAAGGTGCTATCACATAGTTCAGTCTGCATATACAACCTATCATCTTCTAGCCATGCTTGATGGTAACGTACAATGTGAAAGGTTCCCGTATCTGGTTTGTCACAAATAGCTGCCATTGCATAAACTTCTGTTTTCATGCGTTCTAAATCTGTTTTACCTTTTGCTTTTCTTTTCGCTATTTTGATAGCATATATGCATCCATCTAACCTAGACATACATTTGTATACTGTTCCAAAGGATCCGCTACCGAGTTGTCCAACCTCCTCGAAATCAGTAGCGAAACGGGAGCTTGTAAATTGTTGTTGTGGATAAACAGATGTCGGAGTTGAACTTGATGAAGGAGAATTTATGTAATTGGTGGAAGATGCATCAACTTGGGTGTCAATCTGCATATTATTTGTATGGAGAAAATTGTACATATCTTCTTTTCCTGATGAAGTCGTATGACGGTGTTTATTCTTTGGTCGCAACGTCTTTTCACGACGGGGAGTCAGGGAATATGTGGGTCGTTGCTTGCATGGTGTATTTGGTGGTGGGAAGCTTTGCACTTCTACAGGACTGACATCTTTGTGATGTTGTGGTCTATTTGGTTTGTCAGATGACATGTCTAAGTCAATCTTTACGTTTAATGGATGACGATTTTCAATCAAGTTGTTGTCTGTGCTGCTCATGTCAAACGACATATTGACAGTTGATTCACTGGGAGTGGGAGATGCGAGGGTCGAATCAAACGATTTATTGGCTTTATTTTGGTGGTCATGTTCAATTATTGGCGATCCTGTAAAATGCCTGCCAGTATTTTTGGTGCCCAAGAGGTGGCGACTCTGCTGAGTAAAATCAATATCATTGGTTACACTTGTGCTAACAGACATGTTACAATTAATACTGTTGATGCTGTTTGAATCGAATGAGTTGCTAGGAACTCCTAGATCTAACATTGGTTGACCACGTCTACCTCTTGGAGTTTTGGGAAGGGCTCTATATTGTTTTTTAGGTGTAGCGCGCACAAATGGTAGAAGTGGACCCTGCTTAATTGGGGAAAAGGATGTGTTACCAGTTGAGTCATTTTGTTGAGACTGAGGTATTGGTGAAAAATGTGGAGAAAAGGGATTTGGCGAAAAGGGATATGTATTTTTTGACGCGCCAGCGATAGTTGGCTTCTTCGGAGTAGCCACATATGGAGTGTAGTGATTACGCCCCCCTTTGACAGGCGAAGTAAATATAATATCATCAGCGGAAGGTCTCTTAGATGCAAGTCCAAAGTTAAGATTCTTTGGGTCTCTATCCAGAACATCTGAAAAGGACCTTTCACGTTGCGCAAACGGGTTATTCTTCGAGTTGTAATAACAACGATCTCCGTTACTGTCCTCAGCTTCCTCTGCATCGTCTCTTCCAGCTTGTTGATATCCGCTTGGTTTTTTTCTTCGTTGACAAGTTGCAGGAATGTTAGTAATTCTAGTTGATCTTTTGGGAGGGCTTGAAATGAGCAGGCTTTGATCTTGTACGTTGCTGTCCTGAGAAGGTGGTCGAAGAAAAGCTATCTCGCTAGAAAATGCTTGCCTCGTAGGCGAGAAATTAGGAGCACCTGGAGTATCATTGGCTGCACTTGGCATAGACAACACCATCTGATCGATATGTTCTACAGGACAAGAACGTCTCGGTGGACTTTCTATACCCATATCAACATCCTTCAGTTTTCGGTCAAGCGCTATGTGGCTGCTGTTCGATCTTACTGGTGTAAACGGTTTTGAGGACTTATTACGAAAGCTTGCCTTTGGTTTTAAATTTATACGAGGCATAGAGGGGGATGAGCTTGGATGTCTTAGTCTCGACTTTTCATTTGTTGTATTTGTTGTACGAAGAATGCCGACGTCGACATTCCCGCCTTTTTTATTTTGATCGCTTGATATAAAGGCTAAAGCTGGTGATATTTCAAAACTTGGTCTTGATGAGCTCTCAGCATGCGTAGTTGGCGGGCTTTTCTGCAACAACAAACTGCCATCTGATGTTTTGTTCAATTTATTCTTGTTGTTTGGAGTTCTCGTTCGTTTACCACTGTAATTGGAAGGACTCATAGTTCGATCTCTTAATCTGGCACAAATGCGAGATTAAAGCTAACTGAAATACTTTCGAATTGTTTTGTCGACTCCTTCTTCTTACGACAAATATATAATATCGATTGTTTTTTGAAAAGGTCTTTCTTTGAAACTGCAAAATGCAAAGGTAGCTTTCAATATCATGAGTTCCAACAATAATATTTTTGTTCTAAACAGATTGACCTAAATTCATGTAATCTTTGAAGCCTTGCAATTAGCACTTATCGATTTGAAAAAGGCATTCCGAGCTGGCATGGCAATCTTAATAATACTATGATATAAATATGAATTTAAACCTTTGAATTCTTCTAAATAGTTTGCTTAAGGAGTCTAAAGAAATATTCGAAACGAACAATGAATCAATTATTTAGGAATCATGATTCGCTTTAGAACAATAATGTGCGTTTGATATGGAATAAAGAATACGTGAACAGGGATATTTCTTGATTATGCGTACGCGCTATATTTGATCAGCTAATGAATACACAACACTGTCCCGACTCCTACAATCAATAGATACGGCAGTCAAACTCATACATACATTTGTTTGTTGTTTTGCAAGCTGAAACATTTTTTTCTCTGCTGTCCCCTCCCTCTAATTAACTTATACTATATCTAAAAACTGTTATACCTATGACTTGTATATCAAACAAATATGGAAGGCTAGAATGCTCTATTTAGAATCCATGTGTCTAAGATTCAACATTTTCAAATTAAATATCCTCACTCACAGCTTAAATCCTACAGAATTCATTAATAAAAACCAACGACAGTAGTCTTTGATTTTAATTTTGTTGCTATTGAAATATGGTTTGTAATCAGAATAGAATAAGGATTATAAATATGTTCTTATGGTATGTTATTATTGTACATGTCTAAATAGCATCATCCTGAGACAGACTAATTAGGAAAATTCTGCTTATAAAGAGTCTAAAGGCATTTACAAGCTTGATTTTTGAACAAACTATCACTTCATTCCTTATTAATTATTTGCCGCGTAAAATTTTAATTCAGTCACAGTCAAAAATGACGGTTGGTATTTAGACAAATCTTCGAATTTTAAAATTCATATTTTATTTAAATCATTTCAAATGTTTGCCGAACTTTTTATTGGACAGGATCCAAAATTACTTAGGATTCCAACGGTTGTCAATATTTAAGAACAAAATCATGAATTACCAGATTCAGATAGAGTATGCTCAAATCTCACGATTAAGAAAATGTTGAGTGCTGAGATTGCCTTATTTTTTAAGATGTTTTGAATTTGTGCAGCACAGGAGTAACGATTTAGTAGCTCTCAAGGTATTCTTTATTAAGCGTGTTTGAGATTACTGACTACCATACGATACAAAAATTATTCTAGATTTTGGGAATGACAAACATGAGATTATTTTTATATCTTTATGACGTTATGAAGATCCAAGCATTTTATTTGAGGTGATGTGATACTTCGGATGAATTATATTTGAGAGATATCTTTCAAGAAAAACTTCTTTATTATATGACAACGCATAAAGAATAAGCTACATGAGGAATATGTGAATTATATCTCACAGACAAAATCAATCTCCTTCATATGCCTGATAAAAAAATGAAAATAATTGAAAATAATTGTTTAATTCTGAAACTTTTTCTTGATTTTTAGTCATGATAATCTCAACGAATTCAAGAAGTTGCGAACAGCAATGAACGCTTAAATATTGACACTTGGGCTCGTCGGCGAATCCTCTTAATCTCATCACATGAAAATAATGAAACATTATTTGAATATTGAAATCGATAAGGTAAATAATTTCATATGGAGTAATGAAGTAAATTATGTTGACTCAAAATTTGTCGACATATTGAACTCTTTTTGGAACAGAAGTAGTTCAAAATATAATACACTGTTTTTTATTATTATCAAACATTAATGTACATCATGTTTTTAAACCCTTCTGATTTCGCTCACATTAATCATCTTTTCTTGCGTTCATCAAATTATTGGTAATTTTTCGTTTGACATTTGATTTTAGTTTAGAGGATCTAAGTGCGTAAGTTTTTTTTATATCAGTGAGTAAGTTATGTAGTGGGGTTTGTCTCTACCGTAAGATGCATATTAAGACTCTACTCATCTTTTGTTCCATCGTCATCAGCTCATACCATCAGCAAGAACTCTAAGTTGCAATGAAAATATAGAGGGGAGTTGAGATAGAATGTACAATACAGAGTTTATCGTTATTCTCTTGAAAAACATTGATGCAAAATAAATCTTGATATTGTAGAGATTGTCAAGTAAACAAGCTCAGTAGTTGGAACGTTCACTAGATCAACGTTAAAATAGAAGGCAATACTAGAAGAACTCTTTTTGTGAGAATGAAGCTGAGCGCATCGTATAGTTTGAGCACAATGATTGCAATAAGCATGATGAGTCTAAGCCGGATGACTAATACAAACATGGTACATGCCTTCACTAACGCCATGAGCGTTCGTAGCAGCCGAATAGTTTCAAAATCTGTTTTTCCTCGATCTTCAATTATGCAACTTTCTATGGCAAAAGAAGGAGGTGGCCGAGTTTCTACAGCTACCACTGATGTTGACCTCATGTCGAAAAGCTCCGATGGAAAAGCAAAGAAAAAACAACCTAAATTAAATACTAATCCACCAAAAGGAACACGAGACTTCTACCCAGAAGAAATGCGAATGCGGAACTGGCTTTTCAATCAATGGCGCGACGTAGCAAAATCATATGGCTTCTCTGAATACGATGCTCCAGTTTTGGAATCTGAGTCTCTCTACACACGAAAAGCGGGGGAAGACGTGACCAATCAATTGTACAATTTTGAAGATAAGGGAGAACGACGTGTAGCTCTACGACCAGAAATGACTCCTAGTTTAGCACGAATGGTGATGGCAAAAAAGGGCGGATTGACCCTTCCTTTGAAATGGTTTTCTATTCCCCAATGTTGGAGATATGAAAGAATGACAAGAGGCAGAAGAAGGGAACATTTTCAGTGGAACATGGATGTTTGGGGGGTCCCTGGTGTACAAGCAGAGGCAGAACTTCTGAGTGCGATGGTGGCTTTCTTTGAAAATGTGGGACTCACAAGCGAAGACGTTGGTATTAAAGTCAATTCCAGACTGGTTGTGTCAGAAGTTTTAAGTGAGCTGGGAGTTCCAGATGACAAATTTGCTGAAACTTGCGTGCTGATTGATAAGCTCGATAAGGTGAGTTTTAAAACCAATCTTAACTCGTATCATATTTACAATGTTTGTTTTTATGATATTTCTTATTTTTTCAAATCGATATTATGGTAGATGCCACTGGATGCCATTCAAGATGATCTCGCAGCTTTAGGACTTACAACTGATACAGTCAAATCACTTCTTGATATTCTTACAAACAACTCAGTCTCCTCCTTAGAATCCGTCCTTCCACCCAACTCCAAAGCTATTTCGGAACTTAAATTACTTCTCTCACTATGCGAACACTATGGAATATCTGATTGGATCCAAGTAGATGCCTCTGTTATTCGTGGTCTTGCTTATTATACGGGAACTGTATTTGAAGCGTTTGATCGTCAAGGAGTCTTGCGCGCAATTGCTGGTGGAGGACGATATGATAAACTTCTAGAAACTTTTGGTGGAGATCCTACTCCTGCAGCTGGATTTGGTTTCGGAGATGCTGTGATTGTAGAACTCTTAAAAGAGAGAAATTTATTACCATCTTTCGGTAATGCTGGTATTGATACGGTGGTATTTGCCATGAATTCTGACTTACAAGGTGCTGCCATTGAAATCGCAACATTGCTACGAAAAGAAGGACAAAGTGTAGATATCGTGTTGGAGAAGAAGAAACCAAAGTGGGTTTTTAAGCATGCAGATAGACTCCAGGCTACCAATGTAGCATTCGTTGCTCCAGATGAATATGCTAATGGAGAAGTATCTATGAAAAACCTAGAAACAGGAGAGCAAAGTCCTATCAAAATTGATTCTTTGAGTGAATGGGCCAAAAATCTATGAAAAGAAATAATTAAGTAAGTGTGTCAGATTTATAAAAAGAGATCACAAACTATGATTACTTGGAATATCAAATCAAATTCAATGAATTAAGACGTTAATAACGAAAATATTATTTCTTTTAACTTCATTGATTCTAAACTTGAAATTTGCCCTTTTCATTACCGTGAAGTTTGAACTTGGCATGTAAAGTAATTGAATCATTTCTTTACAATGAAAGGAAAGGATATAAGTATTAATCGAGTAATACCAATAAAATTAAATATCAATTTTCGTTTATGCAAACCAGAAGCAGCAGAGACTCAAGTTCAGTTTTTTCGTACTTTCAAAATTAAATGAAAATCATTTTGAAATGAAGTCTTTAAGAGATATCTAATGTTTAGAGACAAAGAGAAAGGAAAAATATCACATGGCACATCTCAGTTTACTATGGCACCCAAAAGGGATGGTAAAGATAACCTTACAAAAAAAACAAGGAAAATATAAAAGTAAATCCCATACTAGATGCAATCTAAACCAACTAAATTGGTTATATAAAATTCGAAAACGAAAACTAATACTCTATAATTTATAGCACCTGTACCCACATCTTGAGATTAGGAAACAACAGAAAGAGCCGTTGTAATCATATTAAATGGCGAAGCTCTGCATTTATAAAAATAACTAGATTTAACACTAATGTTGTATAAATCGTAATTCTGGACCCACATCCGGATAGGATAGGGAACCAAACAACATGCTGTCAATATAAAAAGAAAAAAGGCTCGCTAGGTTATACGTATTGCGAGCCAAAGAAGGTTTTGATCAGATCCTCTAAAATTGCTAACCAAGCAATTTCGAAAAAGTGTGCTATGTCTTTTTTCGCCTTTGAAAAATAGGTCTGGGCTTGTAGCTAAGTGATTGTCACTCGTAGCCAAAAACATCGCGTAAAGTATCGTCAAACATACGATGCTAAAATAAAGCGGCTAGAGAGAAAGAAGTACTTCGGTCTATACATATTCTATTTGATCGAAGGAAAAAGATGTCAGTGACCCTAGCGCAGTCTAATGCCGAAGCACACACTAAAAACATATCAGAACTAACCAACTAA
>Ga0209092_10004309_pt1 | contig 11952 bp, 9 predicted proteins | sample FraStrMetagenome_FD_187446 | JGI IMG/M metagenome (GOLD analysis project Ga0209092, IMG submission 187446) | Marine eukaryotic phytoplankton communities from Arctic Ocean - Fram Strait ARC3M Metagenome (SPAdes) (version 2) | ecosystem: Environmental > Aquatic > Marine > Oceanic | place: Fram... | reverse complement strand
TTACACACAACAAAAATACTACAATTAATAGAAAAACATGCTCTATCAGAATACACTTTCATAATATGCTTTAGCTACAAAATGGAGTGAATAAACAACAATAAGCTGTTCAAATAAATTAAAAAATACATATCTCCACTAAATTTCCTAAATTCATTTTATTTTTTAACTACTACCAGGAACTGGCATAATACTCGAACCTTCCGGGGGTCCACAGCCTTCCTTTTTGGCTACTACTTTTAGGGAAAGGACTAGCCTCGGCTCTGTGATATTTTTCTTGTACTAGCTTACATCTGTAAAAATTTACAATAGTGCATAAGTGCACTATAAAATATACCAAATACCATATTAATTTGTCCATATGCATTAATAGAAAAGTCGCGCATTCTTGCGCACGGTTACGAGGTGAACAACTTGTCAAAAAGAAGAAGAGATCGAAAAAATTGTCTGCTACGAAGCAAAAAATTGAAAAAAGTTTCCCACCAATCATCAAATTGATTGATATGGATGGATATGGGGGAAAAAATTGTGTGAGAGGTACACATATTGAAGTCGGTGAAAAAGTAACATCTTTGAAAAGAAAGGCAGAAGCGGATACGCCACAGTTACGTAGGTATGAAAAGCGCCGAAATTATGAATTTATAAAAAAATCAAGCTGGACAGCATGATTTAGGAGAGTCCTAAATTTTGGGCTAGTGCACGTTTTTTTTCTCTGTATTCACATTAATACGTAGCACTTAAAATATAATTTTCTTATTATTATTATTATTAATAAATATTAAAACTAAACTTATAATTATCATTCAACCATCTTTTAATCTAGATAATCTGTGTATAAGGCACACGCATTGCAATTGTTGAAATATGTTGTAAAAGAGTATTTGTAATGGTTCCCAGGGAAAGATAATGATGTAGCAGATTCTCCATCTTTCTAACATAGAACTTACCTCTCTTTTACATCACTTTCTCCCTGACCAGACTCCATCGACATTCTACATAAAGCCGCTCCACACCAGGAATAAAATCCTGGCTCTGTACATGGATGCAGAGCATACCAGAAGGAGCTCGGTCACAGGAAATACGTCAAAGGAGTACGACCGTTCGTGGTGCCGCTGAAAAATCTTTCTTGATTCTATTCAGATCCAAGACGATCTCTTCCTTGCGCAATTCCAACCCCCAACTAGAACACGACTGTTATCAATCTTTGCCCAATCTGTTAGAGAAGGACACTTTAGCAAGAGCAATGGTAGGCCCTGGCTTTGTCAACTTGTAGACACGCCGTGGGACTGTGTGGCACAGACCTTAAGGGACCACCAACAAGATGACCCAAGGTTTGACAACTCCGGCAAACTTAGCTGCATTTTATTGAGAAAGTACTTGGGCTATAAAAATATGAATCCGACAACTCAACAACAGAAAGCAGCACCAGCGAGCCTACTTTGCAAAGTCACAGAACTGAAAAATAATGCTAGAAATAGGGCAATTGGTGAGCTAGTGATAGGAGCGTTTTTCTACGCAATGAGAAGTTGCGAATACTTATCTGTGTCATCAACGGAACGAAAAACGAAACAACTTCGGTTGAAAAATCTTCGATTTTTCAGAAATGTTAGGATTCTCCAACATTGTGACCCTACTTTGTGCTCATCTGATTTTATAACAATTCAATTTGAAGATCAAAAGAATGGTGAGAAAATGGATGAAATCACGCAACAAAATTCTGGGGATTTGCTTTTATGTCCAGTCCAAGCATGGGTGAAAATTGTACAACTATCTGGCAAATACCAGGAACAATGGAAATAACACATGTCACAATGATAATAGGAAAAGACAAACTAGGATCTGCACCTTCGGAAATAGGAACATATTCACTTAGATCAGGGACGGCAATGGCAATGTACCTTGGTGAGGTCCCTGTCTACTCAATAATGCTCCTCGGAAGATGGTCCAGTGACGCTTTCTTCCGTTATATTCGCAAACAGGCCGAACAATTCAGCCACAATGTATCACACAGAATGATCAGACATCAACACTTCACACATGTCCCACAAACAGAACAGAGAGTCAAAATTGAGAACTAATGCTGGGTTATTGAGCTTAGAGGACCTAACTAGTACTTTGAATAATCTGGACTTACAAATAAGCCAAATCTTAGCATGTGCTGAAAAAAATGCACGAATGCTAAAAGGACATCAATTCATGAATGGTCCCCTAAACTAGGCATACTAGCAATTGTTAAAGAAAGAAATTGTAAAAAACTAATAAGCAAATTGAGGAGAGGTACTCTAAAAACTAACATGACTGACGCCAATGCTGAACTTAAGTTTGAATAAAATAATCTAAGGGAAGTGCGGGAGGAAATCCGATGTATAAAAAGAATGATTCTGAGTTTCGAAAAGCACATATAGATGGTTTTATCCTGGAAAAGTTACAAAAAACCCAAAATCTAGAGCGTTATAATGCTCATATGTAATAATTCATGAAACTAGAATGGATTCGGGAAAATGCATTTAAAATAGAATCACTGTGACATCAATGTAACAAACAATTATAGATCATTTTTATTTTTCTAGGGACTTTTAAATTAAGGCTAGAGAGTGACGAAACAATACTTCATCTCATACAATAGTTATTGTCAGTTATATTTGGACGGAAATATCCATGGTTAAACATCATACTATATGCGTGTCAATAAAACATCATAATCATAAACAGCAACTGCTCTATTGCTAGCTTCAAAATATAAATCACCTTCTTCTCCTGATGGTAACGGTGGTAAAAATAAGCAAATTCTTTGTTTTCCAACAATAATGTTTTGGTCGGGGTCAATGTTATATGTAAAATATGTAGCAGTTTCTAAAACAGTTCCTGTTCGTACCCCAAGTGATATGATTCTGTAAAATTCCATGGTAGAAAAATTATATGTGTCTTTGGCAAGTAGGTCTTTCTCCTTGACTTTTTTTTCTTCGTTAATACCTTCCATAGAGAGAGAGTATTCTTGAGCATGATTTGTAATGAAAATTTCGTTTCTTCCAGGAGGTAAAGGCTGCATGTCCACTCCCAGAGTGTTCAGCAAAATTGTTATACGCTGTTTTTTTGCATCGTATTTTACTTCCGAAACCTCCTCATATCCACGTTGAGCATTTACCTGCTGTTCAGTATTAAACTCGCGATTTGGAAGTGTAACCCCATTGCTGTTTCTATAATCTTGGAGATAAGAAACAGAATCACCCGGGACATCCTCATCTCTCCGAATAGACCCGCGTTTTCGTATTCTTCGTGGGACAAATCTTTCTCCCAAAGGATAAACTTTTCCAATATATGTTGAGGTTATATTCCATTTGCCTTCAAAAAAAGCCGGATAAGCTATCGATTGTGTATCAGTGCCTGATCCTGGTGACATGAGGAAATTAGTTTGAGATGAAAGTGTTGAAAAGGGTGCTGTTGCTTTGGTTCTAAGGAGGGTAGATGACGAAAAAAAAGGGAAATCAAAAGCATTGGCAGTATTTGAAAAAGGTAGAAGGAAAGGAGCTTGTGTATTTGTTCCTAAGAAGGAGGTTGTGAGCAGGGCCTTTGTTAAAAACTGTCTTCGTTTTTGTAAATCTGATTTATATTGAGGTATCGAATTATTTGTTGGATCCTCGGCTGAGGAACACAATTTCAACCGGGTATGTGGCACCTCCTTCTTCGGCTGGGTGAATGCATCCGTTTGAATCAAGATGGACAAGGAGAGAAGGAATAAATGTTGTAGCATACTAGTCGATGAAATGGTTTAAATGCATGTGAGTTATTCTAACATTTGTTCACATGCAATGCCAGGACCGATGATGCGTTATGATTCATCATTATTGCTCCGTAGAAATTATAAAATAAGGTTGCCATTTCAATGCTTACGTATGAAAGAATTTAGATGATTCACGCGTACGTTTTGAATATTTCTTTGTTTCGTTTTCATGTCTTCTTTCGAATTTGTTGTTAATGAAAAAGATTTAACATCCATTTCTGTTACTAAAAAGTCTCATGATGCCGCATAAGAATTTATGATAATCATCCAACTGCCGAAAAAGTTCAAGTTTTTAATCTCCATCCTCTGCTATGAAAAAGAAAAAGTTGAATAACGAGCGGACAAAGAATTTCAATTTAAGAACATGTATACATCAAAGGCTTCTTTTTCGAACAAATGAATATTTCCCATAGTGGCAAAGTATTCCTTCAATCTTTGATTCTAATCTTTTTTTCTAGCAGTTGCAAGTTCCATTTTAAACATTAACGATTGAGTATAAGTGATGCGTGGACCAGATTGTCGGGGTTCCCACCTAACTAGTATTTAAAAAGCCACATGATAATAGGATCCTGACAACGAAGATACATCAATTCCTCTTTACTCCAGGAATCACTAGCATAATAGTTAGTAGGCGAGTTCACACTTTTCATTGCAATTCTGATCATTTTCAAAAATCCACAAAATTATCAAATTCAAATAAAGGTCATCTATTTATACTTTGTATTCGTTAAGAACAGAAAAATTCTTTTTTAAAAAAGCATATGTTTTGACGTTAATACTTTAACGTCATAAATATTATTTCCATATTATTTTTATCTAAGCTATTGTTTTATCACCGGAAAGTAACGACGACAAAAACACAAAAAATAAAAAAACAAACTGTTGTCATCATAATTTATGAAACTGGAGAAAAAAATTATCACAATGCCTTCTATTATGAATCGCTTTCGGCGACTTTCTAATCGGATGACGAGGAAAAATGAGAGCTCTACTAAGGAGCGGTATCCAAGCTCACCAAATAGCGTCTTAAATATCATTCAAGTGGATGAAATGTCTCCTTTTTCTCCACTAACTCACGAAACATCACCATCATGCGCACAGGGTGACAATAGTAAGACAATCCGAAAGCTTTTAGATGATGTAAATTGCGAAGAAAAATCTGTTGATAGGTTTTATGCCTCAGAAAATAAGCATACAGAATTGGATACAATCAATACTTCAAAACTTACCATCATCAAGGAGGATGGAATCAGTCACTACGACGTCAACAAAACCCCTCAACAATCAGAATTTGAACCAAAGCACACTAAAGATACCAATATAGAACCAAAATTAACGGTTTCACCAATTGCTAAAAATGAAGTCAAAAAGCAAGAAGTTTGTGCCGATCTCAATAAATTTGAGAGAAAAAATCCTGTTACTCCTGTCTATCCTTTTAATATTACTCCAAAATGCTCATCGATAATTGGAAAAAGAGCCAAAGTCAAGAAATCTTTAAAAGATCCAAAGAAGCGAGGTAAAGTAGGAACTGTTCTTGATTGGAACAACAAATCAACAATAAAACTTAAATTTGATGATGGAACTGTTTATGGAACCCGTTTGACAAGTATTGAGTATTTTATTTCAGAAAAGAATGCGGAGGCAATTGAGCAAGCTCAGATAATCAAGAGAGATGAAACTGAGACTATTGGTATTAAAAAGTACTTGGAGATTTCTTGTCCTGAGAAAAATTGTAATGTAGATCCAAATCACCAAAACATTGAAAGTGACGATGAAAAAAGATATATAATTGAAACCAGAGATCAAGTTCCAATCAGTACAAGACTTGCAGATTCCAATGAGCGAGAGAAATATTCAGGAAATTCTGAAATCCTCACTACAAATTTGGATATGGATTCCGCAGAAAAAAGGACAATAGAGTTGAATTTAATTTTTTCATCCCCGTCAGATGTTCCTTCTAGAGATGAACGATTGCTTGGTACAAAAGTAGAAGTAAAAGCTAAATTAAAGAAAAAGAATAGAAATGGGACTGTGACAAAATGGAAAAATAAATCTGTCATAGAAGTACAAAACGAAAAAAATGGTGAAAAATTTGGAGTGAGATTGGATAACGTTGAATTTTGGAAGGAGCTGGGAAGTCCAAGCTCAAGCAGTATTCAAAGCACAAAGAGCTTTGCATCACGCACAGTATCAAAGATAACAAAAAATATGAATAATGGGATACGCCGTGTGACACATTCATCTAAAAAAGAAAAACATGAGAAACCAAATGACAAAAATCAATTGTCTGATAAAAATGACAAACTAAGGAAGCTTTGGCAGATTCTTGGTGATGGTAACAATGTCTTGAAACTTGGAGATTCTTTTATAGAATCAATTAGATTGATGGGAGCAGGAAAAAAAAAGGAAACTACTCTTTTGGACTTTTTTCTGGAAAACCGTAAACTTCCAATTGTTCAACAATTGAATGGAAGGAAAGATCAGCACTTTGACAAGCAATATGAGGTCAAAGGAAGCAAGTATGAATTAGTCTCATGTAAAATTTACAGGGACAAGAATGGAAATAAATATCAATCAGCAGAGGAGGCCAGACTTATCTATGCAAAAATAGGTGAATCTGATTCTATAGACTCATTTTGTATTCGTGATCATCTTCTACGAATTGGTGATTTTACAAAACTTAAATCGCGGAAAATTGCTGCACGTTTGGAGCTATTACAATCACCTTCAAGCTTGAATATCGTATTTTTAGATGCATCTTATTTTTCTGATGTTTCTGATAGGGGATATGTTGGTGGTGGCTTTATTCAAGAAAATAGAATGGTCGAGGTCCTTAAGCAAGCCGGTATGACCACAGCCAAAGCTTTGAAAGTCTCTGCGATCCAAGTGAGAATTTTAATTCCTTCTATGGGAATATATAAGGGCATGCTTGTGAAAAAGCGCTATATTGATGGGGAAGCCCCAATTCAACTTCCATGTTCTATGCAAAAAGTTCCTCAATCAGCTCACCCTCAAGCTTTGAAAGGTGCTGCTCTTTTAATTTGCAAAAATGGCATTCATCCTTCTTCAAGCTCCGCTAATGAATATATAGGAAGACAACTTGACCCTACAAGAAAAGCTCCGCCAAAAAAATCATTTGAACAAAAGATAAACAAACCATTGACAAATATGGTTTTTCGTCTATGGAAAACTATGGGTGTATCAAGAGAATTGTGTGATGAGTACAAAAAAACAAGTTTGAAGGCAGGAGGTCGGAAGCATGCATGGTTGGTAGGTGTACCTGATCCGACAAATTCTCTTCCCCTCGATAGCATTTTTGTTCCAGGTATGAAAGCAATTCAACCAACAGAATTGTTTGTCACAAGGTCACCATGCTATGCATATGAACATGGGCGTAAATTGAAAAATATTACTACAAAGCCTGAAAATATGTCTGATGAAGATTGGGAATTTTTGAATAATAAGATTCATTTTGGAGTAATTATATTTTCAAATCCTAAACCTGACAAGAAATCTATCCCAGAAAGAATTGCCAGCGGAGATCTTGATGGAGATCTTTATTTGGTTTGTTGGGACGAAAAAATATTATCTGTAATGGAGGCAGTTGAATTGGAAAATGAAGATTCTGAGGATGACGGAAAGTTAAAAATCGAAGAATCTAATCCTAATTGGTTTGAAGATACTCAGGATATAATGACTGATATTGGCATGACCAATAATATGGGTAGACTCGTCAGCAAACTGTACACGCTTGGGGAAGAATCTTGCGACAAAGATACAGACTTGATATTGAAAAACCCAGATGCGAATGCTTTTTATGAAGCTTATAATCAGGCACTTGAATATAAAAAGCATGGTTGCCCAATTGAATTGCCAGTGCATTTGATAAAAAAGCTTCCCGCAAACTTACGAGATCTTGTTCAGATTTCTGGCTCCACAAAATAGTGTATCTTGTGCAAATATTTGTAAACTAAATGGTGATATGATATTTGTTGACATGTCTTCTTGATTGTTTATTACATCATGACCCAGTCCTGGAAATGAATAATTATGTATATAAAATTTCATTTCATTAATAATTTTTTATCTTTTTCAATTTTTTGTATTCAAACGTATTATAGTTCAATTCCAAATATAAAGTCTCTTTCCCATAGCTTCCATCTTCCAATTGCTTTTTCTCTTCATGCAATTTCATCCTATAAATAGATTGATTAGGAGTAGGATTATACTGCGAGCCAAAGAATTGCTCTATTCGATTTCGATCTTGGAGTGTTAATTTATTAGATTTCTCTAGAAGAGCATGCCAATTTTGAGCAATAGGTTGCTGTTGTGGAGGTTCGAGGAAGGAGGATTGAAGGTTTGCATTAGTGTCGAATGTAGACATGTTTTGATCATAAAACTGAGGTTGTAAATGCATCAAAGCATCGTTAAGAGGGAAATGCTGGTTGTATTGAAGTTGCGATGCTTGTTGTAGTTGATCATTAAATTGAAAATTTGGAAGGTGAGGATTACTTTGATCAAGATTGGAGGGATTTTGTGTTTGAAATGGATTTTGATTTTGTAAGGAATGCTGTTCGTGTAGTAGCTGCTCATGAAGTAATTGACCTTGATGGAAGGTGTTTTTCATTTCTATAGCAGATGGATCTTCTAAGTTTTGATTTGTAAAATTATTTTGATTAATGGGAATGGAGTGCAGATCAGGGATTGAATCGTCTTGTTGCTGCATGAAGCTATTTGATGCAGTAGCATTATTGATTGACGTAGAGAAGTTGCTATCATTATTCATTGGAACAGCAGCGTTATTAACGGTGTTTGCATTAACGCTTTCGTCAATCTGTTTGCTCATTTCTTCAGTCGAAGGCTTTTCATCATTATTGTTTGGTTTCTCGAGCTTGTTTTTCTCTGTTTTAACATTGTCAATTTTGGCCCAACCTCCCTTCTTGCGTTTGATACCTGACATTTCTTTGATTTTTTGGCGTTTTGCCATACGTTTGTCTTCTTCTTCATTCTTATCCTGTTCTTCTTTCAATCCTTTCACTTCTGCAACATCAATCATTTTCATTTTTGACCGAGCATTTTTCATGGCTCGCCCACCTCTTTGACTGGATGATAATGTAGTCGAAGTTGTTTTGGATTGTGATGGACGAGCCATTCGCTATATTATATTTATATATTTTTGAAACGCATTGTGACTAACTTGCAGTGAAAATAAAATTGTGATTTAATGATTCAATTCATGATAAACCTACCCCAAGGGATCCCCTAGCCATTCCAGGTTTTCCCACCATGGTTTTTTTTGGTGCCCTCATAAACGACGAACCACCACTGCTATCTAAGCCTCGTTTTCCTCTACCTGCGATTTTTCCCCTACCTGCGGAAGGAGTTCCTCTTCCACGCATCATTGCACCTCTTCCTGCCATAATTCTCCCTCTACCACCTCTTCCAACCATGGTCTTTTGCATAGAACTTGTAGGCATTTCTCGCTTTTTCTTCTTTCGTAATTCTTCTAATCTACGTTCCTGTTCTAATTTTTTTATCATTTCTTTTCGTTCTTCCTCTGCCTTTCTTTGTTCTTGTTCCTCATCAACTTTCAAAATACTAGCATTCATGTCAGGAACGAAGTGATCATTGTCGTAGCATTCAGGCATAATTGAGTGTAAATCTTTTGAAGATAAGAGAGAATATCGAAGTGGAGCAAATAATGGAGCCAAATCAGCTACCAACCGATCGCTTTTGATATTAGGATTCATTTCTGTATCAGATTCATTACTTTCTTCCTCCTTAGAAGCGAATTCGTTACGTAAAGCACTAACCGTCATCCCATGATGTTCTACATCTTTCAATACAGAATTACATGTCTTCTCTAATAATTTCAAAGCTGCTCCATCGTAAGAATATTGTTCATCGTGTTTCTCTTCATTTTGTGAAACATACATTGTGCCCTGTATCATACCCGCTAATATTCTTACCCATTGATCATCATCTCCCTCCGCGCTAATAAAAATATCTTGTATCCGTTTTTGATGCTTGGGAGATACTTGAAATGAATCCAATGATAGCAATGCTACTAATACTCGGAGTTTAATTGGTTTTGCCATCTGTTCGAACGTTTTACTTAATAGACGTATGTATCGTTTCTTTGATTGATGAGAAGATGAAATAGATTTGCTAAGTTCCAGGGAAGAAAACTCGGATCGAAGTTTGGATTCGATGGAAAAAAGAAAGGCATCTGTATCTTCTTGGATTTCATCATCAGAAGATGAAGAGTTTATTGTTCCTGATTCATTTTCATTGAGTGCATTGGCTGAGTCCATTGTTGCTTTGATGGATATTTGTTGCTGAGGTCGATTGGAAAAATAATGCATACACTATTGTTCATTCACTTTGCTTTGGACCCTGTAGAAATGAAACCAAATGTTCGCAGTTTCACGTAATAAAAGTACCGTGCGGTAAAAATATTACGAATATGTAATATCGATGTAGAAAATATGTAGCTAGAGCTCTTCTGAATTTGAAAAAGTTTTCATGCACCAACCGGGAATCGAACCCAGGGCAAATGCTTGGAAGGCATTTATGTTACCACTACACCATTGGTGCCTTGGTGAGAAGGAATGTTTTAAGTAATATATTTAGTTTTGTAATGTTAGGCCTGAATCAGGTACGATTTAGGAGAGAAAAATTATTTTGTTTCGAAAATATAATTAGAACGGTATAATATGGACTTTACAACTAATGTATTTTAGTTAAACGATGCTTTTAGAACACGTCAACCATTCATTCATTCATTCATTCATTCATCATTGATAAGACGTATAACATTAAATTATAAGATTATATTTATTTCTAACTAATCAAGATCAGTCTGTTATTTTTAACTGATACGTTATTATTTTTCCGCTAGATTCAGATACTCCCCTCGATGAGAATGGATTGATCCTTCTCTTCGTAAAATTTAAATAGGACTTGAAGTATCATCACCTGACACCACATTACACATCTGAAAAATTTCTGGGAAGATTCTCCCGATTTAATTCGTCAAATTGTGGCGGGACTTTGAAAAATTATCACACATATTTTACGTGTGATTTACAAACCTTTCATTTTGATCACATAATTTCAATCAGCGTGCGGTTTTCAAACGTGAACCCATCGTTCACCAAGATCGTCCGCATCTGTTTCATCTTATAAGGTTAGTGAATTGTGTATCCTTCTCAATTCGATCTATATCGAATCAGATAATTTGTCATATTGTTTCGGAGCAGGTAATCTCTGAGCAAGATCCAAAATAGGCATTATCAACGTTGGATATTTTTATCACATGTTGGTGGTGTTTAATTTGCATCGTTGCTCAAATAGTTTACTTCCTTTTCGATAATTATATGGTTCCCCTATTTGAACTTGTGCTTTTTCGTTTTACCATGATATTGTACCTCGAGGACTATACCCTTTTGTTGTCGTAATCGTATATGTCATATAACATCATCCTGATTTTCTCTTTCCGATGCTGGACAACCGATTTTGTCATTATATCCCCTGGATTTTCTATGCTTGGCACGTATTTTGTGACCCATTCGTTTCTTGAGACTCCCTCTCGACAATAATTGTAAGCTACCGCGGCTGATTTCTTTTTAAGTGTTGAATCCGGTACTGATGTGTTCCACAACACACTTTGATTGTCTCCATATATCAACGCCGGGTTGTTTACTGGTATGCCCATCATTCTCAGCTTGTACCGCAATCCTCTTATATAATCGCAACACTGTCTCATTGCCACAAACTCACTGCCGAACGTGCTAATCTCACACGACCCTTGTTTCTTTGAGTACCAATATACAGGGGCTTTATTCAGATAAACGATGAAACCCGTTCGTGATCACCTCGTTAATTTGCAGCAGGCATGAGATGCGTCGACATATACTTTGACGATGAATTCTTTTGCTTTCGACTTTGGAGCATTTGGAGGTGGTAAGTCAACCTCATCTCCATAGTACGCTGTCCAATCTCCATTCTTTTCGAAATCTTCATCATCAATTTCTGGGTAAGACGGATCTAACACCAATCTTGCATTTCCATGACTTTTTAGGTATGCAAATATATGAAGAACCTGACTCAAGTGACCTTGTCTCGGCATGGCTACGAAGGAGGACAACATGGAGACTTCAGTGATAATG
>Ga0209092_10004308_pt1 | contig 11953 bp, 4 predicted proteins | sample FraStrMetagenome_FD_187446 | JGI IMG/M metagenome (GOLD analysis project Ga0209092, IMG submission 187446) | Marine eukaryotic phytoplankton communities from Arctic Ocean - Fram Strait ARC3M Metagenome (SPAdes) (version 2) | ecosystem: Environmental > Aquatic > Marine > Oceanic | place: Fram... | reverse complement strand
ATAAGATTAAAAAGTAAACTAAGATTGATCTTCTGACTCATTTGCAGAAGATAACCTCAAGATGAAGATAACCGTTATAGGCTAATCTAGTATATCAAGCAGTGTGCCTACTGCAAAGGGTTAATTCATTATTCCTGGTGTAATGACTTACGAACATCCACATAGAGAAAGTCTGGACGGGTGGTACTACAAAGACGAATTATCGAGGTGAAAACGATACGAGTAGATAGCCGTATGAATAAGTATAATCTTCGTAACCCCAATAGAAGAGCTGTCCTCATACAATACCATGCGTTCAACACTTGATCAAGGTATACGATTTCTTGAATTTCTTTTGGACTTGTATCATATCTCTACCCAACCGCAGCAGCACTACGTTCTTCATGTTGCATTTCAGGCGATAATACTCAGAATGTGGGAGCAAATGCTTCAATAATAGGGAAAATGATGAAACGTATTAAATGTTTCGATTAAAACATATGCTACTACTCTTCCGAACCAGTGACTGATGGAGACAACTAAGTTTATCTTTTGAACAAAGATAACTGTTACATGAGTAGATATTAACAAAATAGTTGAAATAAGTCCGACTATGTGTCTTGAAGCATATGATTGTCATGTATGCATCAATTCTTAATCTAAACTAACGTAAAAGCCTTGGCCTTGCCAGTTTGCAATGGTTCTTCTTGAATATCTATCAACGGCGCTCCTCTGTAGCGCATTCCGCCTGTGCTACTCCGCTTGCCCGAAATACTACCACGATTGCTTGGAAACAAACTTCCACCGACGCTATTCCTTACACCTCCCTGTGATGACTTCCTTGACGACTCGTCAAATATGTTTCGAACAGAAGCCGTCGCAAAATGAGTCACCTGCACATATCTATCCTCGCTTAGACCGGTTTGTAAATACTGCATAATGTTCCCGAAGCGGTCCGCACCAAATAGTGTGTCGAAACGATAACGATGTAAAAATTCGCGCGCCACGTACTCCCATAACGTTTTATCCTGCTCCTGATCGGTCTTGATGTCATTCCGCCAAATGCTTTTGGCGTACGTGTCTTTCATATTGCCAATCTCAATCTTGAAACTTTCACATAAGTACTCGCCAAGTTTAGGACTTAAGTTGTATCTCAAGCTGTATTCAATGACGAATAAAAAGATACTGGAGAATACCTGCAAGCCCAGTGAACCTAATGCGACATATTCGACAGCATAATCGTCAATCTCTTTGTCAGGATTATATCCAAGCTCATCGACGTTGTTGAACCAAGCACTAATTAAGGCAACAGCAGCAGCAAGCGCTGCAACAATGCGCATCAATGTCGCTAACTGCTGAGTATGCAACAGATGAAGTGATTTGTACAAAGCGCCTGAGTTCTCCGCTAAAGGCGCTTTCCGACGAAGAGCAAATCCTAAAGTGGATAAATGTCCCATTTTACGGCTGAGCATCAGCACTACCAAATACGCTGCGATAGGAGATGTAATGCCTAATGCCCAGAAACTGCCGGTCTGAATGTCTTGACATTCGTTGATGTCATTATCGATCGCAAGACAAATGTTACCAGTCGTAAAGACAATCGACGTAAAGAAAGAAAGAAATCCACTTATTATCACCAATGATGTGACATAACTTTCTGTGGTTGCGTAGTGCAATGAACGCAACTCATGCGTGGCACGGGCACACTTCACATTGATTTCGGTACTCAGAATTTCCATATGTTCGGCAATCTCGTATACCTCGGCAGCAATCGGTTTCATTGTAGAATTAGAAACTCGGTCGGCGGCCTCGACGCTGGTAGGGAACGAACTAACACCCGTCCTGTAACAGTACATCTTGTTATAAAAGTACTGAAAGGTAGCAAGCAAATGCGTATGACGAATTGAGCGCTGTTTAAAGAATCCGAATGTGATTGGACCGCGCTGCAACGTCGGCTCCAATCGATCCTTGAACAGGAACAGACGGCGATACAACCCACGAGACAAACCGCGCGAATATCCGTTGTGCGATCCCGCACTCGCTGAAATAGAGTTCTTGGTCAAAAGCAACATCTCCATCATCAGTTCGTACAAATCTACGAGATACTGTTGTAAGTACGAGCTCACTTCGTACAAAATGAAGTCATTCAACAAACGATCTATGAAATCCCGGATGGTCTGTTTGTTCATGAAATTCATTTTTAGACGTTCGAATGCAAAGATGAAATCATCGTTATTCTCGTTGTTGTAATAGTAATAATTCTTGATGTAAACGTCTGCCCACTCTTTTGCCTTCATATAGAAAGGATTCTCATCCAATGGAATTTGGCTGCGACCCTCTTCATCAACAAGTTTGAAAGCATCCAGTAAAATGCGGATGTACTTAGTATCCAAGAACTCTTCTCTATATAATTCGTTACGATTCTTGTAACGAGAAGCATTTGTGATAGTCCCAACAGCGATCCAAGGCGTAATGCCTGATAACACGGCCCCGATGATAAACCCTACCATGGTAGTATCGGGATCGCTCGAAGTATCATCGGAGGAATTGTTGGAATCAAAAATACCCGACGCTTGAGCTGCTGCCAACAAAGTTGCACTAAAATTCAAGCCATTGGCAAAGTTTTGAGCCTCTACTGCAAATGAATCAACAATAGAATCAACCGGCTTTGGTTGATTGGAAAATCCCTGGCTGGATATACGTCCGTTATCCTTATAGAGTTGCTTGGAATAAATGATGACGGCGTTCGAATTAAACGCACATTTTTCCGCGAACAACACTTCCTTCTTCAACGCATCCTGTTCCTCATCAGACAAAGATAAGGGTAACTTATTCAACGATGGCCAAAACTCGCCACTATCGACCAACATGTTTGACGATGTCATCATAGAATCGAATTTGGCAGTCAATGCATCTATGATTTGTTCATTTCCGTTCAAAAACGAATTCGCCTTCACCTGTTTTGTTAATTTCTGAAAACAAGTCTTGCCTAAAACTGACCTCAAGTTACTGATGTACTGATCGCAGCTTTCTAGTCCACGTGGAACCCACGATGCAGCTACCTTGATTCTCCAGTCACGGCTCAATACTTCATCCAAATCCTGGTTGCTCTCGTAATATTCGATTACTTTGGAGTGAAGGTAATCCATACCGTGCTCGTAACTGAAACCAGGACGGAGGAATCCATCCTCACCATAATTTGCGCCCGTACCACGTTGCACAACCTCGCCATTGTTCCAATTCGTTTCTTTGCTGTAAAGATTAAAACGTCCTACAAAGTCCAAACTCTCCAACGCATCCGTGAGAAAATTATTGAACAGCATGGCATTAATTGCAGCACCGGTGAGGCCACTGTATCGCATGAAATGCGGTGTACTTTGCTCATCTCCGCCAAATGCGAACACGTATCCGCTCTCAGAATTGCTCACACGCATCGAACGGAAATTAACGTAATGTCCAACAGGAAAAGTTGCCAGTGCAACTTTGCTCTCTGCATTACCATCAGGACCACGAGAGAGATTTCCATCACGTCGGACCTTGGTATTTTTGTGCATGTAACTGACCATACCTTCCACGGTACGTACGAGCACATAGTTCGGACTAGTAGCACAAGTGCAGCACAAGATATCGTAACGTTCGCGGGGATCGCTTACCAGACGGAACGATTCACATAATGGAAGTTTACCCAATGTTGTATCCTCGTAGCTATTGATCATGTACAGCGTTGGGACCTTGGTATGTCCGCCTGGGTTGTACACGTCGGCACGGTGTATCGTCTCGAGGGCTGCTTCAAACCACAGACGATCGAAGGCATGACTTACGCTACCTTTGAATCGATTGAGTGCACGTTCATTGTTCTGTTTTTTGTTAGAACTCTTCATTCGTTTCAAAATGATAGGAGATGTGAGTTCTTCCACGGTGGTCCCCTTCCAGAAATCGTATTCGCGCGTGAATTCCATACCAAGGTAATAATTATCTCCCGTCTCGAAGAATCGAACTTGTAAATGCGTACGGACAAAGGGAGCCATATCCTTGTACGTCTTCACTGCTCTTTCTACCAGCACGTCTAGCGGGGTACTCAATTCTTCGAAGAAGCTACGGAAATGCTGCCTCCAATTATAATCATTGGCAACCTTCTCATGCATGATCTGAGCGATCATGGCACTGTTAACAGACTTGGTAAAATCACCAACGATACGGGTATTTTGGTCGGTGTGACTACGAATATCATCTAGGATGCCGTTGTTCCATCGCCTATTTCCGAACCGATGCATGATCATGCTGACCTTTGGACCAGTAATACATGCCACCCCGTATGGTTCGTACGTGGTAGCGCTGAAATGTACCGGAGATAAGTGCTGCTTGCCAATCGCCTCGAACACATGTGTGTGAGAAGTATCGATAACAAAGTCGTCTTTCTCGATTTCATCGTAAACGAGCTTCAATTGTTTTTTTTCGGATTCAGATTTGGTCTCTTCTAATAATTTTGCACCGAGGGAAGCACTGATTGCCGGCTCGAGCACTAAATGTTCGGTACCGCGATGATCTTTCGTGCCATAGGGATAAACGGCAGGTAAGAGGAAGTTCTCACAAATGAGTTCGTCTTCCTCCTCTTTCTCGCTTTCTAATGGGATGTACGAAGTATTGTTCACGGCACGGAAAGTAAAGAACCCCGTCGTGATATTTGTCGAAACAAGCTGATAAGTACACATCTTACGCTTGGACGGGACCCAAATGCTATATTGTGTACCAAGGTGTACTTGATTGGCATTTAATGGTTCGACGCGGTTAACGTTAGTGACCTTCCATGGTAACGGTTTCGCGCCATCACTCATTTTGTTGCCATCGTAATCATACGGCAGACGAACCAAGTCATTTGTCTTCAGAGCAGAGCCTTTCTTCTTTAATACATTTGTGTTTGGATTATATTGAGCACCGCTCTTGGTTTTATGCTCAATCAAACCCATTGAATCAAGCTTGCTCACTCCCAAATGCATCATCGCTTCCAAGTCCTTAATAGTGATCTCTACAAACCCCTGTGTGGGCAGAGTGTTACCGTAGTGGCTGTCTGTTTCTCCATTGGCAGGGATATATACGTCTTCATATATGGTACCTAGATGAAATCGAAGCATAGCAATCCAACGAGCATCGAGCCTAATGATTTGTGCACGCTCAAACGTGGCTCCTCCTTGGATGAATGCGTCTCGGGATTCGAAGAGGCGGAGCCATCCGTTACTCGCAATGACCGCTTCAGCGCAATGCAAGGTAGTCACCAATCCGCAGGGACCACCTCCAACGACGATCATATTTTGCGGAGGAACACGCACGATGCGTCGGTTCTGGCCAATTGTCATGGCCTCAAATTCAGCGTTAGACTTGACAGGCTCTGTGATGACCAGTTTCTTGTATTGGTTTTCGGTGCTATACTGTAGGGGGTCCGTACTGTACGTATAATAAGTCTTATTCTGTACTAGCTGATGGTGGCTTGTAATATGAATCTTCTTTATGGCTTCTTCCTGTGAGAGTTTAAGCATGACGAGTTTAATATCGTCAAGAGTACTGCATTGTACTTGGGATATCACCTATAGTCAAATAAAAATGAAGGATTGGTTATGATCAATTTGCATATTTAACATATAAGGAAGCACAACTCACCTGAAGATTTCGCAAATCCTTCCTCAGATCCGCCAACTCCATAAACGAAAAGTAACTGAACTTCTTTCCATGATGCAACTCAATCTGCATGAACGCCTTCTGTGCAATGGAAATAAACTCTGCTACTGGCAAATAATGTCTAACCGTCAATACACCATTTCTTCCTAAGTGTGCCTTGTCAATCCACTTTGACGTGCGCGTCATTCGATGTTTGAAGGCATAACGCTTCGTGGCGGCATTGCTTCCTTCGTAAGTATATACATCTGAACGCAAAAGAGAATTATCTTCAGATACGATGTAAACTGGCTGCCCAATCTTAAGATCGGTTACGATTTCGTCTTGGGACGCATTTGCGATCCATTCATCCATCGAATCGCGTCTCAGCTCACGTGCCAACAAAGTCCGCACACGGCCGATCAGCAGTTTCGCAGGTAACGAATTTCTTGTAGCGCGTTCCCGCATAAGTTCAAGAAGTGTCCGCTTATCTTTGGGACTCAACAAATACATCGCTCGAATTATGGTAATGCGACTTATACCGTTGATTTCAGTACTGGTTGTATCAGGATTTTTGCAGTACATTGAAATGGCTTTTATTAATTCCTCATCGGAAGGGACCTTCCACTTCACGTCTGTAAGCATATCGAGGCAGTACTCGATTCCTACGCGAACATCTTCGTCAAGTATTGAGGCTATGGCATTGGCCTCGGTCTCATAATGCGGTAAAGAATCTCGAATAGATTCCATCCACGTTCGGAAAGCATAAGATCTGGCTTCGACACCGCCACAGAGATCATCGGATATGGCAATGCATTCTTCCAACAAACTATCCACTTCCTTCAATTCGAATGTAGGACGCAAATTTTGCAACTTTTTCAACAATGGAGCCAAAACGTTGCTATCCCATTTACTGATTCCTCTCAAGGTAGAGAGTAATAGCATAACAGGTGGAACGTGTGTTCGTAGTATCCCGATAGGGTTGAGCTGTTCCATACGTTGGTGGGCAAAGTTTCCACTGAACTGATACAACATATTGTTCCAATGCTTACCGAGGCATAGCAGCACGTGTTCAACTCCATTGTTTATCATAGTGGAAGCGGGAGTACTTAGAAAAGTACGAACGATACTCTCATCAGTGGGGAGGCGATGAGACTTTCTAAACTCGTTTGTGTGCTTACGACCAAAGTAATTTCCTACCTGGTTGCGATTAGCCTGTTCGAACCCATTACCTTCTGCAGCGAGGTTCTGTGCAATGAAGTTCGGATTGAAAGTGGTCAGTTCTTCGAAGCCGGTCAGTGTTCGTGTGAGCCAGCTACCGCGTCCGAGCAAGACGCGGAATACACTGGCGACGGCATGTGCTCTGGTACTTGGGAAGTTCTCGGATGCCGGAAAACCCAGTGGAAAAAACCAGTTCAAAACTGGGATCTTTCCAATACCATCGTATGCACGATTCCAATGAATCCACGTGTGCGTATGCCAGAACCAGTCCCAGCTGGAACTGCTGACCTGTTGTACGATTATACGGGAAGTGTTACGGTTTTTGAGGCATGCAGAGAGGGAAACCTTTAGAGCACGAGTCTTCTTGGGACTCTCGAGGGCGGCCATGAGACGGTTTAACATGTTCGCTTCGTGTCCAGATAAAAATTGAACGAAGTCCTGTAGGCCTCGTGATAGTGCAAGACCATTTACCTGATCGTAAGATGCGAGGATAATTGCATGGAGAATACTACGCCAAATGGTCCCTAGCATGCCGACTTCGACGGAGATCTGGAGAGGGGCGCCAGTGATTTCACTGAACTCAGCCTCTTCAATAAAATTGTATGTACTCATAAGTTCTTGAACATCGTCGTAATCGACCTCGACAATAGTTTCGGCTTCTGTGAGCATATTTGGTTTAGAGCGGCTGAGATATAAAGGGTTACCTGTGCAAAACGAGATTATTAAATATTATGGTATAAAAACGTATTTTATAAATATAAAAGGTAAGATTTATTACATACCAGATTGTGCGTCCTTCACCAAATAGAAATAGAGCTCATCATCCGCTAACAACTCGTCATCTCCGCCGAACAGGTTGGCTGCCGTCTTTCCTCCAAAGCGAACACTACCATGATCTGCTCCAGTAAGAGTACTAGCCTTAGCACTGGCCAAGCTGAGTTCGTCGTCATCACTCGCATAAACGCTGAAACGGTTGGTCAGCCCACTAGTGGTCACAGCAGATGAACGTCCTCTAATGCTATCGACTAGACGAAAGGCTCCACCGACACCGGCAGCCTTCGCGCGGACACTCTCAGTAGAATAATGCCCATACGAGGTGCCGCCATCGGGGTTTAGGGCTACAGTGTTCGCACGAAGAGCAACACTGCTTTGACGAGCCATTTTTCCCAGGCGACCGAACAGTTGCTTGGACTTCCCAAGACCAGCAATCTTTTCAACAATGAACGGGAGAGGATCACCCACACCATTGTGAAACTGTTCGCGAGAAGCCTTAACGATTTTGGATAGGCTGTAAGAGATACCGGTGCTGTAATTTAAAAAATTAAATAAAAATTAAGTGTGTAGGAATCATTTCAGTCCCAAAAAAACATGATTTTGTTGATATATAAATACATAAGTCGGACTGCTCGTATATTCGATCGCCAGTATATCTTTCCGTTCCGAGATAGACCTGCACTATGTTTTCTTACCTGTACGACGCTCCAGTTCTATGTTTCATGCATTGATTCATGCATTCATTTAATTCATTCCATCAATTCCAAAAATTCGTGAGCATAAAATATATAAATTCACAAACATTCACAATAACATGCACTCACCCGTCAATGGGAGGAAACTCTGCAGTAAGAAGCGCCTCGGTGAGAAGGATATGAGCTCCTTGAACGGGATACCCAGCTTCTCTGAGGGGATCGAACGCGGTACTCTCTTCGGGCAACTCTTCAATGAGCAGCTTCAAGAAGTGCATCACCGATACGTATCCATACTTCCTCTCTGCCGTGAGCAGGAAGTGATCCAGCTCTGAGAATGTTGCCATGATTAAAGTTTAGGCCCCCCGTTAGTGTTGTCGAAAGTGGTAAAATGTAGTTTAAAGTGAGTGGATTATTTATTTATGAGAAGGTCCAAAAAATTTCTTTGAGGTGTGAGGAATGAACTGTTTGGTACGGTTGTATCTTTGAAGTTTTGAGAGTGTCAGCTGCTTTTGGAATGATATCTTTACGTACAATTTTTCGTAGGAAGATTTTATTTATTCTTCTTAACATTCTTATTTTCTAACACATATTCCGCACTTGTTTAACACTTTCGACAGATGTACAACTGTACAGCACGTATCTGGGTCCCGTGGGAAGATATCTTTTCAGTGACGATTGGTGCATTCCACAATCAATCGTGTTTGTTAAGGCACAAAAAAATGCATTTTACCACCTAACTGTGTATCTTTCGAAACGATTGGAGCATTCCAGAAGAATCGTGATTCAAGGTTCCGGCACTTCGTACCGATCCCTGATCCACGCAAGTGGTCCTATCGTCAGAGACGATTCATGAAAGAAAAGCGAAGTTCTGAAATGTCATCATAATCTAGCGATTTCTCGGCTTCTTCTTCTTCTTCTTCTTCTTCTTATGGATCTACATGTGACGACAGCAATAAATCATCACTTATATTTTCATTCCTAGCAGAGTTTAGGGAGTAATGAAGGGCTTTAAAGTCTCAATATTCATAGGGAGGTTGTATTTCACCCTGAAAATAGTTCGCAATTTGACTTAAAGTTTAAAGCTGAAACAGTATCATTGATTGTTGCGCTCACCTATTCGAACATGTTATGACTATGACCTATAAATATAGTTAATAAAATAAAAGCATACAGTTTAAAACAAAATAAAAGCATATATATATACAAATATATCTGACGCAGTATATGAAGAAATTTGCAAATCTTTGAAATGACCTACAATGTACCTGAAAATTGCAAATCTTCGAAATTCAGTCATCCTAATGACTCTTGTTATATAGACAAATTACTATTAGCCACAAATAATAAACAGACATCTTTCATTCCTGAGCAAGAACACCACCTAACGCACCTCGAAGAACATACATACCGTAACTAGCAAGGTAACTGATACGGATTTTTCACTAAAATGCTTGCACTTACATATCGTTTTTTCGGTTTTCGGAAAGATATTCTTAAAGTTAACATTTGAACAATTTCGAATTTTGCTTTAAATATGGTGTTTTAAAGACTCGGTATCTCATGATAGAAACAAGCTATCACTAATTTGACACTTTCCAAACAAAAACTTAAAGATAATACTTTTGGGAGAGGCGACGATGTAAAATAAAGAAGATGGTTTATCATCTCAAAAATCACTCCCTACTTTGCCTATATTTCCCGTAGGAACTTAAGTCGAGCTATATTTTTGTTATTCCAGTATATCTCAACTTCTCTTATATTATATTCATTACAAATTTAAATTGACATTTATAACACCCAATCATATCATGTCGATATCTAGGCCGACATTGAGGTGACCATTCGTATAGGAAGACGATTTTCTCGCATTTTTACGAGCCACACTTTAGAGAATGAATTTCAATAGCATAGCAATTTACATGTTAATCATATTAGACGAATTTCGCATAAAACAACGAGAGGTACGGCGAGAGTAAAAATAAATTTTTATATAAAACACCGAATCATATCATGTCGATATCGAGGCCGATATTGAGGTAGTTTGGGAAGACGCTTTTTCTAAGCCACATTTTAGCTCTCCATTTAGAAATAATATAGCCTCTTCTTATAGGCTTATTATGATATTACCATATACTACGTTATACCACAAAAGAATGAAGTACGATAGCTTACTATTCTAATAATATTTGACTAAGTAACTTCACACAAAACGACGAGAGGTACGGCGAGAGCTGGAGTAAATCTTTATTTACAACACGGAATCATATCATGTCGATACAGGAAGATGCTTCGTTCTTCTGTCCATACCTCAATCTCCTCGCTCACAAATTTCACAAGCCATATTTTAGCACTCCTCTCATAAACAATATTGCCTCATGACATTTTTTGTACTACGTTAATACCAATTTAGTGATACTTGAGTAATTTCGCATAAAAGTATACCGGTACTACAAATTGAGAAAGGACTACGATAGCATACCAATGTTTACTAACTTTGTACGATTTTATACATACCAATTTTATGATATTTGACTACCTTCGCACAAAACCATGCTACGAATGACCAATGACTACGAAAGCATACCAATGTAATGATATTTGACTAACTTCGCTCAAAGAGCGGGTACCAACTAGTAAATACAGTTGAAAAAAAACGATAGTCCTCATTCTTTTGAACTACTACAGAGGAAATGTATTGCGAATAAGCTCGGTTTCCTTAACATCCAATCTAATACTCTCAAATCTAATCTACGAATTACATTGCCTTTCAAAAACATTGTTCAAATGGACTTTACTTTTAGCTCTATTGAATCCAAATTACAACGTAATTAAAAGCAAAATAAGGAGTAACCTTTCTTAGATTTCTCCCTTCTCAAAGCTAACTTTGCGTCTCCCAATTCACCTTCCAAACTTGCAATTTCTGATTCGTATTTAGCATTTTCCTGTAGCAAACTAGTTTCATCTGATCTACTCTCGTCTTCCCTTAAATTGTTCAATTCCTGCAGTAAAGAGGAAAGCTTACTTTCGTATGCATTCGTTGACATTTCGATTGCCTTTTGAAGTGCATTATTTTTTTCGGTGACATTACGAATTTCCAATTTCATTTCATCGACCAACGCTTCCGACTTTTCCAAGCCACAGATAGTTTCAATATATATCTTTTTTAACTGCCCCAATGCCTCCGTACTATCTTTCATTATTTTTTCTTCGAGTTCAGCACGACAGCTATCGAGCTCAGCCGTAAGTTCAGAATTCGCTTTTTCCAGTGCCCTGTATTTACTTGAACCCATGCCTTCGCTAGCTGCTGATTCCTCAAGAACTGCTTTCAAAGAAGCATTAGACTCAGCTGAGTCTTTTTGAGAAATGGCCAACTGCAGCTCAGCTTTCACTTTACTTAACTCTTCTTGAAGGCGATAAACATCGCTCTCGTCAGATATACCTTTTGATTCATCCTCTTTATCACCTTGACTACGCAAACGAGCATGAAGACATTCTACTTCATTTCGAGCCTCTTCTAAGTCCTTCTGCAAACTAATTTCTTTCATAATATCGAGAGATGACTGACGACCCATCTTGCGAGATCTAGAATTGCTATTATTGGCGCCGGTTTCGCCTGCGCTTGATATCTGACCTAC
>Ga0209092_10004306_pt1 | contig 11955 bp, 5 predicted proteins | sample FraStrMetagenome_FD_187446 | JGI IMG/M metagenome (GOLD analysis project Ga0209092, IMG submission 187446) | Marine eukaryotic phytoplankton communities from Arctic Ocean - Fram Strait ARC3M Metagenome (SPAdes) (version 2) | ecosystem: Environmental > Aquatic > Marine > Oceanic | place: Fram... | reverse complement strand
AATTCGAAAAATCTCCTATAAGCAATCACGATACGTGTGTCATATAACGGACTGAGTATCGTATGGAAGATTTCAGGTTTCGTTTTTGAAAACTCTTCCGAGCTAAGAACAATATTCTTTTTGCCTTGTTGTGAATTGATACGAAAACTCTGAAACTGTTTTAAATATTTCTGATTGACAAAATATTCAAGGCATCTCAGGCCAAGGGCAACATTTGCCATTTTGTTGCCTGAATATTGTTGTGATCTCATTATTGTTGTTGGATTATTCTTTATTTTAAATCGTACCATTTTTATTACAAAGTGAGATAGGTTATTATCCTATTCCAGCTACTACATACGACCTGTAGTACAAGAGACACAACCTACATGATGAATCTCCAATTCTTCCATGTCTGCTGGTGAAGAAAGCGTCATGTAGGTTTATTCATTACTCCTGCAATGAATATATAGATAAAAGCCTACATCAAAAAACTACCGACGATTTGAAAACCACATTGACTGGCCTTAGACTGCTGAAAGAAAGAATGAATGAATGGTAGACGAGTGCAAAATACTTCGTTGCACTGACATTGCTCATATGGATTCCAAAAATGGACACTGCTGAGAGACAAAAATTTGATAGTAGTGACAAGCAACGTATTCAAAGTCTTTGATTCCTTCCTTCCTTCCTTTTTCCATTTTTTCTAATCTCTCCTTTGACAATTAGGATGTTGTCTCATGTGACACGCACCAATCTCCGACGACGAATCTTGGGAGGTGCTACTGCGAATACCTTCCTACCATCGATGCGGGCTACGAATCATTCGTTACGAAGCTTGTCCTCGATGGATAAATCGATCCTCCAGCAATGCGACGATCAGCATCCTCAATCTGTTCCTTTGCATCTAGCACCTCCAAATCCATTTCTATTTCTATTCCAATTCCAAAATAAAAATCAACATCCACATTGGTGCTGTAGGAATCCAATTCTTCCTTCCTCTCATCTTGGATCCATCCGATACATGGGAGGACGTCGTGATGGAAACAAATCCTTTTATAAAGCACGAAAACCCTCCCGCAAACAACAAAAAGCTCATACCAAACGAAAACAGCTCCAATATCAACAACGCATTGGGAAACACTCGGCCCCCGGAACCAAACTGCGGGCGAAGAGACACCAAGAAGACACCGAAATCCATCTAGGATTAGATCGTGCGAAGGGAATCACAAATCGTTATTTGCCCGATCAAGGAGATTTTCATGGAGATTTGGAATACAATGAGGGAGATGCTATGCTAGATGATTTAATGGGAAATACTTCCCATTTGACATCAACTCCAACTCCTCGACCGACTAGATTGGACAAATATTATTCCAAAAATTATCATCGCGTCAAACGCATCATGGAGAACTACTACCGACAGAAACGCATCGCGGAGGATACTGCTGTAGATATGGTGGGGGTAGCCTTGCCCACAGACACTGAACTATCTCAATTGATTCGATCCTATCGTGACAAATATGGATCACGCAAATATCCAATTGGCATCGCCAAAGTATTGCAATTGCTGTTGGTCGAACTACGTATCCCCTCCTCCTTATTTCAGGAAAAATCCTATACGTCACTCATGACCTGTGCCAGCCATCCCAAAGAAGCTCAACGGATTATGCAACTCATGGACGATCACAACGTCAAACAAACAAGTTATGTCTATAGTATATTAGTCGATTTATACGCCAAAAAAGGAGACTTTCGAAAAGCACGTCAAACGATCGATCAAATGTCATCCCACCATCAAATCCCACCCACCCTTCCCGCCTATACCTCACTCCTCGCTGCCTGTTTCAAAGTCGTCAATCGAGGGAATGCTCCTCATAAACTCAAAGCCGAAGCTGCCAAAGTAGGATGGGAAAGTTGGAAAGAAATGCGCATTATCGGATTGGAAGCAGATGTGATGGCCTATGGAGGGATACTTCGTCTATGTGCGGCACGAGGACATGCTGAGCAATGTTTGAGTTTGATCGATGAGATGGAACAATTTCGAGTCTTACCGACCACATTGATTTTTACATCTGCCTTACGGGGGATTGCGAAGGCTCATGAAAATGCATTACGGTTTGAGGGTGGATATTCTCCAAAGCATAAACGACGGGAAATGATTTGTTCGTATTATGGGAATTTGACAAGGGAAGTGTTGTTGAAGGCGGAACATGCCGAAGTGGAGCATGATAATGGGTTTGTCGCTGCATTGATGCTATGTGCTGCGGCGGCGGGAGATGCCGCGACTGCCAAAGCTATTTATCTAGCGAGTGAAGTACGGAACATGACATATCTAAGAACCATTGGAAGTGATGAACATTTACGAGGGATGATGGTGGAACCATCGTCCCACCACCCTCCGCAGGCACAATTGTCGGATGGATCGAATCATAAGATTTCATCCTCGGATATACAATCGTTACGTCAGAAAAAGTCCCTCGAACGTGATCATGGGAAAGATTCTCGTATCCAATCAGCATTGTTGATGGCGTATGCCAATTCGATGAAGCAAAAAGGTCTTGGCAATGTCTGGCAAGGTCGTGACAATAAAGGGTATCTCTGTGAAGTCTCTTTGAAGAATATCAAGAAACGCAAAGAGCCCAAATATCATGATAATTCCATTCCTGGTATGACTTCCATGGAAGTAGGATTAGGAAGCATGACGTACGTCGCCGAAGATCCAGAACGTATGAGTAAGAAACTGAGGAGGAAAAAATTCGAAGGGTTGGATCAAGACCCAAATGTTGGTAATACTTTGGATGAATTAGGTGACGATCTTTTTCGAATGTATCAAAATGTACCCAATGAGTTAGATGGTGTCGACCCGGATGGATATAATTTTCATTCCCAAATTGCCCAAAGTAGTGACAGTCATGGACTTTTAGGGGAAATGGAATCTTTTCCAGCATTATTGGACGGATCCAACAAGGAATTGGCAAATTTTGACAAAGTAGAATCCACCGAAACGTTTGAAGGTCACGAGAGCGTGGAATATGATCCTTCCCAAGGCACAACTTCTGGTTCTACTTTGAATCAGTTTGAAGAGGATGAAGTTGCAGATGATGATAAGTATGATCATGGAGAACCTTCCAATCTTGGAAAAACTTTGTCAAAGGTAAGTTTTGCTCCTGTCACATTGTGCACAGCCATATAAGAAATACGACCCCAGGTTTACTTGCACGTTACCAGCATCATTTGATGAGCAATTCGCTTTTCAACTTTATAATGCACCGCTGGATCGACGCTTGGGAAGATAATTTGGTCAGGATACATTCATCAATTGCCACTCTTTTCTATTACTATTGTTTGAGTGGTATACATTTGTCTTGACATACAATCGAACATCATAATATTATTTCAATCTTTCTCACTTCTTCTGTATTTGTATGGGATGAAATACATAGCCTACGAATGAAGAATATATGGAAGAGTATCATGGAAATGTTACAGATCTTTTGACTGAGGACTTTGAAGAATTTTATCAAAAAGTTTTGGAGGAAATAGAAGTAAGTGGCGAAGAAGAATCTCCTAGTGAGGATGAAGTTAGGGAATTGTATGAATTCATGAAAATGGAAAGAGAGGCCACTGCTACAGCTCTGCAAAATAATGATGAAGAGCAAATGAAAATAGTAGCGAAAGGCTATGAGGCTGTAGAACAAAGTTTGAATGATTTGGAAAAGAACAAGAAGGAGTCTCAAACGTCTGTCGAATCATTCGCATCCGAATTACAAGATATGAGTGAGGAGTATAGTGCACAACGATTTGAGAACTCCGTATCAGATGTTGATTCCAACGAGACCAAACAAGATATGAATTGGGAAGCCAAATTACAGGAACATAATCCTCATGACAAATCACAATTTATGGAGGAAGAACGTCAAGGAACGGCAATTGCATCAAAAATTTTAAATGGTGATGATTCAATGTTCGAAATTGAACAAAATGAAGTAGCTGAGTACTCTCAACAGCGTATGTTGGAAAAGATCCAGCAACCATTATCAAATAATGCTCTAGCTTTCCACGATGACAATGAACCCAAAGATGAGCTTGATTTCTTTCTTGAAGGTTTACCTCAATCAAGAATAAAAAATATTCGTAAAACGTTCTCTTCCACCTTAGGTAATCCGTCACTTCTTCGACTAGTTCCAATTTTACGCGAAAATTTACCGGATAAAATAACTAGGAAATGGCTCCGTGAAACAAATGTACGACACGCAAAATATGTCCTAGCTCAGCTCGAAGAGGAACGTTCTGTTGATATTCATATCTTCAATGGTGTATTGCAAGTCCAAACAAGTGCTGCAAATATTGATGATGCGCTTCAATTTTACGACATGGCAAAAGAGGAATACGGATTGGTAAGAAAATTTATTCGAATATTAACATTTCGTTCTTGTGAGAAACCGATTTCCTCATTAAAATTTCATTTCTTTCTCCCAAACGAAGACACAGAACCAATATAGTGATAGACTGATAATGGATATGCTTGTGAAAAATAAGGAAATCGACAGAGCAATACAATTCAAAGAAAAAGTAGAATCCCAAGGTCGGAATCTTGATATTTTGTCTTATGGACTTTTGATGGAATATTATGCAAATAGGGATCAATTAGAGCCTGCTCTTTCGCTTCTGAAAGAAACAATATCTATCCACAAATATCCACCAGGGGAAAGGAGTTTGTCCAAAATCCGTATAATATGTCGTCAAAGAGATATTGAAAAGGAAGTAGGATTAGTGGCAATGATAGGAGAAGATCCTGTGAAATGGTTCAAACATGGAGAGAAGAATCTCAAGAGAGAGTATTCAAAGAAAGGAAACAGATTTGTGAACGAAGGGAGAAATATTTTTACACGAATTTAAAAAAACTTTAATCATGTATTATAGTAAGATAGATCTACACTTTCGTTGGTTCAACGTTATCTTTTACCATCATGCCATTTCAAGTTGTTTCAAGCAATTTAACTCTAACTCTTTGTAGGCCTTTTCTTCTTCTGGTAGAGATATGCCTTCATTTTTAATATCGGGTGAAGTAGGGTTAATAGAAGCATCTATGGAAATGGATGTATCTAATTTATTCATAATCCTAGTTCCTTTTCCATCCTTGTACAAAGTTTTAGATGCATTGAATCTTTTCAATTCATTTTGGAAAAAGTTGGACACAGAATTGAATTCTTTTCCAAGCGGAGTAGATAAAATCTTCGATACCTCGAAAATATGGAGCGATCCCTGGGAATCTCCTAAAGCAAGATGTTGTACTTTTTCTTCTGTTCGCTCAGCTTCTTTCCGGTGAAGAAATTCCATTGATGTAATTGCATTTGGTGTGACAAGGAGAGAAGAGCTTGGTCCTTTAGATGATTCAGAAAGATCCCAAAAATCAATATTTCCATCAGATTTGGAGACAAGCAATACACCAGGTCTAGTTGGACTCCATCTGCCACCAGTAAGCATGGAAGGAGACTTGGGTGACTTAAAGAATGGCTCTTCCATTTTTTCACCAATATTCCATAAGTGGAAATTCCAGTCTGAAATAGAAACAAGAATCTCTGGAAAGAACGGAGACCTTTCTAAAGCTTTTGGCGGGCGTTTATGGTCTGACGCAATCCATTCAGTATATTCTGGTTCCTCAATCATATCTTCTTTTTCTTTGCTTTGTTTTTGCAACCAGCGGACAGATAATAAATCGCCTTCTTCGGAGGAGCATAAAATCTGATGCCCAGAATTTGGAGTCGCATGTGGGGAGTAGTCTATTTGACATAATGATACTTCGCCGGCTGCTTCTAATCTTTTCACTTTTATTTTAAACAAAGGCATCCAATAATTAGAAGTTTGACGTTCTGAACTTATTGCATTTATTGACTTTCTTTTCTGCTGAAGTAGTACTTTTGGTTTGCCAATGTGAGGTAAAGTTCCTTCAAGTATCTCTTTAAATCTAATGTCCCAAAACATTACATATCCATCACCTGATATAGTCAAAAATTGATGAGAAATATGCGACTCATATGCTTTCGATAATAACCTTCCTTTTGCATTAATTTGCATGTTTGGTGGTAGCCAAACAATGTCAGAGACATATCTACGATGGTTATGTTCTGGGTTGGTAAGGGCGAGTGGTTTTAAAACTACTCTTCCACTTCTTTTCTTTTTTGAGAATTCATTTCCATTAAAAGATCCCGGAAGACTGAAACTAAAAGCTTTTCTTTGTTCTTCTGCTAGATTCCATATAGCAATTTGCCCATTCTTACACCCACCTATGACAATGTCTGGATTTGTTGGGTTATAGCGAAAGCAGGTGCATTCAACAGGCGATCGTAATACCAACAAAGGGTGAATCCACTCTGAAAATTCCCATATGATTATATATCCAGCTTCATCTAAGCTGCTCGTATTGAGCGAATCATCGAAAGAGATTTCTTTAGAAACAGCTGTTGCGATAACGTCATTTTTTGTTGGATGCCAATCTATGCTTGCAAGTGTTTTTCCTTTGCTTAGCTCCAAGTCTGTGAAATTTTTCGTCTCTTTGAGCTGATTACTGTTCTCGTGACCAATATGAACGACGTCAGGCTGTTGTTCAACATGTAGTATATTTTTGAATATATCGACTGTTTCGTTTTCTTGTAAAGCTGTTTCAATTTGGGGTAGTGATCGCTTAAGAAATTTAATTATTAAAGGTAAGAGCTTATAATATTGAAGTGGCCCTTTTATTGCGAAAGATTCGTATTGAGTAGAATTATCGACCTTGGCATATTGATTTGTCTGAATGATTACATTTTTGTGCTCAGGGATCGCTTGAACAGGCACATCGTACATTTTTTTTAGTTGGCGATCCTTTTGTAATTGCACATGTTGAGGAATCTCAAAAGTATGGCAAAAACTATTATCACAGTCATCAAATTGTTTTGGGCTGATATGATTAGACACTATAGGATTGACTCTTAATGATAATGGAGATCTAGAGGGAACATTTAATGAGTTATAGACTTCTTGTATAGATCCTTCCATTGTTGTTGAATGGTAAGGTTTTGCAAAGAAGAATTCATCAATTTTAATGTTATTAATATCACCGATGTGCGTCGCAATATCTTCCTTTTCAATCTGCGGTGGTTTTTGGACAAATTCGTTCAATGTTTCTTTGACAACAATTTTGCCAGACATGTAGGATTCAATAGCCTTGGTTTTGTAAAGAAGTAGAAACATTTCGCCATATGTACTTTTGGGATCACAGACAATGACAAACTCGTCCAGTTCACAATCTTGCAACTTTTTTTCACATGGTTCAAAAGGGCACATGAATCCATATTTGCTTATGTCTTGGAGGATGATCTTTTTATTGAATCTTTTATTTTTCACCAAGTCTGCTATGCCTTTACCACTTTTAAGGTTAAATTTTTGCGCACCGCTATCTGCCATGAAGAAAGGAAAAACGCCTTCGGCATCATGAAGTACATTGATTCCTGCTATGTGAGCCTCATCATCCATCTTGATAAATTTAATTCTCTCCTAATCTGAACACAATTTGTCAAGTCAAATTTTCACCAGCAGAACTTGTAGAAAATAAATGAGCGAAGTATAATTTGAATTTGAATTTTAAATATTTGCCCACAATTTTCTCTCAAAGCGAAATAAATAAAATGTTGTTTAATTCATTCTCATCCCTCAACTAAACGAAATGGGAATACAGAATGAAGATGCGTGTTCAGAACGGGAAAGTTTACTTGCTTGACGAAGATAATGCAATCAAATAGGCTATCTTTACCGCCACTGACTCGAGAAAGTATTGAAGCACCCCGAAGTCGGAAGAAAACATTATTTATTGGGAAGAAATGCAGAGAAACACGTGCATTTCACCACTCTAAAGAAAATTATAGACACAACCCAAAGCAACGGGAGAGAAAGATTTTAGATAAATTTCAAGAAAATGACGAAAATATTCAACATCAACCTTTTTTGCAGACGAATAAGTATCAACCGAAACCAAGAAAGATAGCTGTCAAAGACCATGTATTACATGTGCCATCAATAGAGTCTCCCTGTAAAAACAGCTCTCAAAAAAGAATTGACCACAGAAAATCAAGATCGTTCAAGAAAAGAAGAAGAAAAAGAGTATCATCATTGCGGAGAAAACATGTAGAGATTAAAGATATCACAACAATTCAAAAATATTTTCGAGCTTGGATTGCACGGGTTTATTGTAATACTTTAAAGCGAAGGAGATTGTTTCGTCTTGCGGCAGAATCAGGTGTCTTATTGGTATGTATGAACTCAGCAAGATCAGTTAAAATGCGAACTGATTCAAGCTTCAAATATTTCAATGCTAATTTCTCATTTTTACATCATATTTTTGTTGTAGGCGTGTCCACGAACAGTGCAAGGAGAGACTGGATGGTATCAGCAAAGTGAAACAAGTGCACCTGTTTATTATGAAGTTAACAAAAATGGGGAATGGACATTAATTATGTAGACTTCTATTTCGGCATGTATTGTTGCACGGGAGTATTTGAAGTATGATCTAGTTGCTCATTACCTTACTCATGTTGAGAAAAAGAATTTCAGTAGAAAGAAATATGTCTTTTGATCAATTTTTTTGTTTTTTTTGTTTTCACTCGAACCCTAAAGCTAACCCTAAAGAAATATCAATCAACGTACGAATACACGTAAAAAAATTTCAGCAGTATGTACAACACTCAAAATCAAGATCTTTTCTAGATTTCAGAATTCGTCTACTATTAATCACATCATACTACTATTATCATCACCATGAAGCAAATTTTTTTTGCGAGCATTATTGTTCTAAAGACCATCAGCTTTGCTGATTCATTCTCTGTGGGTCATCCGTTCAAATTGAATTCTTTCGTGACAAAACCTTTCGACCAAGCAACCAATCTTAACATGGTTGGAGGGAAAGGGTGGGAAAATGATAGTTTTCTAGATAGTTTGAATGGAAATGAAAATGAACGTGAAGATGCTAATGAGAAGTATGAAAAATTCAAGGAAACACGTCAACAGTTCATGAAACGCCAAGAGGAAGCAATGAAAAACCCACAGTATCAGAAGTTCATGGAGATGCGAATGAATCAGCAAATGGAACAGCAAAAACAGGATACGATGATGAGGGGTGAAGGTCCTGGTGGAGACATGGATGATATGATGAATCCATACGCTGAAGAAATGTCTAGTGGTGGAAATTCTCAGGGTGGAACTCGATTTCAAAATATGATGAGTAAATCAAGACAAATGCAACAACAGAGGCAACAAGGATTTATGCAAGATCCACTCATGGAGGAAGACGACAAAAAGTAGTACCGAATCAACTCGATTTGTCATGAAACATTTCGCTTGTATAAACATTAGATCAATTTGTTTTCGATACTTAAATCATCCCATATCTCAAATTGCATTTGATATCTTTTCTTTTGAAAAAAATATTCATCGTTTTGCCCAATAAGTTTACCTTTTTTGAAATTGCTTTACTTCTTTATCATTTTAAAATGAAAAATATAAACTTCAGTGGATGCGATCAATCAAATATGATTTACGATTCTTCCCAATTTGATCAGTCTCTTTTTCCAGCAGCAACCAATGCCGGAATTAATGTGCAAGAGATTTATAACAAATACAAAAGAAAAAACAATGTCAAAATGGACAACACAAAGCAGATTGCCTCTAACGAATTAAGAGATATGCGTTTTTCATCAAGCACAGCTATAGATACGCAAAAGAATACGAAGTCGTCCCATGAAGAGAAATCATTCACGGAATCAGATAAACTGGATGCTTTAATTATTTGCCAGCGTTGCAATGGATACGGCTTCGTCCAGAAAATATACAACCACCAGGTGCATGAAATCACTTGCGATGTGTGTGATTCCGAAGGGCTAGTAATGAAGAAAAATCCTGACAAAAAGTCTTCAAACATATCTTTTCGTAAGCCTATATCAGAAGAAAAGGATGAAACGAACTTATTGCAAAATTCAAAGAATGAAGAATTTCTACCTCCTGAAATATTTTGACATCAAGATTCTTTGATCATAAAGATAAATAATAAAACTCTTCTCGTATTAGTGAGTTGATATTCTATATAATTAAGTCTTATAAATTTGTTCGAATATATCATATTATAAAGAAAGAACTTTAGATAGATGAGGATTAATTTATACATTCACACCATCCACAGATTCAACATTCAAAAGCTCTGAACTAGCAGATAGAATAGGATCTACCTCTTCTTGAATGAATTCATCCACTTGCTCTGGAGCACGACCAACAAATAGAATAGGATCAATCATGGAATCTAACTTAGAGTGAACAGAGGCAAACAAGGGATCACTGGCTATGCGTTCCATTAGATCATTTGGCTTTCCTTCACCCTTCACAACAGCCCCAGCTGCCATGGAATGTACACGGATAGCCTCATGAAGCTCTTGTCTGTCACCTCCGGCTTTGACACATTCCATGAGGATCACTTCTGTCGCCATAAATGGTAGCTCTGCCATAACATGAAGCTTTACAACTTCTGGCCATACGTGCAATCCATCAGCAATATTACTTAACAAATTCAAAATCACATCTGTTCCAAGGAATCCCTCAGGGAGAATAATACGCCTCACGGCAGAATCATCTAGGGTACGTTCAAACCATTGGCTGGCATGAGTATTAGCTGCAGCACTGGGGAGGGTCATAACATAACGAGCTAAGGAGCATACACGTTCTGATCTCATAGGATTACGTTTGTAAGCCATTGCAGAGGATCCAATTTGAGTCTTAGAAAAAGGCTCTTCTACTTCTTTGAGGTTAGCAAGGAGACGAATATCTCCACACATTTTATAAGCGGACTGAGCAATTCCGGATAATATACTTAATACAGCGAAATCAATTTTACGGGTGTAGGTTTGTCCAGAGACGGGAATACTGCGTTCAAATCCCATGAGTTCACAAACACGTTTGTTGAGTGCACGAACCTTGGAATGATCTCCATTGAAGAGTTCTAAGAAAGAGGCTTGTGTACCAGTGGTACCTTTCACTCCACGCATTGGCAAATCATCAATTTCCTTGCTCACTTTTTCAAAGTCCAATATCAAATCCTGGATCCATAAAGTTGATCGTTTTCCAACGGTAGTAAGTTGGGCAGGTTGGTAGTGAGTGTACCCAAGGGTTGGTAAATCTCTGTATTTAGTGGCAAAGTTCTTCAAAACAGAAATAACTTTCACAAGTTTGCGTTTGATAAGTTTCAAGGCATCCTTGATTTGAATGATATCGGTGTTATCTCCGACGTAACATGAAGTAGCACCAAGATGAATGATGGGCATTGCCTTTGGAGCAACTTCACCAAAGGCATGAACATGTCCCATAACATCGTGACGGAACTCGCTTTCTTTCTTCGCAGCAAACTCAAAATCAATATTGTAGAGGTTTGTTCGCATTTCTTCCAATTGTTCGTCAGAAATCTCGATTCCAAGTTCCTGTTCAGCTGTAGCAAGTGCGAGCCAAAGTTTACGCCATGTAGTGAATTTCATAGCCGGAGACCAAACAAAGGACATTTCTTTGGTAGCATAACGCTTTACAAGGGGATGCTCATAAGTTTGTTGATTGGGAAGAGCGCCTTCTGGGAAATCGTCTTGAAATACATTGGTGCTCATGGTAGGGTCGTATTTTTCCGTATTTGTTTTCTGAAAGTTTCGAGAATCGAAGTATTCTGGGCCTTGATTATTTGGATCGGAGCAAGATTTGTGGTCTGATTCGAGTTGTGTACCAAATGCTGTTTCTTGGCAAAGAAAAAGGGCAAACAACCAAAAAACGTCACTTAGTCTCGTAGCCACCTTGTACACTTTCGTATTGACATGATTTCTTTTATGGATGCATTTCATTATTTTGCTGGAACCAATCAATTTTTTGACAACAAAAGAACAATATGATTTTGATTTTGGATGGTTTACGGGC
>Ga0209092_10004305_pt1 | contig 11955 bp, 10 predicted proteins | sample FraStrMetagenome_FD_187446 | JGI IMG/M metagenome (GOLD analysis project Ga0209092, IMG submission 187446) | Marine eukaryotic phytoplankton communities from Arctic Ocean - Fram Strait ARC3M Metagenome (SPAdes) (version 2) | ecosystem: Environmental > Aquatic > Marine > Oceanic | place: Fram... | reverse complement strand
TCAGGGGCTAGCTAGATTAAGCCTGTATCAGGCTCAGTGGATGGAGCAGGCGGCGCCGCTGTTTAAGAAAAAAGGGCGTATTCAGGAAGGGGCTGATGCGGATATTGTGATTTTCGACCCTGACACCATAGAGGCTAATGCAGTCTATGGTGATCCCTATCAAAAACCTACAGGCATTATTCATGTGCTGGTTGGTGGCCGTCATGTTGTGCAGGATTCAATTCGTATTGAGGGCATGTATCCGGGTCGCAAGTTATTGCGCGCAGCCGACTAACCCAGATATAACCTGGGGCGACTATTTGTCTTTTAATATTTCTCTGGCGGCATTGCGCCCGGGTAGGCCTGTGACGCCACCACCTGGGTGAGCACCAGCACCGCACATATATAGGCCTTTAAGAGGACCGCGGTAGTCACCATGGTTCATCACTGGGCGGGCGGCCCACATCTGATCCAAGCTCATTACTCCATGCATAATGTCGCCGCCGACCAAGCTGAGTTTTTCTTCGAGGTCTAGCGGCGATAAAATCATGCTGCCAACAATAGCGTCTTTAAAATTTGGTGCATGAGCAGTCACAGTATCAATAATGGTTTGCGCTGCGGCGTCCTTTACATCGTGCCATGACTGGCCCTCGGCCAATACAGGAGCAAACTGCTGACAGAATAGCGAGGCAACATGCTGGCCCTCAGGGGCTAGGCTATCATCTAGGGTCGAAGGTATTAACATTTCAACAATCGGCGCCTTAGACCAGCCATGTAGCTTGGCATCTATATAGGCTCGGTCCATATAATCCAGCGTCGGTGCAATAACGATACCGCACTGGTGATGTTCGGCAGGTTCTTTGCCTGGCAGAGCGGTAAAGTCTGGCAGCTCAGACAGTGCAACATTCATGCGAAAGGTGCCAGAGCCATTTTTATAGCCATCCATACGGCGTTTAAATTCTGGTTCCAAATCTGTCTCGGCGATCATCTTGCCGTACAACAGTGCCGGATTTACATTGGAGACTACACGCTTGGCGTGGATAGTTTCTCCACTTTTTAGAACAACGCCCTTAGCGGCGCCCTTTTCAACAACAACACTTTTAACGACAACGTCGGTGGCAATCTCTACCCCCAAATCTTCGCACGCCTGTCGCATAGCTTGGGTAATAGAACCCATGCCGCCAATGGCATGCCCCCAGGCTCCTTTTTCGCCATCTACTTCGCCAAATACATGGTGCAGAAGGACATAGGCAGAACCTGGCGTGTCTGGGCTGGCATAGTTGCCGACAATGGCATCGAAACCAAAGGCTGCTTTAACATGCTCGTTTTCAAACCAGGCATCGAGAAATGAACGAGCACTTTTGGTAAACAGATCCATAAGATCCTGATGTAGCTGATTCGAACCGCGCGCCACAGGCCAAAGTTGAATTGCCGCTTGCAGAGCAGCGCGAATACCGCCTTTGGTATTGGGGGGTGTCTTGGTTGAAATATCGCGCAACACATCGGCGACAGCTTCAATACGATCGTAATATTCGGGCAGTCGCTGAGCATCGCGCTCGGAGAACTTTCTAAATTCTTGCTGAGTGCGTTCCAGACCACCACCGAGTTTTAAGTAGGTGGTGCTGTCGATAGGCAAAAAGTTAGAAATCGGGCGTTTTACTATCTTAAGGCCATATTCCTTTAGCCGCATATCCTTAATAACCTCTGGATTAAGCAGGCTAACGGTGTAGCTGGCCACAGAGTTTTTAAAGCCGGGATGAAACTCTTCGGTAACAGCAGCGCCACCTACCACCGATCTGCGCTCACAGATTTTTATACGCATACCCGCTTTGGCGAGATAGTAGGCGCAGACAAGACCATTGTGTCCGCCACCGATAACAACGGCGTCGAAAGGCTTTTTAGTGGAGGACATAATATGCTCTTTTATTCTTATTATTTACGATTCTGTGGCTAGAGTCTTTCGATAATAGTCACGTTAGCCATACCACCGCCTTCACACATGGTTTGCAGGCCATAGCGTTTGTTGGTGCGCTGTAATGAGTGTACCAAGGTAGTCATCAATTTAGTGCCGGAACCACCTAATGGGTGACCCAGTGCAATAGCCCCACCATTAATATTTAAACGCTCTGGATCTGCACCCGTAGCCTGTAGCCAAGCCATGGGTACTGAAGCAAAGGCTTCATTGACTTCAAATAGGTCGATATCATCGATACCCATGCTAGCCTTTTTCAGTGCTCGCTCGGTCGCAGGAATAGGCGCTTCCAGCATAATCACCGGGTCGTGGCCCAGCACTGACATATGGTGGATACGGGCTAAAGGCTCAACGCCCAGAGCCTTGAGGCCCGCTGCATTGACCACCATGACACCACTGGCGCCATCACAAATTTGGCTGGCGGTACCTGCGGTAATACGGCCGCCTTCCTGTAGTAGATTAAGTCCACTAATGGCTTCAAGCGATGCATTAAAGCGAACACCTTCGTCGACACTGTGCATCTGATCGCCCACAGGCATATCTTTAATGCGCTCTTGTAGCGGGTGGATTTCATTATCAAAGTGGCCGGCATTAATGGCGGCTATGGCTTTTAGCGTTGTCTGATACGCGTAGTTGTCCATGGCATCTCTAGATATATCATATTTCTCAGCCATCATTTCGGCACCGAGAAACTGGGTAAACTCTGTGACGCCAAAGTTTTCTTGAATCTGTGGGCTAACATATTGGCCAAGCCCTGCCTTGAGAGCCACTGGGCCTGGAGAAGTCATGGGAATACGTGACATAGACTCAACGCCAGCGGCGATAACACAGTCCATAGTGCCAGACATGACTGCCTGTGCTGCAAAGTGCAGAGCTTGCTGTGACGAGCCACACTGGCGATCAACGCTGGTGCCAGGAACTGAGTTGGGCAACTTAGAGGCCAGCACTGCATTGCGACCAATATTGACTGCTTGCTCACCAATTTGTTGAACACAGCCCATAATGACATCGTCTATCAAGGCTGGATCAGCATTGGTGCGATCGACCAACTCATTGATGATTTCAGCAGCGAGGTCAACTGGATGCCAGCCTGAAAGACGGCCGCCGCGACGACCACCTGCGGTGCGTGTGGCAGCGACTATAAATGCTTCTTGTGACATTTGCGTTTCCTTTTGAGGGGGGTTGAATAGATTATTCTAGTAATTATGCCCGAGCTATTGTTGAACTCATTTAACTTGATCGCATTATCGACAAAAAAGCAGCATAACTTCAACACTAATAGTGGTTACTGCATAAATAGCGAGAATCACAAAATGATTCTCAATATCCCATTTGTGATCTGTAAGTCACTAGTTGAAAAACACCTTAATATTAAGCTGCCGGATGTTGTTCAGGGTGGCTCGCGGTACACTTATATTGAAAATTTAATCAGTCAATGTGAAACAATATTATTTAGCGGCATCTACCAGACACCGAAACAGGCTATGCAAGAGCTATTGATATGGATTGCTGACTGGTACCTGATTAAAGTTTTTTAAAGGTATAAAAAAACCCTGCGTAAACAGGGTTTTAGAGATTGTAACTATATTTGGGGGGGGAGAAATTATAGCTACATTGATAAGACGCTCTACCCATGCAAATCCGCTCTCTAAAATGACCAGTTATTCGTTAGGCGGATGTTTTAAATAGATGATCAAATATAAAGGTCTCTACATAGGCCGCTAGGAAGCATAATTTTTTGGCTTTAAGCCGCTTTTGGTGTCAAAAAACTTTTTCAGTTTATTTATATCTTTGTCTATATCGTCAGATGGTTCCATTAATCCTTCTATTCCAATGGTCTTTATAGTGCTGTCTACATAGACGATAAGGACAGGTACCTGAGCCGTTGTCGAAACATGGTGAAACCCATGCTTCCAGTTTGGGTTTGCGCTGCGGGTTCCCTCTGGGGTGATAATTAAGACGAATTCTTCGCGCTCTTCATAGATACCAGCAATGTAGTCTACTAATGAGTTTGCTTGAGTGCGGTTGACGGGAATAGCACCGCAATAGCGTAAAAACCAGCCCAAAGGACCTACAAACAAAGTGCTTTTTATCAGTACGCTGGGTTTTAGGCGCAATACTGATACGGCCAAAACAAATAATATAAAATCCCAGTTTGACGTGTGAGGCGCCACTATGAGCACATACTTGCGTTGGTCTTCCGGAAGAGACCCAATAACCCGCCATCCAATGATTTTTAAGGTGATCTTTGATATCACACGCAGTATGGAGCTTATTATGGGTGTGTTAAAAAGCGTGTACTGCATGATTATCTCCGCGCAAGGCTACTATAGTAACGTAAATTCTGCGTGCCCTTCTACTTTTGAGCGCTGATAGTAATGGGCTGACTGGGGAATATTTTTGATAGTAATAATGGAGATGTAGGGGCCAGAACCCCTGTTATAAAGGTCTTTGATGGGATTCATGCAGGGGCTATTGTCGCCCAACTCGTCTCTGTCTTTAACCATAAGGTATCTCAGATCACGGTAAGGATTTTTTAGTTGACCTCACTATTACTCAATGATTTTGCCTTTGCTTTACCTACTTTGTCATTCTCGGTTTTTAGATTACGCCTCTCAGCTTATTCATCAGCGCCAGGCGTTTAAGGAGAGCTACCACAGTGAATCGAACCAAAGGTTGATCTGAGTCAAGTTCTTTGAGCACTCGCGCGCGCTCAATCAGCAGTAAACTTACGTCGGTATTTGCCACAGCACTATGCCTGTGTGGTATGTCATTAATTAGTGCAGATTCTCCAAAACACTCCCCAGCTCTCAATACGGTCAATTGCTTTTGCTTGCTTGAAACAACTTCTACAGAACCCTTTTCAATAAAGAATATCGCTCGTGGTTTGGTGTTCACTGTGAAGATTGCTTGCCCCTGCCGAATATCTAAGCGAGTTAGAGCCTTTTGGTTTACATCAATAAAATTTTCTTCAAAATAAAAATTTCCAGCAGATTTTTTTTGACCCAAAATTCTAGCGATGCTATATCTAATGATTGTTCTGGAAAGAACATTGGAGGCATTGACTTCGCGTCTTATATCCACTGCTTTAAATTTTCTAAGAGTCACATTAGATAGCTTACGAAACTGAAAGGCTTTTTCTTTACAGGCTATGGCCTCAGCAAACCCTATGGGATCACCAACACCATAAGTTTGAGTACCTCTAATACCTGTCTTTGAGCATAAATCGCCAGATGCTAATAAAGATCCTGACTCGATTACAAATGCTTCATCTTTAACATTGAAGTCAAAATCCTCATCAATGGTGATCTTAACCAATGATGATATATCGTTGAGCTCCGCGTATAGGTTGTCAAAAGCTATCATATATAACATGCCTTAAAGTAAGGGATTGTTTGTGTGGCGCGATAAAAAAACCCTCATTAGCTTGGCTTTTGCAAGTAAGGGAATAGGGATACCCCATAGATATTATAGACAGTCGGTGTTCTTACTTACTCTAAGGTGCTTGATCACTGCCACGCTATGCCAAATAGCCCTAGCCAAAATAAAGACTACAAATAGCCAGCTTTAAAAGATAATAGAGTAATCTCAATATAGATTCTAGTTACAGTCTTGATAGTTGGATTTAAAACAGGTGGCTAAATAAACCTGCGCTTGATCAATCTGAGACTCGGACATCTGTTTTCTTGCATGCTCCAAATAGCCTCTCGCCATTTCTGAGTCTGATGCTGATAGCCATGCATAGGCTCTGACCAAATCCTTATCTACTCCACTTCCGTAGAGATATCTTCCACCTACTATGATGGTCGATGATTCATAACCCTGCTTGGCGGCCATTAAGTACCATTTAAATGCTTCTTCATCATCAACCTCGACACCTTCGCTACCTCTTCCATACCAAGCTCCGAGGTTACGTTGCGAATTGAGGTGGCCCTGCTCTGCAGCCCTCTTAGCCCAATCAATTGCCTTTTCTATATCCTCTCCAACGCCATCTCCCTGCTTGTACATTAATGCGATATTGAATTGGGAATCAGCCAGCCCGGCTTCAGCAGACTTAAGATACCACTCAAAGGCCTCATTCATGTCTTTCTCAACACCATCACCCATGAGATATATGTAACCCAGGTTATATTGAGCCTCTGCCAAGCCCTGCTCTGCAGCCTTTCGATACCAGACCGCCGCCATGGAGGTATCTTTTTCAACGCCATCACCATTCGCGTACCTAACACCCAAATGATACTGCGCAATCATGTCACCATTTTCTGCCTCAGCTCTAGCCTCATCATACTCAAAAGCAAACGTAGCTGTGGTTAAGAAAAAAGCTATAGAGGCTACAGTGGAAAGATATTTCATTGCTAAACGACCTTATTAAATTGAGACTATGGCAAAACGTCACACTTTATTCAAGAATGATTTTTAGGTGAATATGACTTTATTAACTTACCCTTAAGCGATCCCAAAAATAGCGCCACAAAAAGATACAGATGCAGATTTTGTGAGCTAGAGAGGCTTTACGATGTTTGTGAGGATGTTCACTAGCTTGGCTTTTGTATGCAGGGCTAAAGGGAGACTCCGCTGATATGATAGCTAATCAATGCTTTTGCTTAATCTGAGATGCTTGATAGTTTTCAATGTCATGACTCCATATTATCGGGTTCAGAACGCCCTAATTATAAATAGAATATACGTAAGCTTTCGGTAAATTATGGGCAATTAAACAGAAAATTTATTAAAAACAATAGCCTATGCTTTTTTATATCTTGGTATGTGGTGCCCAGGAGAGGACTTGAACCTCCACCCCCTTGCGAGGACCAGCACCTGAAGCTGGCGTGTCTACCAATTTCACCACCTGGGCATAAAACTAGATGGCTTCCCCTATCTTACGCATCATATAAGGCCTTACTCAACAACCTAACTTCAGGCCGCTCACTCACGGGGCGGGCACTATAGTAATCGCGGTAGTTTTTGTCAATCACAGGCGAGCAAGTTAGCATTTTTGTGACTTAATCTTGCCCTGGTGTAAATACTTTTGCCAAAATTATCTGGTCATATGACGTTTTGTCGAAATTAGCAGTGACACAGAGGAATTACGACGCCTCATACTAAATCAAATAGATAAGGAAATTATCAATGAATACGTCACTGAAACGCTATATCTTTATTATCATCTCAGTTCTCATTCTTTTATCGACTGCAGTTTTGGCTTCAGAGCCAGCGGATAAAGCCCGTGCTATGATGGTAACTGCTGATAATCACTCGGATAATGTTAATCAGGCTTCTGCTTTTCAGATTGCGGCAGCGTTAAAGGGTGTAGGATTAAAAACTGCAACGGCTATTGTGGCTTATCGCAAAGCTAATGGACCTTTTGAAACAGCGGACTCGCTGATGTCAGTTAAAGGAGTTGGCCGACGAACGCTGGTTAAAAATGAAGGTGTAATTGCCCTAGAATAATATAAACTTGTCTTAGTAGATCTGTAGTAACTGCCGGTCGCCTGCGCGGCCGGTTTTTTTTGTACTGATTTTTAGTTAATCAGCTGTTAAGGAATCCGGATAATAATGAGCCTTGATGCCATTATCACCCTAGCCATGCTGGCCAGCTTTTTAGTGCTGGTTATCAGTGGCAGGCTGGCGGTTGATTTTGCCTTGGCCGGGGCCATGATTGGTTTGCTGGTATTCGGGGTGCTATCCCCTGAAGAGGCCTTTCAAGGGTTCGCTAACCCAGCCATCTATATTATCGCCTGTTTTTATATTGTCTCTTCTGCCTTAAAAGACAGCGGTGCATTGCACTGGTGGATTATGAAGTGGCTGGGTAAGGATGCCTCGACCAGCAGAGCAATTCCCCGAGTGATGGCACCTGTTGCGCTTATGAGCTCGATTATTAGCAATACACCTGTCGTGGCTATCTTTATTCCCTTGCTGCAAGACTGGGCTCGGCGCCATAAATTGTCGGTCTCCAAGCTACTTATTCCATTGAGCTATGCCTCTATTTTAGGGGGGACCTGCACCCTAATTGGCACCAGTACCAATATTCTGGTGGTGGGTATGCTGCAAGGCACCGCCGAAGCCGACAGTCTGCATCTATTTAGTCCCGCCATTATTGGTGTGCCTCTGGTGCTACTGGGAACACTGTATTTTCTTTTTATTGGCCATCGACTGCTGCCGTCGCGTACGGGCTTTGTTGAGCAGGGTAAGGATGCACGAGAATATGCGGTAAGTATGAGAGTTGAAGCGGGTGGCGCACTATCGGGTTTGTCGATCGCCGATGCAGGGTTGCGACATCTGCAGCATAGTTTCCTGTCCGAGATACAGTCGGAAGGGCATATTATCCCAGCGGTGGGGCCGGAAGAGATTCTTAGTGATAACGATATTTTAGTCTTCGTTGGCCAACCTGAGGCTGTTACAGAGTTACGCCAATTTCGTGGGCTTAAGCCTGCCGAGGGGCAGGTGTTAAAACTTGATGTTCCCTATAGTTCTAGAGCACTTATTGAAGCGGTAATTTCACCTGTATCCAATATGGTGGGTAAAACAGTTAAGGCCTCAAGCTTTCGTACCCAGTTTGGTGGCGCCATTTTGTCAGTGTCGCGCAATGGTGAGCGCATCAGCCAAAAGGTCGGCAGTATAGTGCTGCGCGCCGGTGACACGCTGCTGCTGGAAGCGGCCCGAGGCTTTGTTCGCCGCCATCGCTACAGCCGTGATTTTTTGCTGCTCAGTCGCCTTGATGATGTCACCATCCCCGACTTAGATAAGGCGCCTATAGCCTTAGGGTTGTTGGGCTTATTTATTGTGGTGGTAATGTCTGGGGCGCTTTCTCTAATTGCGGCATCGTTGCTTTTGGTCGCAGCCCTGGCCATGACCAAATGTATCTCGGCAGAGTTTGCCCAGCGCAGCATTGATATCCGTGTACTGCTGGCAATTGGTGCATCTCTTTCATTGGGCTTTGCCCTACAAAAAACCGGCCTAGCGGAAATGGCTGGGCAGGGCATGATGTCTCTGGCGGGCGGCAACCCCTATTTTAATTTACTGTTACTTTACATCGCCACCGTAATCGTCACCGAGCTTATCACCAATAATGCCGCTGCCGTGCTGATGTTTCCGTTGGCTCAGGTACTGAGTCTGGAGCTCAATGTTAGCTTGCTGCCCTTTGTTATGGTGATAATGTTTGGCGCTTCGGCAAGCTTTTTAACCCCGGTGGGCTATCAGACCAACCTAATGGTGCAGGGTCCCGGCGGTTATCGGTTTGCCGATTTCTTTAGGGTTGGGCTGTTGCTAAGCGTCTTAGTAGGTATCACCGTGGTTATTGCTGTGCCGCTTTTGTGGCCTTTCTAGGCAGTAAAGTCGCTGGATTTAAGATTTTTTTAAACGAGGAGAAGAAACCTGCATGACTGAGCTTACCTGTTTTAAGGCTTATGATATTAGAGGCCAGTTAGGCACTGAGTTAGATGAAGAGATAGCCTACAGAATTGGCCGTGCCTATGGGCAGTTTTTGCAGCCGACAGATGTTGTCTTAGGCGGTGATATTCGCTTGACAAGCGAGTCACTCAAAATGGCTCTCAGTGAAGGTATTCGAGATGCGGGTGCGGATGTGATCGATATAGGTATGGTCGGCACAGAAGAGGTCTACTTCGCTACCTCTTACCTAGAGGCTGATGGCGGCATCGAAGTCACGGCTAGCCACAACCCCATTGACCACAATGGCATGAAACCTATCCGCTCGGGCTCGCGGCCCATTAGTTTAGATACCGGACTGCTGGATATTAAGCAGTTGGCGGAAGCCAATGATTTTCCTGCTGTAAAGCCCTCTGCGCGAGGGAGCTACCGCAAAGTCTCAATATTGGAGCCTTATCTCGATCATCTGTTTGGCTATATCGATCTGACCAAAATTGCACCGATTAAGTTAGTGATGAATGCAGGTAATGGTGCTGCAGGTCATGTGGTTGATGCACTTGAACAGCGATTTCAAGCACTAAATTTGCCGATAAAAATTATCAAAATTAACAATGAGCCGGACGGTACTTTCCCGAATGGAATCCCCAATCCCATTCTGCATAAAAACCGCGCTCCAACCATTGATGCGGTGCTAGAGCACAGGGCCGATTTAGGTATAGCCTGGGATGGTGACTTTGATCGCTGTTTTCTGGTTGATGAGAAGGGCAATTTTATTGAGGGTTACTATATTGTTGGTCTATTAGCCAAGGCTTTCTTAAGCAAAAACCCCGGCGCGAAGATCGTTCATGATCCTAGACTAACCTGGAATACCATCGATGTGGTCACGCGTGGTGGCGGGCAGGCGATACAGTCAAAAACTGGTCATACTTTTATTAAAGAGCTCATGCGGTCAGAGGATGCGGTGTATGGAGGTGAGATGAGCGCCCACCATTATTTCCGTGATTTCTTTTATTGTGATAGTGGCATGATTCCTTGGCTGTTGGTGATGGACTTGATGAGCGTCAGCGGCAAACCTCTCTCGAGTTTGGTTGAGGCTATGGTTGCAGCCTATCCATCGCCGGGTGAAATTAATCTGAAAATTGCTGATCCGGCGGCTGCCATTGAAAGAGTCCGTCAGCACTACCAAGCGCAGTCTATACTTACTGATACTACTGACGGAATTTCTATGGAATTTCCCGATTGGCGGTTTAACTTGCGAGTGAGTAACACAGAGTCATTAGTAAGGCTTAATATGGAAACCAAAGGCAACAAAAGTGCGTTGGCCAACCTTAAGTCAGAGCTACTCTCAGTATTGAAAGCCTTATAATTTTCTTAATGGAGGCTTGGTTTACTGGATAACGGCGACGCGTTGAAGACGCGATATTCGGTCAATTATTGGCTGGATTTGGTGCTCTTGGTGATCGTATTTATACCTGAATTGGAGAGAACTGCCATTGCTTCGGTTGCGTCACTGCAATTTGGCTGCTCTGGTGTAAAGAGTATCCTTGTGTTGGTGTAGCAGACTCTGCGGCTGCCGCTGTTATAGCTATGTTACTATTTTGGCAGAATATGGCTTCCATTAAGCAATGGAATCCTGTGCACGGTATTGCTACAGGAGTTGCTGGTGACTATAAAGTACCGGCGCCCGATTTGTTCTGTGCCTTGGTATTGAGGGCTGCGATTAGATCAGTGCTGGAAAATATGTGCTCCCGGGCCTCAAAAAAATCATGGCTGGTTAATTTCTCCAGGTGCGCTGGCTGACGGCTAAAACGCTGCTCAAACTGCCGCACTGACTATGGTGCATGGGTATCGCGCACTTGGAATGGTCGACACAGTGGGGTTGACCAGTTATAGGCGTTTGATTTTTATTCTATTCTGGCTAAAACTGAGCCGCCCGGACAAGAATCAATAGAAATACCCTACCGTTTAATGCTTTATCAGTACTTGGATAAAAGCTTACTAGATTCAGAGCCGGTGCGGGTTGGGTTAAAAAATTCAGGAGATACAAAACTGATACGGACTTTAGGTTTAGACTAATTGACAACATATTGTAATTTTGGCGTGACAAAGTTTACGCAATTGCATAGAATACAGGAATGAGTCGATTTTGGGGGTGTCGTAGCCCCTGAATTCGGGCTGCGTAGGGTTTCTGCAAGAATAAAAGGCACCAGGTTAGGAACTCATTGAATTTTTAGTTAAATGTATAGAAAAGGAACTTATCCCATGTTCGCCAAGAGAAAATTAGCGTTTTTGCTTTCTAGTGTATTATTTGCACCAGTGAGCTTCGCTCAGGACGCTGCAGGAGCAGCAGATGGGTCTTCGAATGAAGAAGAGAAAGCTGCTGAAGAAGCAGGATCAATAGCGGGAATGTCTGTCTCGACAGCAGTTGTTGTCGGCATAGTAGGTGCCGCAGTTGTAGCGAGCGCGTTGGATGATGACGATGATGCGCCGGCTCCTGATCCTGATCCTGATCCAGCCCCTGATCCTGATCCAGCCCCTGATCCTGATCCTCCTACAGGTACTACAGGTACTACAGGTACTACAGGTACTACAGGTACTACAGGTACTACAGGCACCAC
>Ga0209092_10004302_pt1 | contig 11962 bp, 7 predicted proteins | sample FraStrMetagenome_FD_187446 | JGI IMG/M metagenome (GOLD analysis project Ga0209092, IMG submission 187446) | Marine eukaryotic phytoplankton communities from Arctic Ocean - Fram Strait ARC3M Metagenome (SPAdes) (version 2) | ecosystem: Environmental > Aquatic > Marine > Oceanic | place: Fram... | reverse complement strand
CGTCAGGAGCCAGCGAGGGCGGCAAGGCTTTTGGCACGAGCCCAAATAGAGAAGTTGCAGCGAGAGCGGCGACGCGTTGATCAGCGGATTTATACTGGTGCTATAATTGAATCCGTGCCCAAGAAGGCACAGTTGGCGACTGTGGTTGCCGAGTGCGAGGAGATCAATTACGGCTTGAGGCAGCTAAAGGGCTGCATGCACACATTGGAGAATCAGATGGAGGCGATTCAGGCGTGGACGGAAAGGATGGAGGAGAGAATGGAAAATGGAGATAAGTATACCGATGCGGTGGCGGTATCGCCGGAATACTCGGCGAATGTGATGCTGAAGGCGATGACAGAGGAGGTGGCGGAGTTGACAAGGTCGAGCCAAGGTAGGGCTGTGACTTTGGAGACCTATGTAAATGGGGAATTTGTGTCGATATCGGTCGCTGCTCGTGATTGCGAAGAGGGCACTAATGCTCAGGCCGGTCGTGTGCAGTATAAGGCATTGAAGGGGAGAAAGGCAGATGGGCTGTATGTTCCCGGTGCTGGAGGTGGGAGCACTGGAGGTGGAGAGGTAAAAAAGGAAAGCGGTGAGAAAAGGAAAAGGTAGGGTGGATGGGAAGACTGGCTGGAGAAAAGGAGTGGATAATGTTTCGTGATTGGGAAATATGTGCTAAATATGTGCTCCGAAATAACATGTAAATTGTTCTATTCTTAGCTATTAATTATACTTCTTGCATATATTCTGATGAGAGACTCTTATTTATATCTAGAATTTGAGTATCTGACGAAGAGATAAAAGAATCATGTGTTGATGTTTTTTTTTCAACGTCAATGTTTCGTTTTCAATGATGATTGTTTCAAACCGAATTCGCAAGTCGAAAACAACAGTGTTGAACTTTATTCTCATTCCTGACATGTTTCTCCGAAATTATGACGTCATAATATTTTATTAAAAATCACACACAAGTTACCTACGAAAAGAACATTTCTCTAAACCAATGAGAATGATGCAAATGTGCAGTCAACCCATGCCATACAAACTAAAAGAAGACGGTAATGTTTTTTATTTCAGCAAACACTACTCGTTACATGGCCTGCGCCTTAGCAGCATCACCGCCGTAAAAATTACCGCGCGACACGGGGAGGGATCCGTAAGCGCCAAAAACCAAATCAGCATACCTTCCCGAAAACCCTCTCACGGCGTACCCTAAAAAGTGATACTAAAACCCGCCGTTGGTGAGGCTATTATTCTACGCCAGTTCCTACTGACAAACCGTACCTACAATTATATATTTGAAAATTCGTAGTTTAAAGGGGTTACCATTATTACCCTTTACGTTACCGTCCTCCATTGTATTCCAGAGACGCAAGCGTGACGTTTTGAGGCAAACTGATTGCATTACCGTTCCTGGAAAAATTTGTCCATATCCCCACATTTAATCTCTGATCCCCATGTTCATTTCTATTAGCGTAATCTGTAGCACTGTGTGGTAAATTTGCATTTTTTGGATCCGTCCAAGCACGTTTGCGAATTCTGTTCGGGGAAGTCCAATCAAGCAGGGCAAAACAGAATCGATGCAATCCACATCCACCACGACCATATTTATACCCTGTGTTTTTCAATCCAGAGGTACCGTCCCTCTTGAGTTTGAAAGAGAAACATATTCTGTTCTCCAGCGACGGTTTGTTGTCAGCAAAAACATCATGATGTCTTCCCACCGGATGCATCACCAAAGTATAGTTCAAGAAATTCGCTGAATAGAATCGATAGAACAATATCTTTTGTTGGTAAAATGTCCTCGGGTGATTTTTAATAAAAGACAGTACAAACGACCTGGTAGCTTTCATGTTTTTTATTTCTTCGTCGACAGCGACAGGACAAACATTGACGTTCGGGATATTCGCCTTGTGTTTGAGACTTTCTTGAAGTGCAATTAAAATGTTTGCTGCGAGTGGTTTGGTCGAAGCGAAGTCCATGAGAAAGGGGTATGTGCTGTATAGTTCCGGTGGCATATTGAAAGACCCGCCCTGCCTTGGGGTTGTGTAGTAAGTATACTTTTGTTCACCATCTTTGGTTCCAAGATAGAATACATGCCACTTCAAATCACTTTTGTCGCGTAGCCAAACTGCTCCAGATGAACATCGAGGAGTCGAATTCGGAGTAGCCAAAAGTAACTTTACGTCCCTGGAATACGTGATTTTTCCTGAGGATCCTCCGACACGTCGACGCTCGAGACCACCATTGGAAAGCTCATTTTGCAACGTCGTGAAGAAAGTTTTAGTACATCCATCGGTATTCTTTTTCGTAAATGAGGGTCTTAATTTATGGAAGCGCATGAGCAGAATTGAACCAAAACTTTCTGATTTATCCATAGAATCGATTCCTATCACAACTGTCACATCTATATCGTTTGATACTCCCAACGACGCATCGAAGTAGTATGAGGAGGAGAGATCATGGGCAGAGATCTTATTACATCCTCTGAGTTTACTATCCACATCTTGAACCTTTGGCACATAATAAACTCTCACTTTTTTCTGTAAAATAAAAATCGAAATGAGATTATTAATAGAATACGTACGAGTTGTATACATTTTAATATAGCTATTTTGTTACTCACCGTTGTTTTTGCATCTTTCAGGGAATGAGGAATTGACACCTGTATTTTCACAGTAGTTGATGTCCAATTGTTCGGCATAGTGTTTAATGGATGTACATCACGAATGTGCATCTGTTGCGCCCATTCTTCATCGATAACGTAATGCCACTTTGCCTTCAAATATTTGTGCTCTTTCCCCAATCCAAGGATGTCCATACTATTTTCATCGGAAGGCACGAGTAGTTTGTACTCAGGCAAACACATGCTACCACCAATGCGAGGAGAGGGTGACTCGAAGTACTTTGGTATGAGTTCATCGGGCAGATCTTCGCGTTTTAAAATAATTTTGGTTTGTTGCTTCCGATAGATATTTTTTTGTTCCTTCGTATCTGGATAGTGCCTGTTAATCAAGCAGCAGTGACCAATGTATCCCTCTGGAGTAACTTTTCCATTGGATTCGTCGTATGCCTGCAGTCCATTAAGGAAGTCTTTGCAATCATCATGCAGAAGATGCTGCATGGGCCCGATGGAGGACCTTAGATTGCGAACACAGTCATAACAAAGTTCCTTGCGGCATATACTACATTTTAACGTGAGGAGGCTTTTTTGGTGACATTTGGAGTTTGTTTTTGTTCTGAACTGTTTTTTTTCGATCGTCCGGAAAGAACAACCAACGCAAAAACGTTTATCTATACCGCAAAAAGCCATTTTGCTCGATTATACAATATTCAATGATATCGGATCTCAACTGACGCTACGCAAGAGAGATCTCCTACGCTCAGACTGAAATAACTGTGATATATCTTCAAAAGCCTTTAAAAGAGCTGGCTCCCTGATATGTGGTATAAGATGCCCGGGAGGTTTGCAGTTTTTGCATTGAGTGTTTGATGAACGCTTGTGTAATGTTTTTATGATTTGTCTACTGCATGAACAATGTGGTGTGTTTTGTGGTGAATATCCAATCTTGTTTAATAGTGCGCCAATTTTTCATGCGCTGATACAATAGCCCAATCTTTTGACAGGATACAAATATTGCCGTTCATTGACGACGCGACATATGCCCTTTCGTTAACGAAATGTTTCTGCCACCACCACGCCCACAATAATGAATCAACTCACTATTATTATGAAGATAGCAACACGTACGGACACGATAGGTATGCGAGACGATTACATTCGTGAAGTAGGTGATGAGGATATGTGGTTGCTAAATAAAGAATGGACCATCTTCCCAAGTATATCGTTTGATGATGATTTGACGCCTTGTATACTTTCCTGTCGTCACCACAAAAAGATCACAAGAAAATACATGGTTCATACATGCAGGCGGCCAAACCATATTTTACCTGCTGCAATGCCTGATCAGCTATGCCATGTATGCATCAAACCAAGGACAGTGCACCAAATGAAACGAAATTTTGGTAGTCATGGATTTCAAATGTATAGGCAAGATGGATCATTCAATGGAATTGATACTTGTTCTTGCACTTCTCACGGCAACTTCGACTTCTGTTCTTACATCAGCGGGGAAGATGAGGCTAGGACAATTGTTAATCGTCCAGATATCAACTCACTTCTTACCACACTTGCAGAGAAGAAGGTGATATCAACCTTCACAGCGGAGTGTAGAAGAAGAGACGCTCTCGATACTACGAGAGGCATTGATTTTTCCAAATATACAAGAGGAGCGACTTACGTTCCTCTAGACATATGCATTCATTTTCACCGAGAAAGTTCTATTCCACGAACAATAAAAACAGTTAATGACACCAGTGATGAAAGAAACAGCAAAATTGTCTCATCTGTGATACGTCAGTGGCCACTTTATTTATATCCATGCCAATCAATGAACGATTACGGGGCAATGCCATCTAAGATACCTAAGAGTGGAAAAGTAGTATTTGAGACGGGCCTAGCTGATTTACGAGATTCATGCAACAAATATCTTCTACCCACTGTTTTGTGTCCGTATGGCTGCACTGAATATCTTCACAAATGTGAATCTGTTCCAATGGATTTGGTGTTCCCAAAGTATCTCAGCAAAGTTAGGTTGAAGATTTGTGCCGAAAGTAAAAAGAAAATCATGTCGTGTACCTCTTAGATTAACAAGTTAAATCAAAACGTGACATACAATAATCACTACCAAAACTTCCACCATGTCCATATTATTAAAAACAGCACAATATCGAACAAAGTGTGCTGCCTCCGAACTCATGTCAAGTAAACGCAAAACAAAGACGATGAAATAAATAAACTGTTTTGGCCTGGATCAGTACTTTTGGCACAACACGATACAAGTGATCCATATTTCGACGCGATACGTTGGTTCCCTCCCACAATACCTATATCATCGACAATGGTTTGACCAGATGCAGTGAGATGCTTTGGAACTCGCGCAAACCCATATTGGAATATTCTTTTACACAGGGAACGGTGAAAACAGTACCTGAGGCACGATACGGTACAAGTGCTCCATTTCGACGAATATGGATCGCATTATGTTCGCGATACCTTTGGCCCCTTCCACCATATCTATATTATCAACGATGGATCGACCGGATGCAGCGAGATGCTTTTGAAAGCAGTGAGAGACATTATGGAATATTGTTTTACACAAGGCACGGTATATTCAGTAGACGAATTGTGATACGGTACAAGTGATCTATTTCGACGAGTATGGATCACATTATGTTCGCACTACATTCAGCCCCTTCTGCAATGTCTAAATTATTGGCAATGGATCGACCGGATGCAGTGAGATGCTTTGAAAATCGGCTAAAGGCATTAGGGAATATTATTTTACACAAGTAACGGTAAATTCCGTACGTGAGGCAAGTGATCTATTTCGACGAGTATAGATCACATTATGTTCGCACTACGTTCAGCCCCTTCTACAATGTCTATATTATTGGCAATGGAACTGCAAGATCCTTCGGAACTGAAAGTATAGCATTATGAAGTCACTGGTAGAGACCGTCCTCTAGATCCTTCGGAACTGACAGTATAGCATTATGAAGTCACTGGTAGAGACCGTCCTCTAATTCCCATGGAAATTTCAACAGCGATGCGGTCTCTACCAGATACGACGAATTCCCTATTTTGTTATGTTCTATTACAAGTACACATCCTTCTATGGAACCCGTCTCGACAATTTGAAGATGTGTTTCCATTCTTAAAGGGGTGATGAGTTGTGTTTTCAGTTGAGCACCAGTTGATCTCGATTCTTGCTTGGTAACACAACTTTGTATGATGGCATACTGACAGTCTGGTTTCAAAAATCCATGGCCGATCAAGCCGCAACATCCTGTAGTGTCGAACAACATGAATACTTTGGCCGGGTATATTGCTGTCTGATCAGGTACGTCCTCCCAGGAAATGCTAACCCAAGAAAACCAGGGTGTACCACTTCTGAATGACGGGTGGGCCTTTACCGTATTCAACTTAGGCTCAAACATGTCTTCTTTATGAACAGGGCATCGGTATTGGGTAAAACCATTGAATATAACCTTATTATTCGATCCACTGAACAGACATTTCTCGACGGAAGCTAACAGGTCATCTCCCCAGATGTTGTAGGCAGTAGTCTTCCATTTTATTGTCAATCCATGGAAGTTTGGTGAAATTTGTTCAAGAGGTGAATACATTATCCCAAACCTGCTACCTCCTATTTTTGACATTGATGATGATGGGGGGAGATTTCCCGGCACTTCATATTTGTCACGACGGGACTCTAGGAGAGTATCGATCCAGTTCGATTTCAGATCATAACGTTCGTATTCCTCGGGGAAACAACTCTGAAGGATGGTGGAGAAGAATTCAAAGTTCTTGTATTCCATATACTTTGTCGCTGTGTCAAAGGTTAAATTGACAAGTACATTCTGCGTTCTTGCACCTGGGGCTTTATTGATAGTTTTTCCATTTGATTCTTGTCTGGATCCATCAAAGTTTAACATGATGCCATGAATTCGTGCATAGTGTACGAAATGAAGGAGATGATGAAACTTTGTTAGAAGCAACTTGGCGCCCTTAGTACGGTTTACACATTTTTTGAATAGCTTCATGTATTGGCGAATTCTTGATTGTGCTGCGGACATGTCTTCGACATTTTTCTCGGGGCGTTCAGGGTCGAAGTTCGGGAAGAAGAAAGGTTCTCTGTCTTGATGCTCACTTCTAAGCCATGAGTCGAGACCAACGGTGCTTTCAAGAAGTTTTGTCCATTCTTTCACCAGAGGAAGAGACCAGGTGAAACCTTCTGATTTATTGGTTTTTTGTTTAGTGGACTTTGATAATTCATTCACGAACGCAGGTTTCATCATACAGCAATACAAGACAAAGATTCTCGCGAACTTCTGCGCTCCACTCATCTGCAGCTTCTTGTGGAAAATGCCATGACGGAAACAATCAATATCGGCATATGCACCGTTTCCGTGTCTTGAGATTTGAAAAACAATTTCCTTTGATAACTTATCAAGGTATACTTTCATCTTGCCACTCAAGTTGTTCACAAATCCTTCAAACAGATATACACATATACCTATACGAAAAACATGAAGTGCCTCTGGTGGAGTGGCTCCGTAAACTCCAAACGCTTCACAATACCCAAAATAGATGTCATGAAATGCATTGTTGAAAATCTTGTGAAAAGAAAGTGCTCTCAACTGCGCTTCCGATGCTTGTTTCATGGAATCTTTTAAATGATATTTGCAATGGTGTTTATGATCTTGAGCATCGACGGTTTTACAATCACAGTCTCTTACGAGACCTTTGACTTTTATGGTATGGCTACCATATCGACATGTGAAGTTATCGCCAGCCTTGCAGTCAGATATAACAGCTTGCAGGACTGGAACAGCCGTACATGGTCCCTTACCGGGCATATCTAATTCAAAACCTGACTTCTGGAGTTCTCTAAAATCTTGAAATATTCGGCGAATAATAGCATGATAATCTGCCAGTTTAATAGGCTGAGGGATGTTATGTTTCGAACAATCAGGGTGCGTTGGTTCACCAATGTAGTTACATTCTGGTTCTATGTAGCCAAGAACGATCCATGGCCGATCTAGATTCCTGATAAATCGTCTGAAAATGGCAGGACACAGTGTGATGGGTTCAATGCTATTGGATTTTAGCATTGCGCCATCGATGAATGCAAGGAATGACATAAGGAACTTATTGCTCCCTTCTGGGCACAATAATTTGGAGGTATACTTGTGAAACAGACCCGAATTGATTTCTCCAAGGGGCCCATCGTAATCAGGTAATTGAAATGGGTTCAGTCCGTTCGGGAATACAAAATTATCAGGCTTCATGAGGCTAGAATCAGAGAAAAGTAGAGCAAGCTGATATCTTATGTCAAAGAGCGTCAAGAACACTGACCTCCCACTTGGAAGAACAATTTTTTCTTTCTTCGGTCTCGACATATGTTGCAACGACTTTGGATGGACAAAGTCGCTTAAGTAGTTGGTAAGCACCTGCCTCGATGGATGATGGAGGTTTTTCCTATTGGAACTGAAATGTTTGTGAATATCTCTTGCTATGTCATCATAAAGGTTGTCTGGGACACCGGACCTGGTCGCCTTTTTCAAAATTGACAAGTATGCAAGGTAATCGGCTTTTATTACCTTGGTTCTCCGGTGTGATCGAATCTTCGTGACATATTCTAAAACACGGAAATCTATTGGCGAATCGTTCGTAACGTGCCCGCATATACCTGGTGGTATGACAAAAGTGTAATTGTTTTGTCCAACACCAGGTTGTACAGGTTTCATATCGTTGTCGATTGATGAATTTGGTGCAGGTAACTTTCTGTCTAGATCATCATCATCATCGTTGCTACTGTGTCGGGATTGCGCTGTACTGAAAGTAAATGATTCAGATTCGTCTGCGCTGTCAGCGTCATTCACAATGCGGTGTTGATGCACACTTACTTCGTCAGGGAAAGAATTGGACGCATCAGATGAATTCAAACACTGGACTTCCTCATCGAAGTGGTCAAATTGTTGACTATTGTTGGACAAACCTTGAGATTCCATATCTTGTCGGTCCGAACATGAAGATAAGTTCTTGCGATGATGAAGTGTATGGGTGGCGTCGACCGGGATTTCTGGATTGGAGGGCAAAGATGCTACAGAACGTCTTCTTGTTTCCACCTTCTTGGGAGAGATATGGAGGAATCTAGATTTGACCGTTGGATAACCATAATTGTGAGTGCCGGAAAACATCTTTCCGGATCTAGACATCTGCGCATGTGAGGCAATCGCGTGCGATGATCTTGGGTTTGTTGATATGTGTTCTTCTACAGGCATGCAAATTTTCCCCTCATAATACCTTAAAGGATCTTCTTGAGGAAGGATGTGGGCTTGGGTTGACGGAGTATTGGCCGAGCAACGTAAGACATGGGCATTGAAATTTTTCTTGTGTTTAATAAAGACTTTCTGGCAAAAAGAGCACCGATGAAACTTGAGACGGTGACTTCCTTTTATGGATGAATCGGATTCGTGACGCATTATATCGAGGTAGTGGTCCATCATAATCTCATCCAAATTCTTCTGACCATCGCCAATTGCATGAAAGGAGCATCCGTCGGCTAAGCATTCTGATGTTTTCCTTTTTTTATTTGCAGGCATCGTTGTGGATGGACAATGAAATATAAAAACGTATGATTTAAGATTGGGCGATGCAATTTTTCCATTGGAAAATCTCGTGTGGGTTGAGAGATTTGCACCAAATTTAAATGCAACGGATACGAAAGGGCAGATGTAAAATTTTCGGAAATTAGGCTAAATCTTTCATCATTGACATGACAAATGAGTCTTGTTGGAATCTGAAAATTTGGAAAGATCGCAATAAATGATGGTTTCGGCGCGTAAAGTGATGTGAAATTGAAGTAAATGATGTAAAGTTGCACATAATAACGTGGATGATGGGATCACAACAACGAACGTTTAATAATAGAGATCATGAATATTTACACCCGAGGAAACCATGCAAACAGGAGATCAGTTAGGAGCGGATTGCAGGTCAGGAATTCTTCTACTACAAACGCCAAACGCCAAAGGAAAAGCAAAGGTTCAGAATTTGACAACCTTTCCACTATGTCAAACGAAAGGAAAAGGAAGGCAGCGAAAAGGTTAGTACAATTTGATCATTTTGTTGGTTCTGTTTGGATGTTATTTAACTGCGTATTTCCATTGTTTATGTACTACAGGAAAGAAAAGAACGGTGATTTCTTTCGTGAAGAAGAAAATGGACTAGGAGTTGCGATGACCGACGAGGGTGAGGGGGGAAAAGAACCAGACATGCCGTCATTAATGAACAGTGGAAAAAATATTACACCAGAACCTAACCACAACGAAGGGAATGGCAGGGACGGAGGAAATGATCTATACGCTAGAAGAGGTGCTGGGTACAGAGTAAAGGACAGTGGTGAGGAAAGTGAGGAGGAAAGTGAGGAGGAAAGTGATGACAACGCTCGTATTAATGATGATGATAGTCATCTTGGGTATGGCCAGGGAAGTGATTTCGATCACCTGCATGAGAGGGGAAAGGATCTTTTGTTGAGTCCAGGAGGCGATGAAGGAATGGATATGACCATTGACGGAGGAGAGAACCTATTTACCAATGATCACAAAAGAAGTAAGTGCTACTATCGATTGGAGGACCTGAATCAATCAATGAAAAGGACGCCAAAAACTGTAAGTGAGGTGTACAGTGAGAACATTCAATTGAGGGACAAGGAAGCCAACCTATTGCAGTTGAGGAAAGCTGTTCGAACAAAGTTATTTCCAAGCACAAAGTTCATTGGGGATATCGAAAAGTTTAAATGCACAAAAGAGGGCGAAGAGGGGACAAATATTCAGAGGGCACTTTTCAAGGAACTGGGAATGAAAAGCTCGAAGTACAACGACATCGATAGAGCAATCATGTGGAATACGTACAGCAAAGAGGTTGCGAGTTTGTTGTCCCAGTGCAGAAGCTCGGTTATGTGTGAAATGAAAAAGGTATTGGTTCCAGGTAGGAAACGTTGTATTTTGTAAAACGCTATGGTGAAACTATGAGATGTATGAATGTGAAATATTTAATTCTAACAATTTGTTTTCAACATAACACAGAGATTTATCGGTACAATAAGGGAGGAGAGTATGCTGATAACAGCAAAATGAAAGATTTGATTCTGCTTTGCCATGAAGAAAATGGTGAAGATGCTGAGGAGGACTCTATGAGATTGCAGAGTCTTCTAGAGACGCGCAATGGACCTGGTACACCGGAATGGGAAGATCAATCCCGTCTCTATAGGCAATTTATTGAATTCTGTGTCCTTAACGTGGTGGGAAAATCTAGAATGAAGAAAATGGGAGAGAATTATGCCGACGGGGTCAGAGAAACTTATGAGACTGCTATCAAACCCACCGATGAGGCATTTGCAATGCTTTGTCTGGAAGATAGGTGGAGACTATGGGCAAGAATTGCAGAAAAGAGGGAAGAAGAAAGAGATAATGATGGAACGAAGTCCCTGGAAAACACAGATGAAGATGACCAGAGAGAGCGTGGAAAAGATAACAAGGTTGTGTCTGGAACTCCGAATCTAACTAAGTATTCAATGTACGGGCTTTATAATACTCATGGAAAGGGGTTTGTCCCGAACAGATCTATGAGAAGATTGAAGGATTACAGGACAGAAATCATTGCCTTCCGGGAGACGGAAAATGGGAAGAAGATGAACGACGAGATGAGGGATTGGTGGGGAAAAAAACACAAGGGACCAAGAATGAAGATGAAGCATGTCGTGGATGATATCATCCTTGGTACTGACGATGAAGGTGACGACTTTGATGACGCAGACTTCTAGTTATTAGATGATTTGTTAAAATGTAATTAGTTCATTGTTTAATGATAGTATGAGCATTGCGAATTATTGATGTATGACTACATATGGGACGGATGGTGATTCGACGAGATTGCGCATGACATTGAAGATGAAATGTAACATTGAGTCTTTATGGTGGGCATTTCATATCAAGAACACACGTAGGATAGATGACGCTTCATAGTAATTGTGAATTGCATTCACAATGTGGATATACATTGGAATCGCATGACATTGACTTTTGAGTGAGTATGGTACATGGATATTGGTATATTGGATTACGAAGGTGTGGGTTATAAGGGGCAGGAGCAGTTCATAGAGTTTTTTTTTTTAGATTGAGGATTCAGAACGCAGATTGGATATGTGGGAGTCTGTATAAAATTATGGCCAAACGGTATGTAAAATGTTAATTGTTTTATGGTAATATGGGTTACGGTAATATTCTAGAAAAAAAGGTGCCAGCTCCATATATCAGATTTTCACATTGGACAATCAGAAAATGTCATATT
>Ga0209092_10004299_pt1 | contig 11964 bp, 6 predicted proteins | sample FraStrMetagenome_FD_187446 | JGI IMG/M metagenome (GOLD analysis project Ga0209092, IMG submission 187446) | Marine eukaryotic phytoplankton communities from Arctic Ocean - Fram Strait ARC3M Metagenome (SPAdes) (version 2) | ecosystem: Environmental > Aquatic > Marine > Oceanic | place: Fram... | reverse complement strand
GTTGAAAATAATATATTACCAATAATTACATTAGATGGTGCTAATCCAATGACAATTGCTTTTGATTCATCATATATTGAACCTGGTGTTAGTGCGGTAGATGCTCTAGGAAATACCGTGAATGTGACATCATCTAATAATATAATTAAAGATCAAATTGGAGATTATACAGTTACATATACTGCGTCTGATAATTTTACAAATACAAAGATTATCACAAGAACAGTTAAAGTTAGGGATAATATTGATCCAATTATAACATTAAATGGGTCTGAGACAATTACACTTCAATTGAATGACACTTATGTGGAATTACTTGCTTCAGCTGTTGATAATGAGACTGATGTTTTATTAGTTGATGTATCAGGCAATGTCGATACTTCAACTCCAGGAATATATATAATAACTTATAGTGCTACAGATTTATCAAATAATACAGCAACTAAAACTAGAACTATAGCAGTTGAAAATAATATATTACCAGTAATTACACTTCAAGGTGATAATCCATTAATATTAGGTTTAAATGATAATTATATTGAACCAGGTGTATCATCCACAGATGCGTTAGGTAATAATGTAATAGTAAATTCAACTAACAATATAAATAATACAGTAGTTGGTTCTTATTATGTAACATATACTGCTAATGATTTATATAGTAATACAAAAGTATTAACTAGAACTATTAACGTAGTTGATGATAATTTACCAATTATCACAGTTATAGGAGATAATCCTAAAGTTATTACTAAAGATACTGTTTATTCTGATTTAGGAGCAACTGCGGTTGATTCATCGGGAAATAACCTAAATGTAGTTACAACTGGCTCGGTCGATACCAATACACAAGGAACATACATAATTACATATACAGCTACAAATAGTAATAGTATCCAAAATACAGCTACCAGAACAGTAACCGTTATCCAATTACCATTACAATTAGAATGTTTAACTAAAATAAGTAATATTGACATTCAAAGTAATAAATTAGTTCTCAATTATACTGGTACAGAGGTATTTGATTCTAATAAAGTATATGGACTAGGTCAAGGAATATATAAAATTACTAATATAGATAATGACCATCCTATTGCGGTAATCCCAGCTCCAAACTCTGGGTCTTCGATTTCTTACACAGGAACAATTAATAGAAGAACTGATAATACTTCTTTATTTGGAGCTGGAACTCCTGATGGAAATCCATATACATTTTATAGTGGTGAAGTAACAGTAACGGTGTTATCAGATTTTGGTTTAGCTACAATATTTGATGGACATTATGGAAATATTAATGGTGATAACATTTTTAGATATTCCGAATCATGTGCTATCATAAATCCACCTCCTGTTGGTGGCGGTGACGGACCAGGAGGCGATCCTGGAGATAACGGTCCCGGAGGTCCTATAAATGAGATTACACCAATTAACGGAATTGAACCATAAATTTAATGTAATTTAATTAATATATCTATTATAGAAAATATATAAATATATTATATAATCATGGCAAATGTTACATTAAATACAAGTCAAGCAGGTACGTTTAAATTAAATTATACTGCTACTGATGAATCAGGAAATAATGCTACTGAAGGTAGAAATGTATTTATACTCCCTAATGTAGGCGAAGCTTCACTGGTTTTAGATGGAGCCGCATATGTTATGTTGAATGCTACATCCAAAGCATCAGATACAATATCATATACAGGGGCAAATGACCCGGGTGTTATTGCTAAAGACCAATATGGTAATGATGTTCCTGGATATGTAAGAATTCAGCATTATAGACATCTTGATGGTAATTCTAACGGTGTACTAATATATGATACTGATGATAATACTAAAAATGATCCTATTACTAACAATGTAGATCCGGAACATCTTTGGATGTTTAATTATATAACTCCACCTGATGACCCTATTGAATTACAACCTGATAAAACTGATTTAAAACCAATAGAACTTTCTAATTGGGGATTTGAGGGTCATAGAACATACTTTGTAATAAAATATTCTCTTGGTTCTCCTATATCACCAACAATAATTACTGTTCAAAGAGTATTACATGTTCGTGATAATACAGCCCCTGTATTCAGTTTTGAAGGCATACCAACAAGTTATTATTACATGTTCGTGATAATACAGCCCCTGTATTCAGTTTTGAAGGCATACCAACAAGTTATTCCATTGATCAAGGAGATCAAGACGCTTTAAATATCAATGAATCGGGTGCCATAGATAAATATAAATATGAAGAAAATTATTGGAATATAGGAAATAAAACTTTTGTAGGTTATACAGCAGGTGACAATAATACATCCACAAGAAAAGGCTTCGAATTACAAGCTGTAAAATACTCTTTAAATGGAGGTTCTCTACTAGAGAATATTGATGTAAACATAAAAGGCACATGGACCGCTCATCATAAATTTAGATGTAGTTATATTATTCCCCCATCAACCAATGTTCTTAATTATTTAGCTGATAGTGATGAAACTCTTACTGAAAAAAATGGTAAATTATATGAAATTACCAGAACAATATCTATATCTCAAGATAATGTAGCACCTATTATTGAGTTTTTACCAATTAATAAAACATATGGAGTGACTGGAACAGTTGTAACCTCTTCTGGCGGAGGTTCTGATACGCAAGCAACTCCTTCAAGTGCACATGGAACAATAACAATAACAGTTCCAACAGCTATAGGAAATACGACAGATGATCAAAGTCTTGCTGGTGTATTAGGTGATAGTGATGATAACTTTTTAGATGGTGCTAATTCTGTTGAAATACGCGCCACTGATAATATTGGAACCCCAAGTATTACTTATAAAATAACACAGCAAACCTTGAATTTCACAGGCACAGATGAAACACTTATTAAAAGAACACATTTAGGCACAGATTTCAGTGACGTCTTATCATTCAACGTATCAGGTGTAAAAATAGCTGGAACCGTGGAACACAGCAAACCTTGAATTTCACAGGCACAGATGAAACACTTATTAAAAGAACACATTTAGGCACAGATTTCAGTGACGTCTTATCATTCAACGTATCAGGTGTAAAAATAGCTGGAACCGTGGATCAGCCAGCAATATTTACTATCACTTATACAGCTACTGATTCTGAAGGTAATAGTTCCGTCGCTTCAAGAACAATCAAAGTTATTGATTCCGTAAAACCAACAATAGAATTTGATAATAATGCCTACTCTTTATATGGAGACGCATTAACTTTTGCAAAAGATTCAGGTTCAGGAACCAAAACAGTTGTAGCAGCAACAACATCTACTATCGATGATAATTTTGGAAATAATAATACTGTTGTTGTATCCAATACTACTGAATTTAGAAGTGCATATCCTAAAAATGTGATTGATAATATATTCAAACTAGAATATAGTAGTAGTGAGCCTAAATTTTTTATTACTGATTTATACGGCACTAAAAAAAATAATATCATTTATTTAAGTAAATCGGGTACATCTACATATTATTTTGATCTTTCAAGTTCAACATTATCGTCATTTAATGATAAAGAATTCGAGTTTTTTAAAGGAGAAAGTGACATTAGTAATAGTAGTATTGTAGATTATAATCCTACTTGGACACCTACTGGGACATATAACGCATATATGTCAATAGATGTTAGCACTCTATCAAATGGTGACGTTATAACTATAAGATATAGAAATATTAATAGTAGTGATAGCTTTACAACTCTAATCTTTGACCCAAGTTGTATTTTTAATGTAGGTGCATAGTAAGTTATTAAAATTTAGTTATCATATATATAATTTTATATCAATATTATATAAATGAGTAATATTAATATCAATACATCTATTGTAGGTACTTTTAATATAAACTATATTGCTAATGATGAATCTGATAATATATCTGAAAGTAATAGAAATATTTATATTTTACCAAACGTAAATAATCCATATATAAACTTAAAATCAGGTAATTTTAACATTAATAGAATGTTAATCCAGGCTACAAAACCTGGTTTATCTAATTTATATACAGATCCAGGATTTATAGCGCATGACCAATATAATAATTCTTCTGAAGATTTTGAGTTGATAAAAAATTTAGTAACTATTGAGCATAGAAGACACTCAGATAAGAATGATGATACTGGAGTTCTTATATATTCTGAAGTAAATGGTAATATAACTATACCTAATGTTGTAGATAGTGGAAAAATAACAACTTTAATAAAGCCTGAGTATCTATTCTTATTTATAAATGGTAATGATAGTAATTTTTATAATAGTAACTGGGCCCCAGATAACTTAGATTATCAAACTGCTTATTTTTCAATAAAATATATATTAAATATTCCTGGCTACAATTCTGCTTCAGTGACAAGAAAGATTTATATTACAGATACAATAACACCTTTAATCAGTTTAGCAAATGTTAGTAATCCAGAACAAATTGTTAGATTTGGTAATTTTACCGATAATGTTCAATTTAATAAGATTGAATCATATTGGTATTTTGATGATGAAACTATTCCAACAGGTTATACACATGGCTTTACAACACCTAAATCATCAATAGTCGGTAGTATTATTATAAAAGATCCTTCTGGCAATTCTCAAAGTTCGATTGATACATCTATATTGGGGACATGGATAATTTATTATAGATTTTTCTGTACATATACTACAATCAGTGACTCTGGAATACCTATTAATAATGCTAACTTTATATTTGATAATACACTAGATTTAAATTATGCCAATTCAGATTTTTTAACAAAAAGTTATTTAATATCAAGACAAGTTGTAATAGGGGATAGTATATCGCCTATAATTGAATTAAAAAAAATAGGCAATACTTTATCAAATCCTATAACATTTGGTTCAAATAATAGTGGAAAATTATATACCGAAAACGATTCAATTTATGGAGATAATTATAATATGTATTTTTACATACCTTTAGAAAGTTCTGACAAGCCTACATTACAAAATGTATTGCCTAATATTTATACAATTGGTGATTATGGTAGCAGTAATATTCCATCTGGAAATTCTGAAATAATTGTAAGAGATAATGCTGGGTCATCACAGATATTTAATGTAACGATTTCAATTAATAGACCACCTAACTATAGTATGCCTGCTAATACACCTAAACCTAATATTACAAGAAGTCTTATTGGGACAGATTTTAATGATTCTTATAGTTATATTTTTTTTCCAATAGCTGGAACTGTCTCAAATCCAGCTGAATATATAATAACCTATACAGCTAAAGATCAAACAAATAATTCAACATCGATATCTAGACGTTTATATATAATTGACAGAAGTATACCTGATATTATTTTTAACACATTTATATCTCCTGTCAGCTCATCTACAATAAATGATGGATTAATTTATAACAAAGGTTCTAATACCTCTGGTTTTTCTCAAAATAAAATACTTGTATCTGCTTATACTACATCTGAGACAACATACCAAGATGAATTTGGAGATATAATTGTTAAGAATGTATCATTTCAAAGTCCTCCTAATTTTGTAAATTCATATTTGAAATCAAGACCTTATAATACATATTTATTAGAATATAATAGTGATGTTGGCAAATATACTATTAAAACGTTTTATAATCTAGAAGTATTAGATAATATATATTTCGCAGCGAGAGAATTAACCATTAATCCTGATAGTTCTAATACATTTTATTCATTTGATGTATCTCATTCTTCTTTAACAAATAGAGGAGCGTTAAGGTTTAAACCGGAGTCTTGGGGGTTTGGAGTTAGCAATACATATACTGGTCCCAATTCTTATACTCCACAAGGAACATATCATTCTTATTTTACCAATAATTTTTTAAATTCTAACCAAGCTGATCAATACTCGGGATTAGTTAAACTTCAGGAATATAATTCATCATCGTCGCAGTGGGTAGATGTTTCAATAACAAATAATATATCGATTAATACATACGATCCAAATACCAATATATCTCCTGGAGGAGGTACAATTATAAAATAAATATTAATATATTCATAATAATATATTTTGTTTATATAAATGAGTAGTTTTATACAAATTGATAGTTCTAACGAAGGAACACATATTATTAATTATAATTGTATGGACGAATGTGGTAATTCCTCAAATAGTAAAACTAGAAATGCTTATATAAAAGGCGATGATGATGGATTTATTCATGGAAAAATTATAGTAGAACCTAAATTTATAAATCATCCGAAAGGAACATCATATATAGATTCAAATGTATTAGGCCATAATCTATACCTTAGAGATTCTATGTTTAGAATACATAATAATAGTATAATTACGAATACATCCGAGGTAAATATATATGTAGAAGGATATTATAATGTCTATTATACAGGATATATTACATTACCAAATGGATTTGTGTATACCATTAATACAATAAGAACTGTTAGAATTGTAGATAATGATTATCCACCTCCGCCTATAAAAAGACCACCAATAGATGATATTTATGAGGAAGAAGACATTATTTATCTTAATTTCGGAACTAATCCCGGCACAACTGATAATTCAGGACAAACAGGAGACACTGGAAATTTAACTGGAAGTATTTGTGCTATGTATTCAATAATATCAACTACATACGAATATAATAGAAAACTTTTAATAAGAAAAGATAATAATATTCATGTAATCTTAGATGATGATAATTCCATCAATATTACTAATATTTATCAGGAATTATTGAAAGGTGATTCAACTTCATCAATCAATGTAATAAATAGCGAATCTAATGAATTAAATCCATACATAGAAGACGGAGGTTATTATACTACTGGTCCATTAGATAGTAATTCACTTTCCTATTCTGGTAACTGGGATATTTTATTAATTGTAAATACAGATACCAATACTTCAATTGAATATGGATTTATGTATGATATAAATAATAATATCTGGAATGTTAAAACATATATTATAAATAGCTCTTATGTTGAATCAGTAAGTGATAGTTCAATTTCAGGTGACAATATAGAAATTGCGAATCTGAATATTAAATACATAAGTTTATGTCTTGATGATCCAGTTATAACTATTAATGGAGATAATCCATTAACCCATGAAGTAGGTAACAATTTTACTGATTTAGGAGCTACTGCTTTGGATGATCTTGGAAATAATATCAATGTATCAGTTATTAATAATGTTAATAAAGATGTTGTGGGTTCATATTTAATTACATATACTGCTACAGATTTATATGGTAATTCAAGTTCCCTGTCAAGAAATGTAAATGTTATTGACAGTGTAGCCCCCGTCATTACCTTACTAGGTGATAATCCAATGACATTAGAGGCATTATCTAATTATGTAGAACCTGGAGCAACATGTTCTGATAATTATGATAATAGTATATCAGTAAATATATCAGGAACAGTTGATACTAATACTCCTGGAAATTATACAATTACATATAGCGCTTCAGATAGTAGTGGTAATCAATCAATTAAGACAAGAACAGTTATTATTGAAGTTACAACATTACCAAATATTACAATATTAGGAAATAATCCTTATAATTTGAATGTATTTACTAATTTCACCGATCCAGGAGCAACAGCAGTTGATGCTTTAGGAAATTCAATTAATGTATCCTCATCGAATAATATAAATAAAAACGTATTAGGTGATTATGCTGTTACATATACAGCTACAGATACATGGGGTAATAGTATGAGCGCCACACGAACTGTTAAAGTTGTAGATGTAACAAATCCTACAATTACAGTATATGGAGATAATCCTATGACTGTTGAATTAAACTCTAATTATGTAGATCCTGGCGCCATAGCAAGTGATAATTATACTAATCCAATAAATGTATCACTTTCTGGAAGTGTCAATACTGCTATAGTAGGGCAATATACTTTAACATATACGGCCAGTGATAGTAGTGGTAATACTGCGTCGGCTACACGAACTGTAAATGTTGAAAATACTACACCTCCAAGTATTACAATAAACGGGGATAATCCATTATATCATGAAGTGAAGACTATATTTAATGATCCTGGAGCTACAGCTACTGATGTATATGGTAATAGTTTATCAATTACAGTAATAGGAGTAGTAAATATTAATAGTCTGGGAAGTTATAATCTTACATACAAGGCTACTGATTCAGACGGTAATATTCAATCGGCAATTAGAGAAGTTATTGTTAGAGATACTACCGCACCAGTAATAACAATTACAGGAAATACATTTATAACTATAGATTTAAATGATAGTTATAGCGACCAAGGAGCAACAGCTACTGATAATTTTGATAATTCTATATCAGTTAGTTCAAGTGGAAGTGTAGATACTACAACACCAGGATTATATATTATAAGTTATACAGCTACTGATAGTTCTAATAATTCTTCATCTAAGAATAGAACAATAGAGGTAAATAATACTAATCCACCAATTATAACCATAATAGGTAATAACCCACTGATTTTAGCATTAAATGCTACATTTACTGATCCTGGAGCAACAGCAGTAGATGCTGTAGGAAATACTATTTATGTATCTTCAACCAGCACTGTAGATACATCAGGATATGGAAATTATGCGGTATATTATTCAGCAACAGATAGTTGGGGTAACACCGGATATAGAACCAGAACTGTAAAAGTAAGTGACTTCGAAGCTCCTACTATTACGTTAATAGGTCCTGGGACAATGACTATAATATTAGGTCAAGTATTCACTGATCCTGGAGCAACTGCGAATGACCCTGCGGATGGAACTGTTTCTGTTACTATAACTGGTAATGTAAATATAAATATTATTGGCGAATATACTATAACATATAGAGCAGAAGATGGAGAAGGAAGGATTACAACTATTACAAGAACAGTAATAGTTACAAATGGTCCAGGAGGTCCAGGAGGAAGTGGTAGTATTTTAGGAGGAGGTATACCATTATCATCTAGTAATTTTGTTTCTAATGGATGTATTAATATTGAGTTATCTTTACCATCATTATCAGGATACAATGGAAACGACCCTTCTATTAATAGAGCAATTATAATTAGAACACCTGAAAATGGAGGAACACCAGTATATTTATATGATAATGGAACTAGAGATGAATACAAATATCCAAACAGTCCTCTTAATTTATCAGGTACTGTATTTGAATTAGAAAAACATGATTCTGATTATCCACTTAGTATTATAAATGACGAAGGAGATTTTTTAGAACCTGAATTTTATATATCATCTTATAATTCAGATAATTGGTCTAATATTGCTCCAGTAATTGAATCATATTTCGGAGGAAATTGGGAGATAATAACAGTTCAAGGTAATTGGTCGTCTGGTCAAAGTTTATCAGTATCAGCATTAAGATTTAATATTGCCAATACACGGTGGGAAATGAAATCTTATACTAAGAGTAATACTACTGGATCTATATATAAAATCAATAATTGGAGTGAAAATATTTTCACAGGTCCTGGACCACATACTATCGCCGGAATAGGAGTTAAATTCAATATGGAATGCATAATACCTCAATGTGCGAATATAGGATACTCTGTCAGTAGTTATAGTTTTGATAGGCAAATATTTACAAAATACGAAGATGATGTAATTATTGCGTATAATGAAGTCAATTCTTCACCTAATACTACTGGAAGTTTTGAAGTTATGTGTGCTCCATACCCTATGGGAGGTAACGTATCAGTTAAAAATACTTCAGGGTTAATACTTTCATATTTATCAAATGGTTCAACAAATTATAATACTGGTCCAGTATTACATTCCCAGCTATCTCTTGATGGTAACTGGGAATTAATAGTTAATGATATATCTAATTCTTCAACAGGTAATATTCAACATGCTATTTATTACTCTGGTTTATATAACAAATGGTATAAGAAAACATATATATTCAATAGTGGAGTAGTAACTAATATAACATCCGGAGAAGTTTTAGGTGAAAATATAGTTTTATCTAATATCACATTTACACATAATGGATATAATCCACACAATATAGACCGTCCTGATATTTTATTCAATGATCATACTATAATATGGTTATATGGTTCATCTAGTACTACTACAGAAACGACAACAATGACGTTGGATACACAATTTCCTATTTCTTGGTCATTATCTGGTAGTTTTATAAATGCGGGCGTTTTATCACATTCAAATACAGGTAACCTAGTGATTACTTATAAAAAAAATCTAGTGTTAAACGGAGGAACTTCAGGGTTTGGTGGATATGTTGATTATAGTTTTTCATATGTTGCGACCGCATTAATAAATAATACGGATTCATTTGATTATACAATTAATGTTACACATAGATATTACAATCCACCAACTGGTGGTGGAGGTGGTCCTGGCGGTGATCCTGGAGATGGAGGAGGTATTAATGATGGAATAATTAAAGATATCGATGATTTCAATGACCCATTAAATAATCCATTAAATGAGCCTTAAATAAGTTTCGTTTATAATAATTTTAAATATATTAGAATTTCTTAATATATATAAAATGAGTAATACTATTGATAATGAAAGTTTAAGTTTTGTTTTTAAAAAATTACAAGGATATCCTAATACTGATATAGGATTAGAATATAATCTAGAACCTAATAATAGAAATAATTATTATAAAATTTTTCTTAACCAGGTATATGCTAAGAAAATTCCAGAATTACCACCGTCAGATCTAAGCAATTTATTAGTAGATCCATTTAACGAAACAGATGATAATAATAATGCTTTGTTTAAAAGTAAGACAGGAAAAACATCAACAATAGATAATAATTTTAAATTTTTTTATTTTATAGAATTAGAAAAATATCCTATTGCTGCTGAAAATCCAGTTGATTCTGACTATGTATATTATGCCAGAGATGATGAAGATAAGTTTATATTAAGAGATTTTATTCCTATTAATTTTGGAGAAACTTGGAGACCTAAGATTATGAAAGTCCATGATAATACCGGTGTTATTACTGAAATTTTTCCTAATACTGTTGGAAATGAATGGCTTATTGATAAAGATTTCGGTATGGTTAAATTCTTCAAGAAAAACTTTAATCTTGAAGCCAATCACAAGCTATATATGTCAGGATACAAGTATATAGGGGGGACAATACAAAACGACATTTTATCCGGTTCCTCCTCTGGAGGCGGTGGCGGTGGAGGAATAGCACAAGCATTAACCAGTGTCAATTATTTATTTGGCGTGAGATATTTATCTCAAAAATGGGCAGATGCATATTCTACAGAAAATTACGAAAATTCAAAAGAATATACAAGAGGTTGGTTATTTCCATTTTTTGCAGGGACTTCAATTTGGAGTTCTACCACTTTTAACAATGGTTTTCCAGGATTATTCGAGACAGAAATGGGTTATGTTCCTATTCCACAGAATGTTAAATTACAAAAAATAATATGGAAAAGTGATGATAGTTTTACATTTTCCATAAGAATACACAGACTTGATAAATCAAAAATTGGTGAATCCGGGTATAATAGTCCTGATTATGGTATTATATCTACATTTGATGTTACCGAGGGTTTAGGACATATTATTTTTACAGAATATATACCTTTTAGTGAAGGAACATACTTAGGTTTAGAAATATATAACATAGTTAATACGTCCGGTGACCTAAATAAATCAGTTATAAATTTCGATGAATCATTCCCATGTCTTATTAATGCTTACTTACAAGAAGATAATGATAACAACTTTTCGCTTCAATAATTAAATATCTTTTATCTAATAATATTATGTAAAATATATAATAAATGGCTACAACTCTACAAACCAGATTTGATAATTATGTTGTTATCTACAATGCTTTTCTGTCATCATTAAGAGAAACATTTTCTGAAATAGTTATACAGAAAAATACTTTGAAATATAAAATAGTTAG
>Ga0209092_10004298_pt1 | contig 11966 bp, 11 predicted proteins | sample FraStrMetagenome_FD_187446 | JGI IMG/M metagenome (GOLD analysis project Ga0209092, IMG submission 187446) | Marine eukaryotic phytoplankton communities from Arctic Ocean - Fram Strait ARC3M Metagenome (SPAdes) (version 2) | ecosystem: Environmental > Aquatic > Marine > Oceanic | place: Fram... | reverse complement strand
CAGCCGTAGATAAGGCTGAAGAGGACGAGGCGCTTGCCACCATAATCAATGGAGATACCCCGACCGCAATCGCACAGACCTGCGCAGAAATGAGGATCCCCTTGGTACATATTTCCAGCGATTATGTCTTCGAGGGATTGGGCGAAGCGCCTTGGAAACCCAGCGATACCACGGCACCTCAGAATGCGTATGGCCGCAGTAAATTGGCTGGGGAAGCTGGCATTCTGGGCAGTGTGGCCACCCACGTCATTTTACGCACCTCTTGGGTAGTCTCGGCACACGGCACAAATTTTATAAAAACTATGCTGCGCCTCTCAGAGACACGAGACACTTTGAGGGTAGTTGCAGATCAAATTGGCGGGCCAACGCCGGCGCGTGATATCGCTAGTGCCTGCCTGATGATTGCACAGCACTTACAGGACGACCCCTCGAAATCTGGAACCTATCACTACAGTGGTGCACCAAGCGTCAGCTGGGCAGATTTTGCATCTGAAATCTTTGCTCAAGCTGCCCGCTCCGTCAATGTGATCCCGATCCAAACCACTGAGTACCCAGCACCTGCCAAACGCCCATTGAATTCTCGCATGGATTGCAGAACGACTGTGAGTACATTTGGCCTAGAGCAGCCCGATTGGCGCACAGGGTTAAATGAGATATTAAAAGAGTTGGAGGTGACAACATGAAGGAGCGTAAGGGTATTATTTTGGCCGGAGGATCTGGCACGCGGCTCTATCCGCTGACTATTGCGGTTTCCAAACAACTACTGCCAGTTTACGATAAGCCAATGGTCTATTATCCGCTGACAGTTCTCATGCTTACGGGTATCCGCGATATTTTAATCATTACGACGCCAGAAGATCAGGCACAATTCCAATGCCTGCTGGGTGATGGCGGCCAATGGGGCATTAACTTGCATTATAAAATACAGCCCAACCCAGAGGGATTGGCGCAGGCGTTTATTCTTGCTGAAGATTTTTTGGCCGGCGCACCTTCCGCAATGGTACTTGGCGACAATATCTTTTTTGGCCATGGCCTGCCCGAGATTTTGGCCGCAGCAGATGCGCAAAGATCAGGGGCAACGGTATTTGGCTATCACGTCTCAGACCCCCAACGCTACGGCGTGGTGGATTTTGATGTAGATGGAGCGGTAAAAGCTCTCATCGAAAAGCCAGAAGTTCCACCGTCCAATTATGCGGTGACGGGACTTTACTTTGTTGATGAAACCGCATCTGAGCGGGCCAAGTCAGTCAAACCGTCTACGCGCGGCGAATTAGAAATTACGGCGTTACTTGAAGCTTACTTACGAGACGGCAACCTACGTGTTGAGAGAATGGGTCGTGGATATGCCTGGCTCGACACAGGCACCCACGCCTCTCTGCTAGACGCCAGCAACTTTGTTCGCACCCTGACGGAGCGACAAGGTCTGCAGGTCGGATCACCTGATGAGGTCGCATACCTAAACAAATGGATCACAAAAAAACAGATCGCCGCCGCCTCTGAAAAATTTGGGAAGAACGCCTATGGAGATTATCTTAGACAAATATTTTAATAAAAAAATTTTATTCATAAGTAATGAGACCGTCATCAGAGAAGGTATCTATCGAGAAATTAACGGGCTCTATTAATAGATTTTTTCCACGCCCTGCGCATCTCTTTATGAAAATGTTCCAGCCAATGAAGCAACTAAAAGAACAGCCAACAACTCTAACTTGCTTCAAGGCTTACGACGTCCGTGGTGCTTTAGGTATTAATTTGGGCGTCGCAATAGTATATCGTATGGGCCGATCCGTAGCACAACATTTTCAAGCTACGAATATCGTAGTTGGCTTCGATGCACGAAAGACATCCCCAGAGTTAGCAACAGCTACAATACAATGAATATGTGACGCTGGCTCTATCGTGATGTCGATAGGTTTAGCCGGAACAGAGAAAATGTATTGGGCTGTAACCAAATTTAACGCCTGCGCCGGTATTGAAATTACAGCATCGTACAACCCAATTAATTATAATGGCCTAAAAATTGTAAAATCCAGCTCCCAACCCTTAGATGATAAAAAAGACTTTCAAGCGATCAAAACATTGGCAGAAAACAAAATTTGGGTCGAAAACCTCTCAAAAGGTACTACCCAAGATATCGCAAAAAAAAGCGCGCAAAAAATACGTGCAGCACACTCTAAGTTTTTTAAATCACTCTAACCTGAAGCCACTAAAAGTTGTTGTGAACTCAGGAAGTGGCGCCGCTGGTCCAATATTTGATGCCATAGCAGATAAGCTTATTCGCATAGGCTCACCGCTAGAGTTTATGCACGTCCACCATGAGCCGGATCACACATTTGCCAACGGTATTCCAAACCCTTTGCTACCAGAGAACCACGCAGCAACCGGTGATGTTGTGAAGCGCGAAGATACTGACTTTGGCGCTGCATTTGAGGGCGATTCTGACCGTTGTTTTTTTTGATGCTTCTGGTGAGTTTGTCCCTGGCGAATATGTCATGGGGCATTTGGTGTCAGTATTTTTGGACAACAAAGCGAGTGCCAAACTTGTTCATGACCCACGCGTTGATTGGAATACGCAGGACATCGTTTGGGACAAATCTGGTGTTGCGGTTCAATCCAAGACGGGTAACGCATTTATCAAGCAGACAATGCGTGCACATAAGGCGGTCTACGGTGGCGAAATGTCAGCCCACCAATATTTTCGGGACTTTGCATATTGTGATAGTTGGATGATGCCCTGGTTGCTGGTAGCTGAAATTATCAGCAGGTCAGACAAGAGCCTTGGTGACTTAGTTGCAGATCACTTTAGAAAGTTACTAGTAGTGGCGAACAGAATTTCACGGTCTCTGACCCAGATAAAGTAATTGCGGCTATCCTGATAAAATATGGTGACATAGCCTCGCTAGATGATACGGACGGCGTTAGCCTAAGTTTTCCTGATTGGCGCTTCGATCTGCGTAAATCAAACACCGAGCCTATGATACGGTTAAATGTAGAGGCACGTGGGGAACAAGTTGGCTTTTAGCAAAAAATTAACTATCTGAAAAATTTAATTGAAAGTTGTTAAGACCAAAGAAATAATATCAGGTTTACAGGCATGGGGTAATACCCCTGAAACTAAGGGGCTGCGAAAGTAGAATTTTCTTGGCAATGATGCATGAGGAAGTTTTGATGGAGATGACGAGGTATAGCGAGCCCCAAATACTTGCTAACCTACGCCAAACCTAAGGCGGTGTGCCTGTATCAGAGCTGTGCCGCGAGCACGAGATTAGCAACGCGTCATTCTAAAAATGGCTATCAAAATACGATGGTATAGACACGTCGATGATCAACCAGATGGCGGCGCTAAAGTACGAGAACCGGCGGCAGAAGAAGCTGTAAGACGAGATGAGTATTCTAAATTTGACACGCCTTGCAATGCACTGACTACAGTCTACGCTCCTCAAATGTCGAATATGGGAGCCTTTTATACGATGCCGCCGCCGCATCCGTTAAAACACATACTGTGACAGTGCCTGGTGGAAGCTCCATTTATTATATTGATATGTCCATTCTGTAATACATTTGCACTCATTCTAACATATACTTATTTCCTTGTTCTCTCACTTTATTTTGATTTTTACGATGCTTCTTTTAGTCTTGAACAGCCAAAGTATTCCAAACCAACAACAATAATTTTCATAAGTTACTCGTTATATCTTTTTTACGGCGTCCGAAAACTCTTCTTAACCCACCCATAGAGTTGAATTATCTACGCTAGCTATTTGGCCGATTACACTGGGAAATGCTTCTGAAGCAGAGATTATTTTATGATCTTAACGATAAATTTTGCAGTTAAGATGATTGTGGAGTGGCTTCCTGCAAGTGGTCCGCAAACTGGGATAGTTTTATCCCATAATTTGGAGGATAAGGGATGCCTATCGGAAGCGGTGCGTCAAAGTGTCCGTCTATAGGGACTAATATGACCCTCAAGGGTTCCTCTGCCTTGCCTGGACTTTCTGACATTGCACAAGTGCCAGCAAAAAAAGATATAGCTAGCATCGCCGCATATAATTTTATGTCTGGAAGAAATTTTATCTCCTAATCTTCTCTATTTGGCTTTTATCATTCTTTTTGACTTGATCGGATGCTGGAATAAGAATGTAAGGTCTTTCAGTCTATAATTTGACTTGAACTCTAACATGCCTACTAATCTCCAAAGTCTAACATCTATTGAACGCTAAAAACTTAAACCAACCTAACCAAAACACCCCATTATCGTTCAACGTAAATGACATCCGGATCTTTGCCCTCAATATATCGTTGGTATATTTTTCGATAAGAATTTTCCAAGTCAACTGTAAACGTCGCCACATCAAAAAGGTCTGAATTAATACGTTTCAAGGTAAGTAATAGACGGACAGAAGATAACTTCTCCGGATCTTTTGCTAAACTCAATGCAAGATTTTCGTAATCTTCCGAAGTATTTGTGATGAGTTCAGGCATTCCAATTGATTGAAGTAAGCTTGAAGCCATTCTAGCGGTATACCCAACGCCAGCCTTCGTTATGAGCGGCACGCCGGCCCAAAGTACGTTACTAGCCGTCGCCCCCGCGTTATAATTAAATGTATCTAAATATAGATCAGCGTGCGTCAGTTGATCGATATATTTATTAAATGCCACCAATTTGCTAAAAACTAGCCGGTCCGAAGAAATTCCGCGATTACCAGCCTGTTTGATTAAGTTTTCTTTTGCTACCTCGTTGGACGCATACAACCAGAGAACACTACCGGCGACACCATGCAATAAGCGCATCCAAATATCAAACTCTACTGATGTTATTTTATATGAATTGTTTATTGCACAAAATATAAATGCATCTTCTGGCAATCCTAATTCTCGCTTAGAGGGCGCTTTTTCTAAAGAAAGTGAATTATCCTGAGCCTGATAATGTTTTGGCAGATAAATTGGTTGCTCTGAATAGTACTTCTGGTTTTCAGGTGGAACCAAATTTTTATCTACTATGATATAGTCAATGAAATTTGCACCCATAGATCCTGGAAAACCCAGGTAACTTACTTGTATCGGAGCAGCTCTATTTGCGAATATCTGTGCTTTTCCGTTTTTAGTGTGGCCTGACAGATCAATAGCTATGTCAATGCCATCACGCCGTGCAAGTTTAGCTATATCATTTGCAGAAAGATTTGAAACGTTTTTAAAATTATGAACTATCTTCGATATTCTATCGTACATAAAATCGCGTTTATTGTTAAGAGAGTAGGCATAAATCTCAAAATCGGTTTTGGAATGACTTTCCAATACTGCCGAAATTAAGGTCGACACTGGGTGTAGATGAAAATCTCCAGAAAAGTAACCTATTTTAAGCTTCTTAGGCGCAACCAACGGCGTCACGAAAGTTGGCAAATTCCCAGTAGAAAAGTGAGCTGCGCAATATCGTTCTGCACGAATTTTATGTCGAGCCGGTGCGTCTTCTAGGGCCAATAAAGAAAAAGGCATCACGACACCCTCTGAAGTTCCAAGCGAAGGAAGCTGGAGCCTAAGATTTTCGATTTCATCCCAATCACATATCAGTGCACATAAATGTAATTTTGAAGCCAACGAGAGGCTATGGCTAGGATTAATTTTTAAAGCCTTACTGTAGTATCGTAAAGATTCTGTGTAGTGATGGCTACCCTTGATTTGTAATATTTGCCCAATATTACATAGGGCTTCGATACTATCCGGTCTTATTTTAGCAGCCCTTTTAAAACATTTCAAAGCGGTGCTGTAATGCCCTTTTTGCATCCTTATAAATCCAAGTTGAAAAAAAGAATTGAACGATTTAGAGTTCAACTTAGCTGCTGTTTTGTAATTTTTAACCGCGCCAGTGATGTCACCGCGGTCATACAAACAAGCGGCAAGTCCCTCCCACGCTTCAAAACAAGTAGGCGAAATCTGGCACGCGTTTCTAAAGCTTTTTTCTCCTTCCGAAAAATCCTTTATTTCAATAAAAACTTTGCCCTTAAATAGTTGCGCATCGATGCAATTGGGTTGCAACTCCAAAAAATTGTTGCATTTTTTTATTGCGCCCAAATGATCGCCACCAATTACCATTAATTGGGCGATATTGAGAAATGATGAAGTACAGTTCGGATCAATTTCGATAGCGCGCTCAAATGCAATCATCGCATCGTTTGGTTTATTATTTTTCCAATGCAAACTACCAATATTATTTAATGTGGCCACATCTTCTGAGTTAATAGCAAACGACTTTTCATAAAACTCAATTGCACCGTCAATATTTCCATCAAATTCATATGCTTTTGCCAAAGCATAAAGATAGCGACTACAAGTAATATTTTCGCTTAGCGCATCTTCCAAATAATGGATTGCTCTCGCAGGATCCTTTCGCTTGAGGAGTAAATCAACAAGAATTAACCTCGCTTCAGTATCATCAGTTTTTAATTCGATTGCTTGTTTAAAGAATTCAATCGCTTCATTTTCGTTTTCTTTAAGTAAATTTAAATGTCCAAGCATCATAAAGCCCAAGTGCCAATTAGGGCTGAATTGAACAACTTTTTTATATGCATTAATCGATGAACCAATGTCATTGCCCTTGAGAAAGCACTGACCCACATAGTGATTTAACCTACCCGATGTTGGAAATTCGTCAATTAAGTCATTACAAAGCGCTATAGCCGTGTTTATTTCATCAGAAGCAATCAATTCTTCTAATTTTATGAAATAGTTCTGTGAAGGGTCCAAATTCAAAGAAGCTATATGCTCCTCCATTTTTTGCATGGATGGGTGCCATAACCCATTGTTTTTTGCAGAAATCAATAATTCTTTTGCATCCGAAATTCTTTCCAACTTAACCAAAACAGCTATGTAGGAGGCCCAGAATAAATTAACGTTCGGGTTTGTATTTAAACAAATTTTCAAATGTGCTAAGGCTGCGTCAAGATTGCCTTTTAAGGTTAATAAAATTGCTATGTTATGGTTGGCCTCCGCGTGATTTGGTTGCTCCAACAAAATTTGCTCATATTCACGTTCAGCAGATACCAAATCATCTGCTTTAGGCAGGGTTACATCTTGAGCCAAAAATTCAACTAGAGTTAGGTTGTTTGAAGCGCCATCCATAAACATTTTCCCAAATTTGAACTACATTTAAGGAAATATTTGCAATTTTCATGCCTAAATACATTGTAGACATTCACGGGTTCTCGGAATTTTTCCTGATCGGGGATGAAGGAAGTATTAATGACAAACGAAACATGCGACATGCGAGGCATGGCTTAAAATGATACAATACATTAAAAAGGTAAATATTTATGAAAAAATCCACTGTTATTTTAGGTAGGCACAACGAATTTTTACAGGCGCCATGACACATAACACGAATACCCTGAAGCTAATTTTAAAAGACGCCAAATTAATCCTACAGAATTCCGCCAATCAAACGCCTGCAGAAATCATTTTAAAAGTTTGTATTTTCTCAGCCAATATCACGTAAAAACTATCCTGATTATATGGCTTTTACTGCGTTATCGCAGCATCACGTTCTACTGTGCAAAAATCTATCTTATTCCGAAGCGTAACTGCCTCACCCAAATGCTCAAACGGACACGTATGCGCAAGTTAAGTACGAAACGCTATCCGATGTAGCTATCAGAACATCACATCTAAGTGGACATAAAGTTTCTGACGTTCAGAATAAAAACGGTGACAAGGCGCACCCAGGTCAATAGACCGCGATCGATGATACGACCATAGCTCGCGCACACAGAATCTACGAGAAGCATACGGGGGCAAACGCGATCGCCTTAGATGACCTGCATCATTGGAAAGTTTCTATTTCGCATTTGCGAGATGTGCGCAATTGAGGGTCAAAAATTCAAAAATAACTTCCATTAGTATTTAAAAAAACATTGAATTATTTACACCTATATCAAATCTGCACACCGAAATTGAACGATAAAGTTAAACAATCTCACTGTTCCGAACAGCATAAGTTTTAAAAAACTATCAGCTATAAAGTTAACTGTATCTGCAAGCTGAATTTGACGAAGGGGGATGCCCCAAAAATTCACTACACATGCGACGGTACGACTCTTTACTAATGCCCCTCAGGAATAAGTCACGGTGATGACTTAAGTCACCCACGAGTTTGTCCGAGCTACATACGATGAGATTTAATCATTCCATTTTTCAATATACTTTTGATATGCAGCGCGCCAATGGCGTGTAGCGAAATTACCTGATGATTTATGCACAACAGACAATGGGATTGTTCCCATTTTCAAATTTGCTTTTTCAACTGATCGACAAAAATCCATATCATAGAAGTGAAATTTGAAATCATCATCGAATTGAACGTTAGCTCTAACGAGGGTTTCGCTGTTTGCAGCTAAAAACAAACCATCCATTAGCTTACACTCAACCAAAGTTGGTCCAAAGTTGCTGATAGGAGCAAATGGTTCTTCACCGTGCGCCACAGCACCACTTCTTAGAAGATCGCCCATGATCAACTGCGTTGGGGGAATGTATTCTGCAAAATACCAACTTGGTTGGTATGGTTTGCGGTCTTGGCAGCCTGCAAGACCCACAATGTCAAAATTTTCTAATCCAGACCTTACTCGTTCTGTCCAAAAGAAATCTGTCATCATTATGTCATCGTGAATAAATACTAGGATGGCAGGGTCTGACTTAGCTGCCTCGATTGCTTGATTGTAGACTGAGGATAGTCCCCTACTGTTGTTATCAGCAATCTCTATCTGAACGAAATCAATGGGGTCATCGCTAGACAGCGCATGCAGGCTTCTACCAGTTAGCGTTGAGGTCAAAAAATCAGACGCTGAACATTTTGTTGCGCAAACAACTCTAATGGGTAGTTTTTTTTGATCAGTCTGACTATGCACCGAAGGTGTAGGCGTTAAATTATTAACCAAAATCAATTCAGGCCTACCGTCCACAGTCCGCACTGTATACTCATCATCTTTTCGAATAGGAGTACGCCAGCTTTCGCCATATAAGAAAGAACAGACTTCGGGCGCATTTGCCGGAATATTTACTTCAACCCCAGAAAATGTGACCTGCTCGATAGGATATATATCCGTTTTCTTTGTCATAAGCGTATTAAATCTTATTGAACTAGCTGCGTTTAGGACCGGACCTTTGAAATTCCACTCTTCGCAAATGTGATCAGCATCTATTTCTGCATTATAAAAATAGAAATCAACAATACCTTTCTCTCCTCCTACGTTGCGTGCGACCTGTAAAAAGTGGGGCGTATTATTTGGAAACACATTTAGATTGAATACCGCGCCAGCCCCTTGGAGAATGTCCAAAAGAGCATTTCGGTCCCGAGAATTCACATAAAAGTCTATGTCATCATCCCACTCAATAAGATGATTATCTCGCACTAATCCCAGAAGTGTGCCAAAAAATATAAAGTGTTCAATTTCTTTCAAAATTTCTGAAAAGAAAACAAGATTTTTTTCATTCGTGTATTGAGAGACTGATGTTTTAAGCCCCATCTATTTTACTCACAATGTGCCGCGCAACGAAAGCATCATCAGTTTTCCATTTAGAAAAACCCAGCCCCTGCGCTGAATAAGAAGTTTTTAAACCGTGTGCGAATAACATCTCCTCAACTTCTCCAACCTTCAGAAAATTACGGTAGTGTTCGCCAGTTACCTTCTCAAGTTTAGCATCGTGTTCAGTTCTATATTCAAGAAACAACTGGTCATTTGCAGTCATCATTTTTTTGCAATTAGAAAAAAAACTATTTATGTCAACGTCCTTGAGTGCATGAATAAAAAAACGAGCATAAATTATTTTATGTGTATTTAAATCAAAACCAAAATCTGAAATTTCTTTAGTAAAATCTACCACTTTAAATTTTAAATCCGTAACGTTGCCATAGTTACGTCGGTTCGACAAAATTGCGGACTCACTGTTGTCAAACGCAAATACCGCTTTACCGTGTCTATTAAAAAATGCGGCGTCACGTCCGTTCCCACAGCCAATTTCAACGACAGTGTTGATACCAGAGCTTTCACCCAAGACGAAAGCCGCAAATTGGGAAGGATACATTAAATCTTCGCTAGAAACTTTACTAGAATAAAATTTGTTCCAATACTCTTTTTGATTTACGAACATACGACCACCTACATTGAAACATCTTTGAAATACTAGCATTGCAAACAGAGCAATTTTCATGCCAATGCTCTTTTAAATTGGGCCCATTACCAGAATTTTGGCACCACGATTCACCGAAAAATGTTGTCCGAAGAATGCAGATTTAAATCAAACTTTTGATACAATTTAAAAGTATGCGTTAAGAATTTGACTTTATTCCGCAACAAAAGAGGTGCAGTTTCAGGTAAAATTAGTAAGCGAATAAGGATGTCTTCTCTGCGCCTTTCCTTTGCTCACAAACGATCCCAATGTCTTCGATCCCAAAATGAACAATCCGAATTCGTTTACCTAGCGTGTGTTCTTATACTAATTTATAAAATATTGGAGAGCGAGAAAGCTCTAGAAGTTACAAAATATTTAAATAATCTGGATTGATATAGAAGTTTATATTTTTCCAAACGTTATCTTCAACAAGGAAATCGCTTCTGGCGACTAAACATATGCCGACCCATGATTTCCATTTTGCGCCAATTTTACTGCGGAGTGTCACTCTGCTACTGAAATACCTTAATATGTGAAACAAAAGCTTAATTTTTTTACAAAATTTTTGCGATCTGCTGTTAACGCCCAGTTTGGCCAAACCAAGATTCGTTTTGTCGCTCCAGCCAAGCCGATAAAATCGAATATTTTCAAACTTTATTTCATGGCCCCATCTAGATGGAATGAAACCTTACGACGTCAGCAAGAATAAACTATAATATGCATGGCCATATTGAACTGCAGTTTCGCTGCTTTATGAGTAGCCCTAAGCCAATTGACGATAACAGTAGCATCCAAAATGTCTGCTGGTGCTGCATCCAAAGACGCCATTCAACTTTTACCTTTTACCTTTTAGGAATTGACGAAGAATTACTTTTTCTTTTTGCTGTTGCCAAAAAATTTGCACTGGGCTGTCCACATACGCACCCATAGCCTTCATTCATTTAGATCATGAATAACTTTTTTAATTTCAACACGTTTTTTTATTACATTCTTTTCGAACCTTATTTTATTACTGGAGTCTATTCTTTTTACCATCATACTAACATCTGCTTCGTTGGTGGCCGCAATAGTCATGTAATGGTACTTATCGTCAAACATAGTAAATGAACGCATCAAATTATTTTGGGCACGATTGATATAAATTGCTAGAACTATCGCAGTCGCAATAAACAAATAAATATTAATAACAAAGGTGATCAAATATACTACAGACACAGCGGCGAATGGTGGAAAAAGTCTATGCTTCATCAACCATAGTGGTGGGATCATCCAAGCCAGCGGATCTGGAGAGAAGCTTAAAATATCACATTGCCCTTTTTGGTCCCTATAAATTTCATAGTTTTCATAGCTCTGAAAATCACCGAAAGTGTGTTTTTTGAACGCATCCAGCACAAATTCTGTCTCTTTTTCAGTGGCGTATCCAAATGCACTTTTTATAGGGTGATCAATAAGAATATCGAACACTACGCCGTCACGATAGAACGTCAAAAGCCACTTAGATTCTGCATTATGCTCTTGAAGGAAAGTACTTCTCAATCGCTGCGGACCATCCAAGTATGGCTTGCTGTCAATCGCAATTAGAATGTCATTTTCTTCTAACCGTTTCACATAATCTTGGACAGTTATTCCACCGGTTGCAATCTTGAGCAGGAAACCCTGCATATCCGCCTCTTGTACGACAACCTCATCGGTGTCATCGATCTGCTCACCGCCTCTATTCACCTCCTCACTCATGGGAATTTAAGAGGATTGGGAGCGGGCTTCCGCGTCACTTTTTTAGCAATTGCTTTTTTCTTAGCTGCAACTTT
>Ga0209092_10004297_pt1 | contig 11967 bp, 26 predicted proteins | sample FraStrMetagenome_FD_187446 | JGI IMG/M metagenome (GOLD analysis project Ga0209092, IMG submission 187446) | Marine eukaryotic phytoplankton communities from Arctic Ocean - Fram Strait ARC3M Metagenome (SPAdes) (version 2) | ecosystem: Environmental > Aquatic > Marine > Oceanic | place: Fram... | reverse complement strand
CAAACGTATCAGTTCGAGAAGTAACCGCATCCGACCACGGAGGTTTGATTGTTGGAGCTGACTACGTTGATGCTCAACCAAGAATACCACAACTAGGTATGATGAATTGGAGTAAGGGGAGTAATTTGTTGACGTATAGTGAGGATTTTAGTCAATGGACAAAAAATTCAGGAGGTACAGGAATTGACCCTGTTTTAACTGCAAACCAAACCGACCCTAACAATACGTCAAGAGCAACTAAAATAGTTTTTAATAAAGGCACAGGAGGTTCAACAGCAGATTTAAGTGTAATACAATTGAGTTTTTCATCACAATCAAATACTGCAAGTATTTATGTACGTTCTGATTCAGCACAAAGAATAATGATACGTAATAGTAGTAATTGGCAAATCTACGACATAACTAATACTTGGGTTAGAATACAAAAAACTGATTCAGGAGGTTCTATACAAATTGGTTTAAGAGAGGGTTATGGTGTTAGTAATGTTCCAAATATATCAACAATATATGTATATGGGGCTCAAGTTGAAAGTGGAAGTTCATCAAGTGCATACAGGCTAACAGATGGAGGAGCTACATTAAACTCAACTGTTATACCTAACCCAACTATACCAACCAAGGACATCTTCGGTAACCTAGTTAGAGATAGATTGAACTCGTTTAATTTAGACGGAAGTGGTTATGCTGAGGTGGCTGATGATACTGATTTAGATTTTGGTACAGGTGCTTTTACAATGGAGTCTTGGGTCAAAGCTGACTTTTTATTTCAAGGAAGTTCAATTAATGTTGCGTTAAATTTAGGAGGAGATACAGCAGGAGCAGGTACAGCAGGTATAATTTCGTTTAGTTCTAATAAATTAGGGGGTTACGTTAATGCAGCAGTCTTAGAGGCTGATAGTACATTTACACAAGGTAATTGGTATCACGTTGCTATCACAAGAAATATTAGTGGATTGTGTACCTTATATATTGATTCTGTTGCTCAAACCGATACAGAAAATGCAGGTGGTTCTGTAACTAATTCAAATACAAAGCAAATCGGTAGAGATACAAATCTAACTAGATTTTATCAAAACTTAATAAGCGATGTAAGACTTTATGATGCAGAATTATCAGCAACCGAAATAGAAAACAATTATAACGCAGGTTTATCTGCACATACAAATTAATTATGAGAGGAAACGTATATATGTGTTTAGATAACACAACTTTTAATAAACTAATACCAACAGAGTTAGTAGCTACTTACGGAATACCTGAGTACGATGAAGAGGGTATTCAAAACGGAGTAATTCACCCAACGTTTAAAGAGCTTGGAGAATACAACCGTAGAAAGTTCGGTGCTAACCCAATGGTTAAAATCGGAAACGCTAAATTCTATATAATTCAACTCGAAGCAAGTTGGTTAGGTGGAGAGCTATCCGCTTTACTTAAACTAGGAAAGAACAAAGCCTATCCGAAAAATTGCTTGATGACTCGATCAGAAGCGGCTAAGTTTATTCAAGACAACCAACAATATATAGATAACATCTAAAACTCTATAACTAATGGATAGCGATTCAATCAAAAATTTAGCGGTCAATGGTACGGCTATAGGGTTAAGTTTCACAGAGGTAGAAGCAGCGTTAAGGTTCGCTGCCCTACTCCTGGGTATCGCTTACACACTATTTAATTTCTATGTAGCTTATAAGAAAAGTAAAAAGGTATGAGTAAATTAGTTGATATACTTGGTGGTAATGTAATTAAGTCGGTCGGGGAAATCCTAGACAACCTAAGCACATCTAAGGAAGAGAAGTTAGCTGCTAAACAAGCGATGAAAGATTTGTTACTTAAAGCTGAGTCAGACGCTCAGGAACAAGTTAGTCGTAGGTGGGAAGCGGATATGAAAGCCGATAATTGGTTGTCTAAGAACATTCGACCTTTGGTGCTTGTGTTCCTTACACTTATCTTAGTGTTACTTTCTTTTCTTGATGGCAACATAGGTAGCTTCAATATAGAGGATGCTTACAAACCAATATATCAAACTTTACTTATAACTGTTTACGCTGCTTACTTTGCAGGTAGGTCAATAGAAAAGATTAAAAGGTAAAAATGAAAGCGATACTCACTAGACTTGACGATGATAGTAAACAAACTTTAGGTCATTTAACGCTGTTTAAGGGGCTTGTAAAAGTTTTTGAGTGTAAGACATTAGAGCTACCTTGGAAGGATAATGAAACTAACGTGAGCTGCGTTCCTAAGGGTGTGTATAAAGTTTCTCACAGAACCTCTGATAAATACAAAAAACATCTTATATTGCACAATGTTCGAAATCGAAGATACATACTTATTCATCAAGGAAACTATAATACCGACACAAGAGGGTGTATTCTTGTTGGCTCTAGCTTTGGACAGGTCAACGGGGATTCCTTATTGGATATTACTTCATCAAAGCGAACTCTCAATGAGTTACTGGAAGCAACCGAAGGAAACGGATTTAAATTAATTATAGTTTAATAGATGCCTACATTACCTAAAGGTCGAGGAAGAGTTAAGCCCGTAGACAAAAATAAGTCTTGGGGTGGTGACACTTCGTTTTATCGTCAAGCACCTTGGCGTAGACTTCGAGGTTGGTGGATAAATCAGAACCCTTTGTGCCTACATTGTGAAGATGAAGGTAAAGTTGTCCCTGCTGACGTAGTCGATCACATCAAACCAATAAAACAAGGTGGAGCAAAACTAAGCCATAACAACATACAATCGCTTTGTCACTCGTGCCACAACAAAAAGACTTATGAAGAAAACAATCCACAGGTTCAGGAGTAATTATGAAAAGGTTGTGTGCGGTAAACTTGACGAGCAGAATGTATCATTTGAGTATGAAACTGTTAATTTGCACTACGTGGTTTCCGAACAACGTAAATATACTCCTGATGTTATTTTACCGAATGGTATCATATTAGAGTTAAAAGGTCGTTTTACCACCGCAGATAGGAAGAAAATGCTGTTAGTTATAGCACAGCATCCCGACAAGGATATTCGTATGGTATTTCAACGACACACAAACAAGTTGTTTAAAGGAAGTAAGACGACCTACTCTAAATGGTGCGATAAGAATAACATTAAGTGGGCTGATAAATTAATTCCAATAGAATGGATAAACGAAAAAAAGAAATAACAAAATGGAAGATATAAAAGACCTTGAAGAAAAAAAACGCAACGAAGAGGTTGCTAGACAAACTTGGGATAGTTGGATAGTCGACTTAACCGACCAAGACCAACCCGACACGTGTAGTATCGATGATGACGATTGCGAAGCGTGTGGATCGTAAAAAAGAAAAGGAGCTATTTAGCTCCCTTTTTCATTCTTTCAATTATTTATTTCTTTACAGTGTAGTCTTGATTTCAACTTCTTTCAACATAAGTGTTTGAATCATCACGATAAGGCGTTGAATTTCCTGAATTACTATTTGAATCCGATTCGTTTGATGATGAATTGTTGTTTTCGTCTTTATCACTCATAATTTGTAATTCTTCTAATTCTTGCATCAACTTCTCAAGGTACACAGCCAAGTCCATTGCTTCTTCCTGAGCGTGTTTAAGCCAATCTAAGGGCGTTAAATCATCACGCTCCATCGTAGTACCATATTTCTCTTTACCTAACGCAGCACGTTGCGTAATCTTAGTACAAACTCTATATTCTATCTTGCTCATCTCTCCTTAATTTTGCTTTATGCTGATTAATTCTTTTACACAATATTCTTTTCCATTCCATTTTTTAGCATTGTCATTTAACTCTTTCATTTTATTTATTGCTTTAATGTTAGAGTCAAAAAGATACATCTCATCTTGTATTCCTTCATAATCTATATATAAATACACTAAATAAAAGCAACTAACATTTTCTTTATTATCTTTCATCTCTCCTTAATTATTTCGTAAAAATCAGGGTCTATAGCTTTAATCTTCTTTTGTATTAAGCTCCAGGCTCTAGCTACCGCCTTATCATCGCCTATGTCTAATCGACTACCTGTACCCGAATTGGCTACGTTAGATGCGTTTTGCTTTAATAATCTTTGAATCTCTTCATTCATAACTTTTAGTTTTTAGTTTAAGAACCAAATGTAAATAAAAAAAAGGGAATAACCAATTAAGATTAAACCCTTTTCTACCTAGAAACTAAAAACGCTATAATGATGAAAGAATAGCAGAATACTCAAATATAAAACAATTTTCCTTTACTATAGTCAAGAAACGTAACATATTTGTAAATAAATTTTCTTTTTGTAAAATCAGTAGTTTCAGGCATCGTTCGCCATATCCACTTATCTATTTTTATTTTGTTAAGGTTAAATACTAACGCCTTATCGTCACTAAAAAAGTTAAAGTATAAACCTTGTGCGGACTTCTCGTTCTTGGTCCTACGTAAAATGCGTTCGTACTTATGAGCTTCTAACAGCAAACCATCGGTGTACTTCTCCATCGCATAGTCCAAGGTGAAGTTACGTTGCTTCATCTCACAATAATACTTTTTATCGTTTCGCTCGTAAGTGAAATCCCAAATAGATACCTTACTTTCGGTTGGTGTGTAATTAACATCGTAACGATCCGCCCACCTGTCTAATACTTCGTATTCTTTTTTAGTCATCGCTATTGAGTTTATTTAGTATGTTTAGTTCTTCCTTCAACTCAATCACCGCATTAGCCATCTCAAACTCGTTCGCCCTGGCTAAGACCGCTTCTCTCTTATAAGACATCATCATCGTATAAATCCAAGTAAATGCAACCGCACTATCCTCTAATACGCTTAACCTCTTTCTTAGCGTTTCGGCTTGGGGATGATTAGCGTACTCTACGTATTGCTCTCTCATCTTAACAACTTCGCCTTGGTGTGCTATAAACTTATCCATACTTTGAATCTCGTCAAGGTTTGGGTCTTGTTCTCGCAACAGGTTAATTGCTTTTATTGTTAATTCATCGGGCATAATAGTTAAAATACGTTGTTAGTTCTTACTTTATTATCTACCATAGCTATCGGATCAAACGGACTTCCGTTCTCGTTCAAATATCTAAACCTTCGAGTCGCATAATTATAATACAAAGCGATTGGACTTGTTTCGGGTGTAGGCACTCCGACCAACTTCTGAAACTTTACCTTTTGTATGTGAACCTCAGTTTGATTCCATTGCTCCGATTGTGGGTTACGATGAAACACTATAAAGTTATCCGCCCTGTTACCAAACATAGAACCAAACTCTACATCGCTCATATTCGGAGCAGGTCGAGTACCATCTTCGTTCCTTCTTCGGTTCGCTGCTGTTCCTGGATGCACCACAAGGTAGAACATAACTTTGTTCTTCTTAATAAACCTTCTAATATTACTTAAAGCATCGTAATAGTATTCGTACTTAGATTGCTTCTCTGCTGACTTTAAATCGTTAAGAGGGTCTAAGGACACACCATCGATAGGAGTCACTTGCATATAGTCTTGAAACGCTCCTAACACATCTTCTACGGTTGGAGTTTCATCAAACGTAAGCACAGTGAAGTGTTCGTACGCCCAATTAATGGCGTTCATATACTCGACTTGATTCACTCTATCGTTAAAGTCTTTGTCGGCTGTCTTACCACAATACATCTCAGCTATATCTATCATTAGGTCACCTACAGGTTCGTTCTCAGGACAATACATAAGCCACTTATATCCGTATAGCTTGGCTGACATTATCATAAGAAAAAGTTGTGAGGTTGTCTTACCTATATTAGCAAACCCAGTCATTATAGTAAGCTCTCCTTTACGAAAAGTATAGTGAGGGTCTAGTGGAGATATTCCTGTAGTAAGTCCCTTAGAATAACCTTTAGCGTATATCTTCTTACAATAGTCGTTAACCTCTTGTTTCGAGGTAATTCTATAAGAAGCCATTATCCCTTCATTGCTTTAAGTTGACCGCCTATGTAGTCCGAATCAGGTTTACTTTGGTTCTTCCTAGCTAACCACCCTGAAGCTGCCATCTTCCAATCTTTCATTTTAGATTTACCAACATTCCAACCTTTAGATTCGTAGAAGTAGTAAAACTTTTCACCTTCGTTCTTTGTGCTACCTTTTAGTTTGAAGTAGGCTATCACTTCATCGGTGGAGCTAGGTTTATTCTTTTTAACTTGTGTTTTAGGTTCTTCTAACTTTAGAACTACCTCATTATCACACCAAGTAATATTGTTTGCAATAAGTATTTCAAGTATAGACTTGTGTACTCTGTTGTTCTCGTTCAGCTTACCTCCGTATTGGAACTCAATAAACTTAGTAAGATACCACTTACCATTATCAAGCTCTAATATCCTTTGCTTGTCGCTGTTAATCTCTTGTAGGAATAAATCTATATCGATCCTTGCACCTAATATAAGTTCGAACATTCTCTTATTAGGCTTAAATATACCTGCGTGATTACAATTATCGCAAATGTATATCCAAAATAGTTTGTGTGGATTTTTAATCTCTAAGAACCAATCCTCGTTCCATTTCTCTGTGTCTGTAAATCTCTTAGCCATCATCATTTAGTTTTTTAGTTTCTAGTTAAAAAAGAATAGAGGGTTGAATTAACAACCCCCTAAACAACCGTAATTAAAACGGTAAATCAGATGCTTTGCTGAAACCATCATCCGCACCTACTGGCACAGCTTCGGCTACATCCCCTTTTATAGTAAACACTTTCCACGCTTGGAGGTCAGTATAAAATCTATCGTTGTACTCTCTTGACTCTGCGTTGAAGCTAACCTCTACGTTCTGTCCTTGCTTGTTGAACTTTATAAAGTTGTCAACTTTCTCTTCACCGAACACAGTAAACGCCACCGCTTTAGGGTAATCACCTTCTGTTTGGATTGCAAAGGTTAACTTCTTCCAAGCGTTTCCTGACTTAGCTGTTCCTTCTTGTACTTCACTAATCTTAGTAATCGTACCATTCATTTTTAATTCACTCATTTTAATAGAATTTTTGGTTGTTATAATCGTTAATAACTTCTTGCATAAATGTAGAGAATTTTTCTGAATTATTCATCTCATTTATAATTATTTCTTTTAATAGCTCTCCATCCGTTGATAGGTAAGCCCTCGTGATGTAACCATCTTCATTTTCGTGTGAAGCAGATACAATAAAATACTCCTCGCAATTATCAATTATCTCTTCGTGAGCTACATCTAATCTATCTACTTTCATATATCGACATTATTATGGTTACTTTTTCTTCTATAACTAAATTGCTATTTATAATATCGGCTATAGTGTCTTGTAGGCTTTTGTTTTTGTCAAACTCTAAACTACTTTGTATTATAGCTTTCATATTAAGAAACTCTCTATCTACCTGGCTATAGTCTTTAAACTTTCTTTTACTGTTTATAACCGTAGCGTGGTCGCAATTAGTCAGCATACCTATCTCACTCAAGGTAATATCGCCTACCTCAGTTAGGTAGTACCTTACAGAATGTCTAGCGTTCATAATTTTTAAGTTACGCTTAGACCCCATAATTTGCTTCTTAGTCACTTTCCAAAAGTTAGAGGATAAGTCTAAAGCATCTTGGAGGTGTCTTAACTTCTCGTCATTAGTTATCATAATTCATCGTGTATTATGTGGTTGTTAGCTTCTACAACCGATTTACAATATTTGTTTTTCTTCTCTAGCAAATCAATGTATTCTTGTCGACCTGAGTCAATAAAAGCATCAGAACATCTAAAGATACCTATCTGATGTGGTGCGTTAGATTCTATCACAATAAAGACAAACTCCTTTGCACCGAACCCATCCATATAGAACGCAGCTTGACGATTGTAAGCGTACCTGTAAGCACTCTTTCTGAAATCTGCTACATCTTTACCTGTTGTCTTAATATCGACTAGCATATCGCCTCCATCAACTACTATATCCGCTTTACCTTTACACTTACTCATTGTGTTAAAGTCTATCCAAGTCTTTGGTACTTCAGTAACGCAATTATCTAGTATGTCCTTAACCTCTTTACAATTATATAGCTTTCGCTTTAGTTTAAGAGCCAACTGATACTGATCCATAGTCATAAGATACTTGTGTCCATCTCGACACTCTTCATCCATTTTTAACTTCCACGCTTTGTTTATCTTAGATGTCATTCCCTTATCTTGTTCGGGTCTATCATCAGGGTTAAACACAATAAAGTTCTCTTGATACTTCTCAGGCTCAAGTATAAGCGTGTGTACTAAAGCACCAAACCTAAGAGCAGGACCATCTATCTTTCCACCGTTACGCATCTTCCAATAGTAAGAAGGCGAACGCTTTACATAGCCTAACTGAGAATTAGTTGTGTACTCCCAATCTCCGTAGTACTGTTCATCATTATTTAAGTCTACCATAGTCCATCTTGTTTTTTAGCTTTAATTATATTGTTAAAGAAGCTCATCAAACTAATAAAGCAATACCAAAAAAACATTACCCAAATCAATGTAGGTGTGTTTGCTTGCGTTAGTATCCAATATATTATAAGGTGTAGCATAGTGGTTAGTTTTTAGATTCTTTTATTCTCTTTAAGATAACAGCAGACATTTCTTTATTCATCTTGTACTTAGGTATAGCCATCTCGACCTGAGCTGCTTTACCTTGGTCTATTGCCATCATCATCGAATCAAATATAGTTTGAGTCATACTTGTTTCAGTAGGCTTCTTATCTCTAATACGCAACGCATCGACTACATCGCCAAAAGCCTTAACGCCTTTCTCTACATAAAGAGTAACGCCTACACCTACCCACTCTTCAACCAATCCGCTACCTGCAACTTTCTCTATTGCCTTTGCGTTAGTTCGGTTAAGTATCATCGGCTTGTCAAACTCGTTAAAGTGTACTACAAAGCAATCCTCTTTACGACCTGCTTGTCCTGTTACCTTTGCTGTACCTACGCCTTTGATAGATACTACTACTTCTTTCTTACCATCAAGTGAATACGATCCAAGATAGTCGTAGTTAAATTGTTTTTTCCAATGTCCGTTCATAATATATATTTCTTGTTTAGTTGTTACTTAATAAAAGGGGGGCGGTATAAAATGTTTCCCACCAGTACCCCGAAAATGGAACTTTCACTATTCACACCTTTGGTATGGCGTTGTGCGACTTATCATATACGTGTCTTACCATACTCTCTATAATGCTATTGTACTCAAAAGCTAATTCTTTTTTAGTTACTACGTCACCGTTTGTTAAATGCAACTTGTAGTTTAAGTTAGGATAGTTTATGCCATCAAAGCTCTTTATATAGTTATTAGTAGTTACAGAAACTTTACTAGCTTTAACCGATTCGTTAGCATTATATAGCCTAAATATCATCGGCTTGATTCGGTCTAATAAGATTTGGTTTTGATTCATCATATCGTTTTAGTTTTAAAGTTCTGAACAAATGTAAACAAAATATTTTGAATTAAGAAAATAATCTAAAAGATTTTAAATCAAAGCCCAGGTTTTTAAATATTTTAAGTAAACCATAAAAAAAAGTCTTGCCTACCTCGGTCGATTTTCGGTAGGGGAGAGGTTGCATATAGATATGTATATGTATAGTAAAAAATCGATAGGGTAGGGGCTTGCGTATGTAATTTTGACAAATGCAAATTTTGAGTTTAGAAATATATTTTTTTGTTTCATTTCGTTTTTATATCATTGCACCATTAGAAACCTAAAAACTAAAAACAAGATGTACAAACAAATTAATTTTTATGATTTTGAAAAAGCCTTTATAAGTATGGGCAGAGAAACTCAATTTACTTACATAGGGAAAAAAGAACTTTTTGACTGGCTCGAGTGCTTAGAAGACAATCAAAATAAAGGGATTGAATTAGATATTATTTCTTTATGTTGTGAATTTACCGAGTATGAAAGTATAAAAGAATTTCAAAAAGACTACGGGATAGAATATAAAACTATTGAGGATATAGAATATTATACAATAGTGATTCCTGTTATAACTAACAAAGATAAAAAAATTCAGTCTTTTATTATTGCAAATTTTTAAATTCATTATAAACCAAAAAACTAAAAACTAAGATTATGAAAAAAGTATTTTCAAACACTAGCGAAGTAGTACACTTATTCGCACAGCAAACACAATCAGAGGGACGCAATCAAAGCGGTACTATTTATTTTAAAGAAAATAGGATTTATTCGTACGATTGGCATTATTTACTAGGGGAATTTATAAACGATGAAACTATTATAATAAACGATTTTGGCTACTCTGTAACAACCTCAAAGCACATAAACGAACTTATAAACGCTACTAGCCAATACAACCAATTCTATACAAGCTCAATAGATATAAAGTACGTACAAACTGAAATAAATTGCAACCTCAAAAAATTAGCTAAAGCAAATAAACCCGAAATTTACATTTCTAATATAATTAAATTAGGAAATAACCTCACAAAGTGGGTTAAATTTTGTAAAGATAATAAAATCAAAAAAGAGCATTTCTATAGATATAATTATATAGTAAATAAGAGCGATTACAACTATAAAAAAATGGTAAAAATTGCAAAGAGCTTATTAACGCCTGAAGCAATCGAAAAAATAAAAGCCAAAGGAAAAAAGGACGCAATAAAACAAAAAGCAAAGGACAAAAGAGAATTAAAAACTAAAATAGATAAATTTAACGCCTATAAAATAGACCGCTTTAAAATCGGCAAATTTGACTATTTAAGACTAACCCAAAACGGCGAATTTGTAGAGACTAGCCAAAATATACGAATTGAAAAAAGCGAAGCTAAAAAGCTATATTTTGCAATCAAAAATAAAATAGACATTCGAGGGCAAAAAATCGGATATTATACAATCAACAAAATAGACAATAATGCGTTGACCGTTGGATGTCACAAAATTTGTATTAAGTCAGTTCAAAAAGTAGGTGAATTAATATCTAAATAAAAAAAGATATGTATAAATACAAAGTAAAACAAACACAAACAAAAAGCTACTTTTTTAATTGGTTTACATCTGAGTACGAAAAAGTATATTTATTTAATACTTATAAAGAGGCTTTAATATTTGCCCTTAGTGAAGAAATAAAACAATTTACTTGTATTATATCGGATAAAGTACAAACAAGCCGCAAAACGTATAAAAACCATTATACACTTAAGGAATTTGAAAAGCATTGTTTAAATAATCCTATGCATTTTTTAAATACGCAAAAATGTAGATTAAACCAGGATCAAATAGCTAACTACTATTTTTATTTAATCGGATCAAACAAATTAACCAAACTAAAAAAACACTAAGCTATGAATAACACAAACGAAAATAATATCCTTATAGCCGAATTTATGCAAGAAGGAACTAAAGGTTTTGGAATTTATGATTTTGATGGATATTTTTACAACTTAAACGAATTAAAATTTCACTCATCTTGGGAGTGGCTTATGCCTGTAATTGATAAGTGTTATCAAGAACATATGAGTAAACACATTGGAGATGCAGTTTTGACTTGTAATAAATATAAAGCATACCAAGCAGTAGTACAATTTATTAAAGAATATTACAACAACAACTAACTAAACTAAAAAAGCACTAAGAATATGAAAATAAAAGAACTTATAAAACAACTAGAAGAGGTAGAAAACCAAGATAGAAAAGTATCTATTATAATAGGAAACGAAGAAAACAACTCTATGGTATTTGATGAATTTGAACTACACAACACAGATGATAACGAAACAACTGTAGAACTATTTTGTTTTGACAATTATATGCTTGAACAAAGCGTGTAATTACTACAACAACTAACTAATATTAACACCATTAAAGCCCTTATATTAATTTATAAGGGTTTTTTTTGTGCCTATAATTTAAGCACGTGCAACCGCATTAAATACGCCTATATTAATACAATCTATTTAAGCCGCCTCTGAGCGGTTCTTTTTGTGCCTTGTATACAAATATATTACTAATCTATTTAGTGAGCTTCGACACGTCTTAAAATGCTT
>Ga0209092_10004294_pt1 | contig 11973 bp, 8 predicted proteins | sample FraStrMetagenome_FD_187446 | JGI IMG/M metagenome (GOLD analysis project Ga0209092, IMG submission 187446) | Marine eukaryotic phytoplankton communities from Arctic Ocean - Fram Strait ARC3M Metagenome (SPAdes) (version 2) | ecosystem: Environmental > Aquatic > Marine > Oceanic | place: Fram... | reverse complement strand
GTGACCCAGATAATTAGTCTTTACACTTTATTTAGAATATCAACAACTAAATATGAGTGGTCGGGGACGTGGTGGTCGCTTCCAGAGAGGAAAGTTTAAAGGCATAAACAACGGATACAAAAAGAAGTGGTCCCCGACCACTCATATTTAGTTGTTGATATTCTAAATAAAGTGTAAAGACTAATTATCTGGGTCACAAAGTGGAGCTATCCTATCGATAGAGTCAAGATGTAGTCTAGGTTTGAATTACTTATTCTCCTAACCTTTATTTAGAATATGAACTATTTCCAGTTGGATGTTCCTTGTATCAAGATATTCTCCAAATGTCTGACGTTCTTCATCATAAAGATATTCTTCAAAGTCCTTCTTTTGTCCTGAAACTTCGTTAAATTCTGCTTACATGTTATTTTAACAACATTCCTCAACAAGTACTGGGTAATTCATCCCTGCTTAATCTCTCCATTCAGCGTGAATCCGGCAAAGCTAGAATCGTTGTATAGTTCATCACTTGATGATAAGTTGGTTTCGTGATCTGGGGTCATCGAGTGATTTTCGTTGCACATTGAGGTCCATGCAAGATTGATTCCTTATCCAAGAGTACTTTCATTGCGTGTGATGATTTTGCTCCACGGGCCATGTTCGGACATATGACAGTTTTCTCACACTCATTGTTCCATATAAAGGTTATTTAATTTCCCATTAAGTTCCACATCATTGCGAGTCTGAGGTAGTAGAGGAGGGATTCAAACCATGATTCCTCCGATAAACTCCGCATATCTTACATGACTTAGTTCTCTAACTCCCAGACCTCCAAGACGAAAAAGAGGGTGAATTCGAATCTTGTTGAATGTGGAGATCTCTTCACTCTTCAAATTGAAAAACTAGCCTATAAGTTTCCCAATCGCTGAGTCGAGTGTCGCACAGAATCCTTCTGTAAATTTAGGAGGTATATTTCTGACAAAATAATTTCCTTTAAACTCAAGTCAGTTTAGAATGAGGAGCCAAAGGCACTGACGCGATGGAAATTCTCGACTCGCAATCCTAGTCGGGTCTAGTAGCTTTCCGATTTCGAGCATGTTGCTTTTGATGCGTTCTCCTTTAGTTTTTAGCCATTTCGTGACAAAAACTTCACTTCCGATTGGTACTCCATAGGCTCGAAGACCGAATAACCTCGTCCCATCTTCGCCTTCTGTAAATCCCTCCTGAATATTATCTGCCTCTCCTAGCTCATGGAATATTTCGGATTTCTTATACTCCTTGATATAACATTTCAATTTGCTTTAGTTGAGCTAGAGGTCAATTAATGCGAGTCTTTCTTTATGAAGCTTGACTTCTGGAAAGGCGATCTCTGGAGGTCCGAGCATGTACGTATCATCAGCACTGCTCAGGATAACACCGCCCTTTTCTTGCAGCAAGTTATGTGTGATTTTGTTGGCTTGGTTGATACCTATATCCTATATACAGAAGTTGGGCATGGCTTCGTTTTTATGAATTGAAGGCAAGATGGCCAGTTCGTAAACTACACATGCAAAAAGAACCTTGACGAGATCAATCCAAAATCTGGAAAAGGCACAACTCATAACCCGTAGAAAAACAATAATAAACAATCGACATTCTCTGAAATTGACATGTGAATTTGATTCTACCGACTCCGATATAATTGACATTGAAAATAAATACACCTTCAAAATACAATGAAATTCCTCCATAATGCAGCGTTACTCATAACTATAATGACACCCGACAGTACCGCCTTTGTCACAACTATAAGCTCGAATAGTATCTGTAACGTTGCCTCGAGATCGAGATCAAGATCTAGTTCAATCGCTGATGGCATGGTACTTCCGCGGCATCGTAACAAGTGTGGCATAGATGGAGCGTGCAGAAATTATGGAAAAAGAAGAACTACTACGTCCACAACATCATCCTCCTCCGCCACCGAATTAAACTTAACGTTGCTTCCTGCCTGTGGAGATGCTGCTACCTCTGTGTCCTCTTCCTTATCATCAGTTACGTCGACGATATTGAGCAGTAACATTGGTGACGTGCCACTGGTGTATAGTGTAGCGTTAAATGCTGTCTTGTTTCTTGCGTTAAAGTCAAAGTTGAATACCATGTTGACACCATCGGGGTTCTGGCATGCCTTTGGATTGGGTTGTGGCTTGTGGTGGACGTTGGGATGGAAAGGGTGGACGGTTTGTGTTATGTACCTGTTTCTTGGTCAAGCGGTGACGAAACTGAGGTTTAAGGAGAAAGCTGCTGCTGGTATAGCGGAAGCGAGGGGTGGTCGTCGAGGACCTGAAAACGTTTGGGGATCGGCAGCTACGGGACTTATATGTGCGTTTGCTGCATCGAATGATAATGGTCAAGTGCTTTCTGCCACTGGTATTTCGTCTGAGCTGTTTATTTTAGGATATGTGGCATCCTTAGCGACAAAACTATCGGATACATTCGCGAGTGAAATTGGAAAAGGATACGGTAAAACTACTTTTCTAATAACCAATTTTAAGCGTGTCCTACCTGGAACGGAGGGAGCTATAAGTGCCGAAGGAACCGCAGGCGCTTTGGTAGGTGGCACACTTTTAAGTGCTTATGCTCTCTGGATTAATGTCATCTCGACGTTCCCGCAATTGTGTGTTGCATCTGTAGCAGCTTTTGTTGCCACCAATGTCGAAAGTTTGATTGGAGCCACTTTGCAGGAAAAAGAAGGCTTCGACTGGCTCAGCAATGAAGTTGTGAATTTCATCAATACTCTCATCGGTGCATTTATCGCCGCGATCGGCGGTAAGTTACTTCTTGGTATGTAATAAGCTAGCATTTAGAATACAGGATGACTTTAAGTAATATTTTATACTGCTCGATGCTATACCAACAAAGAACATCGTTCCCAACTACCAAAACTTTCCTCATAATTCCGGTTTCGATGGAATTTTCGTTGAGAAACAATTCACCACGGACTCTAGAAACCTAAATCATCGACACGACGTACCAAAGCCTTGGAAAAACCCTTGTCCAATTGCACCAAATTTATCTGCTCTCATCATTTCTTGTTTTTTTCTCAGCTCTTCGCGTTGCGTTTGGATGTCACTAGATAGTTTTGCGACGTGTTCTTCGTACTGCGCTTGTTTGTTTTGTTCTTCAAGTTCTTCATGTTGAAGAAGACTGTTTTGGTACTCCGACCACTTCTTTTCTTCGTCCTCTTCCCGTTGCTTCGCAGACCGTTGTTCGCTCAAAACTCTATCATTACCGTCTCTAACAATTTCTAGTGTTCGATTTTTGCCAAAACCCTTAAAATGATCAGGCCGGAATCTATGTTTAGCAATGGCACTCTGCGAAACACTCATATCCTCAGACAAGAATGGGTCAGACGAAAGGAAATGAGCCTGTTTCAATTCTTCCTGCGCACTAAGCTGTTGCTCTTTTTCTTCCCGAGAAGATTTGTTGCGAGCTCGTGCAAGATTATCTTCCTTGATATCACGCCGAATCTGCGCATGTTCAGCTTCCTTATCCTGAGCAAGCATACAACATTCATCGTCACGTTTTAGGACCATTTCGTCGTATGCCTTTGCGTTTTTATTCTCTTTATCTTTTCTTGCTTCCTTTTCTTTTATTTGCTGTTCGATCCAACTAGTAAGTTGCCGCTGCTGGCTTTTACGCCGAACCTTAAATGATTGGTCTTCGCCTTGGAAAATTTGGAGTGATGCAACCCCGCATGAGTCTAAATCAATTTGTCCATTAGTAGCCAACCCGTTGTTTTTTGGCTCAGTGACTTGTTTTGCAAGTGTCAAACGCATCTCATTTAGTTCCTTTGCTCTAATTTCGTTCTTTTCGTATTCTTTGTTTTCCAAATAAGCGACAAGACCATCAATTTTTTTGGCTATTCGATTTATTTCATGTTTACGAGAACGTATAAGTATGATAATTTTATTGCCGAGTTACATCACATTTAAAACATGAGCATCACCTTCTCGTATCTCTTCCTCTTTTTCTGATTGCCTTTTCTCCCTTTTCTCTTCTACTTGCTTATCTAAATACTCTTTATCAATACCAACTAGTCGCCGTCGTGAGTCCATGAATCGAAGGGTCCGTTCTTGTGCCCTAGCTCGTATGGCCTCAATTCTTTTTGTTTCTTTTGAATATGCATCATCCTTTGTTATGGATAAAGTAATATTTTCTTAGCAAATGGTCTGTCCTGAGAGGTCATTACTACTAACCTGTAAAATATGCATTATTGCTTAAACAATAATTGTGTTCGTTGAGTATAAACTTGTCTATACCTATCGTTGAAATGATTACTTTGAAGATAAACAAGCGTTTGTGAACATGGGGCTCAAAACCAAAAACAAAAGCAAACGTAAAACTCGTCAGGAAACGAAGCAGACGAAGCAAAAGTAATCTTACGTCAATAAAGGAGGAGGAAAACGAAAATATTACGATGCTACTGTACATATAATTGATAAATCTAAGTCAAAGGTAACGCTGTAGTGGGCATATCGACAAAAAGCCAAGATAGTACCCATTTATACACCATTTACTGATGTAGGTCATGTTTTATAAAAACCTTGAAAACTTGCTTGATCGTTACAATTCTTAACTATCATGTCAACAGCCTTTCATAAAACATCCAGAGTAATAAACCTAACTCTAACCACTCCAACTATTCTTTTTCAGTAAGCCCACAAACAAAAGATATTAAAGGGATTTCAGATATTGAAATACATGCAAATACAAGACTCTATAACATTTATTCTAGATGACGACTGTTGAAAGGATAGTAAGATTTCTTTCTAATCACGCAAGTTCTGAAACATCTTCATAATCTACATCAAATAATAACGCATCGTCTAGGGGTTCTGTTCTTTTATCTACCAAAGCCAAAGTTGCTTTATATTTAGATTTGTCAAGCTCACGTACTATTGCTTCTTGGCCTCTTCCCCTACCATTCACAATCAGAACTTCTTTTCCTAACTTTGGTATGACTGTCTCTAAGTACTTCTGATCGACCGCTACAACTTCACCACTATTTTCACCTTCTAACAACACATTGGCAATTAATTTGTTCTCTTTTGATATCGACTCAATAATTCCCTTTTGTTTATAGTACGACCGTTTCTTTAATTTTTTCGATACAATTCTTACCACAATGCCTTCTTTGATCCAATTTTCTTTCCGTCGATCCTTCAATGCGTCTTTCCTTTTCTTATTCAAAACGAATGGTCGCTCGTAGGACTTTAATTTTTTTTCGTTAGCTTCATCCTTACGCTTTTTACTTTCTGTTTCCCTCATAATCCGTTCGAGTTCGGACATAGGTCGCTTTGATTTCTTTATAATTGTTTTATTATCTTTTGTGTCTCTCAATACAGCTGAATCCAATTTGTTCAGAGTTATCATAGAAGTAGCAGAATTTTGTTCACCATTGACAATTGAGTTGCTATTCAAGGATAAGGCAGGATTTTTCTTCGAGTCTGCAATGTCACTTCGTTGCGGGATAGATGTTTTGCCTATGGACAAACTTATTTTTCCCGTAATCGTCGAGCGATCTAAATTACTAGCTTCGGCTGCCATAAAATTCCCGTTTCCTGCCTCATCCAAAGCCTTTGCTGCCTGTATCCTCTGCTGCTCCATTCGTTTCAGCGTTCTCATTTCTTGCAAGCGTTCTGCTTCCGCCCTCTGTTCGGCCACCTCTCTCCTCTTCAATAAAAACGGATCTCGCTCGATGTATTGCACATACCACCCCCGTTCCGTCTCATCTACCACGCACAATCCCTTCTTCCCCAAATACTGAACGAAGTGCGTCAAAGTTGCCCACATAGTCGCATTCATATGAACGTGATGTTTATCTTGAATTACCTCCTGATATACATTATTGGCATTCACCCGTTGAGTCCCGTGACGACGCTTGAGCGTATCCACATAAATTTTTTCAAATTCTATACTAAAGTTATTCATCATACTTCCTGCATTCTGACTGAACAGCTTCATGTTCCTCAAATGGGACTCGCTTGTCATATGACACTTCATCCCGTTCTCATCTCGGCACTGCTTTTGGCACATTTGACAGTACCATCGCAGCTTTTGTAATCCCTTCGCCTTGGCGCGATTGGCTATGTCTTTTGGTGTCCCTCGTTCAGCTTTTGGCATCTCTGGAGAGGAGTGGAGAGGAGTGGATTGTTGTGGTTTGATCTGATTTGAATTGCTGCGCCTTTCTAGAGAGCATGAGAGCGTTTACTGGGTGGATGAGTGGCTAGTGGCTAGTGGTTTCACCTCTCTACTCGTATGCTCCTTTCGTCTCAATATTATGACAGTTCTCGGAACAAAAATAGGGGAAAATGCAACATGTCATGTAGTCATCTAGTAGATCTAGACGTAGAAATGTACAGAATGTACTTCGAAGTAATAATACCGGATACCGGTATTTATTCATGCTTCCCGATAGAATGTTCTTCCATTATATATTATATAGAATTTCATTGTTCTTTTCATTCTAAATTCACTTTCCAAATAGGAATTATATTACTTCTCTGGATTTATATATGTTATCTTATATGTATTATCACAGCGAATCTTCATGATACACGACTATACGACACATGACCCACACTCATGTGTCAATGATAATAGCTATGATAATTCGGCTCTTGCTCTTGACCATGTATCAGGTTTACTCTCTCATCTCGAACGAAGAATATCAGCTCCACAATTTTTTGGAATATAAATGGCGGGTAGAATGCATACGAATGATAATTAACGGGAAAAAGTTTTTCTTAATTACCAATCAGCCCTGAAGGACGTCCAAGTGTATATACGGAAATCTCGGAGCAACTTTTACATATTTTATTTATTGCCGAGTAGGTGCGGACCGGAAAAGTTGCGCCTACCGGCAGCTTCATAAGACTTGACGATATCACTATTTTATATTTGGTCATTGTGATGTAGAGTGTTAGTCCGAAGAGCAAAGCAATAAAAAATCGGATATGAACCTGAATAGCAATGTTACCAACAACGATGGTATTCCATCTGAAGATGAAAATAAGGATAGCATTTCCCGCGATGAAAAAATATCTATTCACAGCACAACTTCGAGTGTGACATCAGTTAATTCATTGGCGAGGGGTCTTATTGTTTTTCAAAATCAAATTCCAAGGAGTATCCTATTGTTAAATAAAAATAGGAAAATACAAAGTGCGGTGCCTTCTTACGTTGCGAGAAATGCGGATATCGATGATAAGAGTGCAACTAGTTTAGTATCAGAAATAACAAACGTTGAAATTTTGCAGTCCACGAACAACGCATTGGATTACTCAAAACTTCGAGTCAATACAAATCTTGACGATGTTGATGTTGAAATAAGTAACTTTCAATCACCCGCCTCTGGGAAAAGATATTCGTCAACAATTTTTGCTCCGCTAAATTCCAATGATTCAATAACAACTCATGGTAACCTTACATGTGGTAGTGTATCTACTAATTTTTCGCATATTACCCCCAAGAAAGCAATGCGGCAATCGCTTCGTGATGCTTGGTTTAAATTTGATTCTCAACCAAGTATATCTTCATTGAGAGATCGACGAGAAGAAGTACTTAGAGTGCTTCGCAAAAAATACGAATATCCAAACGGACTCGCCAAAGAAATGTGCAAAGCAATCGTCGAATGTCCTGTAAGGATTTGGCTTCTAGATAATTCTTCTTCTATGAATACGGAAGACGGATCGATTTTTGTAAGGATGCAAGGGAGAACGAAACAAGCACTTACTTGCACCCGATGGAAAGAGCTTGAAGATACTGTGAAATTCCATGCTTCTCTTGCATCTGATATTTTTGCTCCAACGTTGTTTAGATTCTTAATTGACCCAGCGTTGACTTCTAGAAATGATCCAACGATTGATTATAATCAAAATATTAACATTGGTGTTAAAGAGAAGGATTGTATTTATTTTCCACCGTCTTGGTCACTTAGAGGATATAAAGAAGAACGCATTTTTAATGAGGATAATTCGGAGCTTCATCGTTTAGACCACTTATTCAAAGAGGTGCGTTTATTTCTTCATTCTCATCTTTTGCTATAATTTCCATGCAACTAATTTAGGCAATTACCGATGACGCAAACTCGTTAGATTACGCCAAAATATACCGCTCCTCTCACGCAAGATTTGAAAACTCTCGCTGAACATATCCGTCTGATCAAAGACAATCTTAAACAATCAAAAATATCTATAATCATCGCAACGGATGGAATACCAGAGGACGCGGAAAAGTTTTTTGCAATCATGCAGGAGTTTGAATCCTTGCCCGTTGTCATTGTTGTGCGAATGTGCTCATCAGATGACGAAACTTCACATTTTTGGCGTTGTTTGGACCTTGATTTAAATATTCATTTGGATTTGATTGACGACTATGTGGCTGAGGCTTCCGAAGTTGCATCTTGTAACCCATGGCTAACCTACACTCAATCTATGCACAGAGCCCGCGAATTTGGATTGATAAGGCGCTGCTTTGATCTGATCGATGAGTGCCTTTTGCGGGAAGAGGATATGGTGAATTTTTTATCAATTTTGTTCGGTGTCAATAAAAGTGATTTATCTGAACCAAAGATAAATTGGGAAAAGTTTTATGACGATATTAAGGCGTTGTCTGACTTTGAGGGTCTGCACTATGATCCACTTTCATTGACGTACAAGAACTGGATAAGCATGCGTGAGCTCGGTAATCTTTATGGAGGCAAACAAGAGATCAAGCGACGAAGGAGGTTAAAACGTTGTGCAAAATCACCGATGAATGTTCTTCGCGAGGAAAATGTTGAAGTCCCTTTGCAAGAAAACAAAAGTGAGCAGTCTAAGATTGTTTTGGAAGAAAGCAAACCAACTTGTTGTGTGATTAGCTAACACTATGCTACCCAAACGAATGCATATTTACCCTTCCTAATGCCAGCAATAAAATTTTCCTTTCAATTGAGAGGGAAGGAAACGTTATCTCTAAAGTAATTGCATGGGAAACTACTTAAAGAAACTCAACAAATTGATTTTGGTGGTATTATAGCAACGTTTTCGAACAAATTTGAGGAAAACACAAATTATTGTTTTAGAATGGTAGGCTTGTGTAAAAATTCAGGAACTCGTCTTGCCATATATCGTTCTAGGCAATGACGAGGAAGAAAGTGTGCGAAAAATTGCACTAAAACTTACGTCTGCGGCCTATTTCAACGCCTTTATGGATAAACGTTGGGAGGATGACGACTGAAAAGAGTTTTATTCAAGAAGAGCTGGCGCCGGTGGTTTTTCGATAGACAGTGCTTGAAGATGAGGTCATAGGTTTAAGGCACACCTAAAATTCAAGGGTAGAAGATAAGGCCCTGCCTGAATAACGAAGCCGAATCAATAGGTCTCCGAGTAGATTATTCGGCCATATTTATCCAAATTTTTCTATGCACAATTATGTAAATACATTTTACTGATCAACAATTCTTTATTCTTCTCTAATCTTCTTAGACACTCTCAATGGTTCGGTCGCACTCGGCCTCATTTTCTACAATTTTCCATGCACCACGATTTAAGTTCACTTTTATAGCTTACAGTACGTTGAAAGCTATTAACGTATTTGTAAAACTTTTAAGTCCTCTCTTTTAAAAAATAGTTAGAATTTAAATTGAAAAAGAACGTAAGCCACGTGGTGTTGCGATAGGTTTGATGTTTGAAGATAGTCAAATCTTGCAACTTCAATTGCGTTCTCATAGGGGCGTAGATTCGAAATGTTGAGATAACCTGTTTTAGCCAGCGTGCGTTAATTTCTACTAGGCTCCGTGAGACATTGCACAGCTATATCTCTCTTGAAACCTGCTACGGAATGAAAAATATCTTTTTCGAGGCGAAACATGTCCCTAGTCATATTAAAGTTGAGTGGATGAGTGTGTGTGTTTGTGTGTCAAAGATAGGAGTTAACGAGGAGCTTAGATAAGATTAATGAGTTCACTGCTATGTTCGCTCAAGACTGTAAGAAGTTGGAACTCGTATGAACAGATTTCAACAGTCAAAAACTAACGACGTCTTTGTGACGTCATGGTTATCTGTTGTCACGTTGTCACCATGGCTGTCTGTTGTAGAGGAACAACACACCCTCGCTGTCATGGTGACTTGCAAAGAGTCTGTTGTAAAGTGGTTGACAATGAAGTCACTATATGATTCGCTACATGGAAAAATGCTTCCTCATTTTTGATGATGTTTCGGGGCAAAATGTTTCGTGAAGTAGTTAGCTTTGTTGCTTTTCCTTTTTCCCAATATATGTTTAGTTGCTGTTGATTCTCGCGGCATCTAAGCCAATTATAGCGCATGTCCCATGATTTTGCGCGTTTTATGCGAATGTGTGAGTTTGCAAAACCTGATGAAGTAGAATTATCTGTTTTCAATTGAGTCGGGGGTTGCTTATGGTTGAGGGCTTCAAGAATGATTTTAATGATAACCGCAGTCTGACCATTAAGAAAGAGTCCACCAGTTTCGGCTTCGGCTGCAGAGGCTACTACATATTTCAGTGTCTTACATTCGATCAAAATAGGGCCATTGAATACTCCGGACGTTGCATAGGTGATCCAAGAAAATGATCTTTTAGATCTTCTGTGCAAAACCTAGCTCCACGTTTTGCGTCTGAAATGACACTATTGAGTATAGTCTTAGTTTCCAGGAGACTGTAAGCCGGAAAGTGGATCATCTGGATAGGATAGACGATCATCACCTACCACTATACTCACTCGCCATAGCTCACTTTTCAAGGGTCGGTTGCGCATAGGTAATGTCTCGATCTTTGGGTACATTGTTTTTTGAAATAAATTCGATGGCATCCTGATTGACGACCCCTTCGTTGTTCCCTTGTGCTAATAGTCCCCACTTGTTACTGAGGGCACGGATCGAGACATCGCGAGTAGGACTATTTAGAAGTGAATCGATTGTCCCTCTTTTGCCAGTTGTTTCATTATAGATATGATTTACAGTGGGATACATAAAAGCTTTCCAGGGTGATTTGGGGGATGAAGATGACTGAGTAACATGATGAGCTGATGCAATCGATGGTGCCACCCTCGGAAGTGATACTGGATGAGGTGGGCTAAGGAGTGGAACTTTTGGAATGATTGATGGTGTTGTTGGACGTTCTGCTGCCCTGTTCAAAAGTTGAGCGATTTTTAGATAAGCATTCTTCATCTCCTTCCAGGTAAGGGAAAAAAATTGAGGTTTGTCAAAATGTGCAGAATGTCTTCAGAAGCTTGTTTCAAGTAATCTAATGTTCTTGTCTTTGGACATTCAATACTATGTGGAAAGAACTCGACAGTATCTGCGTCGCGGACGCTGCGTTTGTATGGTATGTAACATTTGACACATCGATACCTATGGTACGATGGTCCAATAAACCATCTGTCAATGCCATGATTAGCGCAGGAGTTGCATTGTTTTTCACGAATGACGACTCTGGTGCCGGGTGGTATTGCAACTCCTGGGCTTATCATGAGTATTGAATTTTCAAAGACAACAACCAGAGCTTAGACAAGATTAATGAGTTCACTGCTTGGAACTCGTATGAACAGATTTCAACAGTCAAAAACTAACGACTACTTTGTGACGACTTTGTAACGTTATTGCTGTCTGTTGTCACCACGGCTGGGAACAACAGTGTGCAATCGTCTTCCGGGAGCTATGTGAGGTAGCAAACGAGATCGACCATCACCAAGAGAGACTTGCAAACTTCAATCTTCAATTGGAGCGGCAAATCAAGGTGTTCTTCATGCTACTTACCCTCTTTTTAAGGAATTTTTTTAAATCTGTATGCTTTTTTTTTGTTAACTTCTACTATTGTACCAGGTATAAATTACTTTGTGGTTATAATTCATCCTCTTCATCAGTTACAGGTTCGGAGGAGGAGTAGTAGCAGTTGTTATATGATCGAAACATATAATACGCGTCATCGTTTTCCCTGTTATTGAACCATGAATTC
>Ga0209092_10004293_pt1 | contig 11976 bp, 9 predicted proteins | sample FraStrMetagenome_FD_187446 | JGI IMG/M metagenome (GOLD analysis project Ga0209092, IMG submission 187446) | Marine eukaryotic phytoplankton communities from Arctic Ocean - Fram Strait ARC3M Metagenome (SPAdes) (version 2) | ecosystem: Environmental > Aquatic > Marine > Oceanic | place: Fram... | reverse complement strand
TAATATTCTTTTTCCCTTTTTCATGTTAATATACCCCAATTGTGTCCAAATAGGGACACCATGTACTGTGCATTCCCTTTCAAAAATATTGCTTAGTTTACATGTAAAATAAAAACTCTTTTATTATTATTACCGTTGAGTAACATACGCGTGATCGTGTACTTGCTCGGACCATCGGTGACTCCTTGTCTGCTAATTGTCTTCTTGACATTCCTTTTCCACTTCAGGAATGCTTAATGGGAAGATTGTAGGTGGCCGAATCACAGTCGCCAGGACGGGTCTTACACTTCGGGGTCACATAATCACCCTTCGTCCCGGCCTCTGCAGGGGAACAATGGGAACGAACTGACGATTACTGTTAGTAGTGGGAGAGTAATGGTTGGTACTTACATTCATCTTTGAAAGGGGGATCGATGCACAATTGAATGGAATAACGTTACTATGCCTTATGCACAGACTATCTAGATTAAAAGATGGTTGAATGAGAATTATGAGTTTAGTTTTACATTTATTACTTTAATCACATTTTTCACATAGATCTCATACCGGACGTATATCAAAACCCACTTGGTTTCAACGGCAAGAACTTTGACATCTGTTGGCCAGACAGCTGTTCAAAGAATTCTCATCTCATGTCTAATGGAGACATCACTCACATGATGATATTGATCTCCACTGGATGCTACTCAATGCATGCGTGGCAGTTCATGTTCTTTGTTATTGAACTGGCTTCCTTGTGTTGAAGAAGACTTGACTGTTTTTATTTTTATTGATGACGTAGTATACGAACAATTGATTTTAATTTTGTTTAAGTAACTTTATCTAAATCTTAGATAAATTTAGCTAAAGCATACACTGTATATTGCACATAATATATGTTTAGGATATGAGCATGAGCTACAAAGTTCCTGGAACACCATAAAAGACCTTAAATTGGCAAAAGCCATTGGATTATACCGCATCATTGGCGGAATTAGCAAAAACAAAGAAAAAGAATATCGAAAAAAATACAACTTAGATAAAGGAACATTCAAGGAATGGAAGACCAACAAAACAATAAAGTCGTCAGAACACTCAAATAGACCATTCACCTCCGACAACCAAAAATCCCCCCTCTCACAAATCGTCCAAAATGCACAGAAACTCCCCGATGCAGGGTACAACGCTGCCATAAACATAACCTGCAACAGGAATAACCAAAAATGGTGTTTAGATCAAAAGTTCACTCAAAATAAAGTTTGGCAAAATCGAAAACACTACCAAAGATGTTGCAATTTTAATACAGCAATGAAACGAAGTACCATCATACTGGAGAATGTAGGAAACCTTCCAGCTTCTATTCATTCAAAACAACTACAACATACAAGCTTGGAAGCAATGAACAATGGGATGAATTACAATTCAATGATGACGCTGTTTGAGAAGTGCAAACAGCCTTTAGGTAAACCAGCTGCCCAGGCAATAATCATAAAAAAACAACAAAAAATATTAGACCAGCACAAACTCGTCTGCAGAATCATCATTTAATCCCTTAAAACTACAACAACATCTGAAGCTTCAAATCAACAATCAAATATATTCAACATAGCGGCAAACAAAATCAAGAAAGGACGAGAGAAAGGATTGGCAAATCTTCTATCTCACAAACGAAAGAAATCAACTACAGGAACAACAACCACAACAGGAAAACATACGGAAACAATTACATTCATTCAATCTCAGACAACGGATTCTGATAATATAAGCATCCTTTCTGAGAACTCAAATCCATCGCCCACAACACTTACCTGTGGAAAAATCCATAAAGAAATAAGTGAGGAAGGACTATTTATTTCTGATGAGACCATAACCATGGCGGTGGAAGTATTGCGCCATACATTTGAACAATATAATATTTTCTTAGCCAATTGCCTTGTAAACATCGTTATTAATGGCTGTAACTATACCTTGGGATGGGAACGTTTCGGACGCATATTTGGCTCCATATTGGCAACTTTTACCAAACCAGATGGGATATACTTAATACAGATATTTAGTGGCAACGGTGCATCAGGACATTGACACTTGACGGTAATTCGCAAAAGAGCTAGATTCCATCAGGGATGGATCATTGACTCATTAGGGACCGGCGAAGGAGAATCAGAATCACTTAGGAAAATCGAAGCTGTCTTCAAAACAAATAGATGACGCATGGTTTGGAACTATCCACGAAGTCGCCGACAGATGGAGTGTGAATGCGGACCCAGAACCATAAAAAGTATGATAGAAATATGCACGGGAGTTAGCAAAGAGGTAAGTATTGACGAATGAATACAAAAAGCAACATTTACGCTCCAGACAGAGGACTTCGAATATGATCCGAGAGAAATACAAAATTAATCCTTACGATTGGTTAGAGAACATACACCAATCATGAGGTCATCACTAATTATCTTCCGGCAACAGAGAGGACAAATAACTGCGGGACACGGAGAGAAGAGGAAAAGAGCACAAAAAACAGGGGAATACAAATGTAATTGATGGCGCACCGTTACTCAATCTGGAAAACAGATAAATTTTTATTTTTTATTTTTTGGATATGGATTATGGAAGGCAGAATGACGTCAGATCAAGTCGGATAAAAGAATCGATGGTACGAGCATAGCTTATAAACCGGCTGATGACTCAAGCGTAAGTTTGAACGCTATTCTTGATGGGTTGGGACGCGAAGCTTCAGTATTCGTCTTAGTATGCACTAGACATAAAACGTAAAACTATAACAAACATAACATAACCAAGTAGTATGTTGAGCGCTGAGAATTTCATATTTTTAGACTCCAGCTGAACCGGGAGCCATAGCTCAGCCTAATGATGCCTCTTAGCATACATCATACACTATAAACAAGTACGGCGCTATCGTCCCACACGCCTCAACAAGTGAGATTGGGTGAAACTCTTGGCCCTAATGCACAGTCTAACAATGCCAGAGGAAACACCGTAAACTGTAACAGGGACAAATAAACAAACAAACATACATACATACACTATAAACATATTATTTAACGAGTGCTTAAGTACAGATATCATTGAGATTATGAGATAGGTATCTAATATATAAAAACAAAAAACAAAAAACTCAAAGATTAAGTAGAAATTATAACTATCAACTACTTGTCCTTAGTGGACTTTTTTTGGTCGCCTGATATTTTCAGGGCGACCCGGGGTGCTACGCACGGCTGGCAAGATATTCTTGGTGTTATACTCTAACGAGTGTGGATTTTTTTTTATTTTTTTTATTCGTAGTCGGAGGTTTGATTAGAGCGAATCCAGTTCAATTGGATAACCATCGAGTTGGATGGATGGGATGGGATGGGATCAGGAAGATAATAAGATGCATAGGAGATGAGTTCGGGAGGTACGTTGTATCGTACCGCAAAACCCTCAGCTCGAGAGATGATAGTTGTTCTCCTAAGGTGCTCCGTCAGGTCCCATTCGATTTTCATATCGATGGGACATTCAGACGTATGGTTGATGAATGCTTCAAGGATGGGGTAGACACGGTGTTCGGTAGCATTAAAACCCGAGCTCGCAACCAAAGGTAGGACAGATTCAGCTTGAGATTGGGGGAATCGAAATCCAAGACGTCGCTCCAGACCCCAGGGACGACTCAGGATGGTAGTGATGTTAATGAGCGAATCTGGGTCAAAGTCCACTTTCACGTCGAGAATTTGTTCGTTACAGTGCTTAATAAAGGAAGGCGAGATCGGGCGAATAGTGATAGATCCGTGGATGAAAGGGGAGTTGGGATATATGATAACTGATGGGTCTTCAATATAAGTTGCTGAGGTTGGGCGTTGGATGTGGAAAAGCTTGTTATTCGTGGGATGGGATAAGTTTGGGGGAATATAGAAGGTGTGGGTGGTGTTTGATGGTGTTTGAAATAGGATGTCGAGGATACAATGTAGGTTCTGCATTGTGTAGGTATCTAATCAAGAATGTGGAGTATGTAAGTTCAATTTTATAAATGTGTCCAAACAAATCAAGATGATTTAAATTTGACACTTCGTTTTCTCAATTCCCTAATGAGTGGAGAGATTTTTCGATAACGGTTTGAGCCTACTCTGCGTTTGGAGGAATGGGGGAACCTAGGTTGGAGCCAGGTGCGGAGTCGAGAGGAGGCAATATCGATTTCTGGAATGAAGATCCTGTCACGTTCGATTACTGCAACTCGAAATTGGTTGATCCAAGCTTGGAGTTGGGCATCAGGGAGCTCGTTGATAACGTTGACTGGTTCATTGAGAAGGTGTTGATCTTTTTGAAGTAGATTGATTTGATGCTCCGATTTAAATAAACGATGAGCTTCTATCTCCATTTCTTCTCGGCGTCGAGATTGACATACTTCAGAATTGAGCTTGTGAACAAACTCGTTTCTATTGGTCCATTGGGGCCAATAAAGGTATGTCCATAGTTTCGAAATAAAGCCTGATGTCCAATTGAGGCCTGTTTTCTTACTATCTATTTTATCATAGTGTTTTTGCATATACTTGGCAAATGACACTGATACTCTGCCCTCCATAAGATGACGCTAGCCTAATCGTAGGTATCTAATATATATGTACGTAGGAATATATTGAGATAAATTCATCTAACAGAACTTAAATTTGGTGAGTGTAAAAGTTTTGCTCAGTGCAGTCATGGGATCAATCCGCGTCAAGGTTGAATTTGAACTGCAACTTTTCTTATTGAATAAGTGACTTGTTCTAATACTATGCACTGTGGTATGTTTGTTTGGATGGATTCAAAATAGTTTGATTTGACAATCTTTATGATTTTCTTCGGAGACGAGAATATCGAATATTTTGTCTTATTTTTTTCACATTCGCAGAATATTGAGACATAAATCCCAAATTGATTGTTACTGCGTCTTCGTGACATGAAAGAATCCCAAAATAAAAAATTCAACAAACCACCATGATAATTTAGACAGCACTCCTACAGCACTGTATATTATTCTTCTTATTTCTTTAACCGTAAAGGCCGATTCTAAAGTAAATCTATCAATATACTCATTTATCTTTCAGGCTACTAAAATCCGCTTTCCAAAATGAGCTTTTTTGAATTTTCATAGAGCAAAAGTACAACGAAGGTACAACCAGAGCTGCTATCTGGGAACAACCTCTGCATACGCCATCCTCTAAATTCATGCACGATCGAAAAATCAATATAATAAGAATTAATCTTCATATTATATTTGAACATCGAAATAAAGAATTGACGCTATGTTATTTTAATTCACAGTAGTAGACAATTTGAATGCTGTCTTAAGGACCCTGAAAATTTTGAGTTTGGTTGTGTATTAGGAGATCGTGAGAGAAAAACCTCTTGATCTTTGCTATGCAATATAAGATTGAGGTAATAATGAATATACTAGTCTTTCTAAAATTTAACTTTCACATGTAATATTCAAACACATTTATTGATTATTCCTACTTGTTTACTTCTTATAAAGAGTTTGCATACTGTTGTCCTAAGGCTTTGATAGATGTTGAATACCATTGGAATTTAGCTGTGCCTCTAGATTGGCTGGGAGCTCTAAATTATTTCCACCTTCGCATTTTGTGCAAAAAATGAGCAGATTAGACTACTATATCATGAAACTATTTCAAGAGTGAGCTTCTATTCTTACCTAGAATAAGTCTCTTCAGTTTTTTGCAATCAGCAAGACTTGCTGGGACTGTTCCTGTTAGATTATTGTTTTCTGTGCAAATATTGCAAGAACTGTGAGTGATCATCTAGGCAAAAACAAGATATGAGTATATGTTTGACTTACTCAAGTTCAAAAACTCTAGATTTTTTAAGTCTCCAATGTTTTCGGGGATCCTACCATTGAAGTTATTGCCATCTTCAAACATCGAAAACCAAAGCAGGAAAGAATATGATGAGTTATCCCTGTCAAATATTTCCAACATAGATATTTTATCGTAGTAAAGGATAACTTACTCAACGCCACGACTTTGAGCTTGTTCAAGCCAGTGATATCAGGGAATGGTCCACTGAACCCTCCACGCTCTAAAATGTGCATCATGAGTGAGAATCAAAATACTAAGTGCCAAATGGCGGGGTTTTGTAAAGTAACAAATACAGCACTCACGCAAATCGAATACACGGAGATCTTTTAGTTGATTAACTTGAGTTGGGAAAGGGCCAGAAAATCTATTATCCTCTGGGTAAAAGAAATAAAGAAGAAACATTTTAATGAAAAAAATTTCAACTAAAAAGAAAAGTGTTTCAATGCAATTAGCTCACTTACGTAAACTAATCTGTTTCAACTTATTTAATCGACCAATTTTTGTTGATACAGTTCCAGTGAACTTGTTTTTATCTGTCAGGAACATATGGATATAATAGCATTGCAAGTGAATCAACCTTTCCTATTGATATAACAAGACAAACACGAGATTTACTCACGAAGGTAAACTGCCTTGAGCTTCTTCATGTTGTAAAACTTGTCTGGGATACTACCGTCGAAATCATTATTTCCTGTACAAAAAGTTTCTTTGGTATAAGATAACAGTCTAATTATGACACAGATGTAATCATTCAACATACCTAAATCCAGTAAGAGAAGTTTCTGCAAGTGACCAATTTCTGATGGTATGCTTCCCTCCAAACCACCGCTATCTGAAAGTAAAAAAACATCATGCAAAACAAAGAATGAGACAAGATACAAAAATCTGGAAGTTGCTTTTTCCTTTTGATCGTATCAGTTACTACTCCGACATGTTACACTTACTGATCTCGAGAATTTTCAAATCAGTGGTACCTCCAATGGTAGCAGGAAGTTCACCAGAAAGCTTTTTTTTGGCATCTGGAAATGAAAAGTATGAGTAAAGATTTTGAATTTATATCGTAAAATTATAATAGCATACTCACTGATCTCTAAAACTTTCAAAATTCCAAATTCACTGAAGTTTGGAAATGGCCTTTCGGCATTCATATCTAATATTGACAATAAATATTCATGATGTAAGAAACAGAGTTTTTTTGCTGAAACGTATTCTCAAGAACACTCACCGATATGAAGCTCTGTCAAAGTATTCTTGAACTTCCTTAGTTTATTGATTGCGAAACCAATGTTATTCCCGAGATCTGATAGATTAAGAAGGTGAATAAATGATTAAGAAGCAGAATGTATTTTTGTACACAAATAGATTTTCAAATAACTCGAACTTACCGACGTCGATATAAGAAACACGTCCAACAGTACATTCTACAGTTCGCCCATCCTCGTCGATATCATCGCAATAATTATTGTAACTTTTTTCATCGACATCTAAACTCCATTCTTTGAAGAGATCTTTCAAGTTTTCTTCCTGATTTGTTTTTTCTGTTTCCGATATGGAGGAAGTGATCCATTTTCCATAACTTTCTCTCTGCACCGGGTTAGACTTGAGAGTTTCTACATTATACTCATATGTCTGATGTTCAGTATCAGCTTCGACTCCGACATCATATTCTATTTTATAGTCAAACCTTGGAAGAATCTTTGCGTCAGGATCCGTAAGAATATCCTGAAAATCTCCTTCGTAGCAATCATCGCCTCTTTTTGGAACTGTAAGATCCTTACACATTACCGAGCCTCCACATGCATCCATGCAGGTGATTCGGGCAACATTTTGCAGGAATAGGGCTTCTTTTTTAAAGTATGGTCTCTTGTGCATGTTTTCAACAAACGCATCATAGTGCCCATTGTCCTCTCTGCACTGCCAGTAGTCAGTCAAACTTTGCTTCGTCGCTTCGAGGATATCATGTTGCATGCCTGGTGACTTTTCACTTTCGAAATCCGTACCATCTTGATTGTATAGTTTGTAATCAATATGATTATACTGATAGCTCCAAAATAGAAATAAATACCATCGACCACAATGGACATCAGAAGTGAGATACTCAGGCTCATTTGTGTAAAAATAGGTGGGGGCGCGAGTTGGAGCTGGAGTTGGAGGAGGAGGAGGACACCACCACCAACACCATCTCTCATCTCCAGTAGAGTTGGTAGTGTTATTCCCTTCAACGGTAGTGGCATTCCCTATAATGTCAGAAGGAGTTGGGCTTGATGTAATTTGCACAACTTGGATTTCTTCGTCAATATCTCGAAATTTGCTCTTGAGTGCTGCAAGAAACGGTGCGACAACATCTTGTGCAAAACCAATAAGTCCTCCTTCGTTTAGATTCCTAAAGGATTTTCCCTTTTGGCTCAACGAAGAACTATTTAGATCGGGAATGGAACGATAGCCTAGAAGAAAAGCACAGCAGAGAAGGATAAGAGACTTTTTGCCGAGACGAGGCAGTGTGCTATTCATCGTTTCAATTTTTCTGTGTATAAAGAAAGATTGGAACTTTGGATGATTTTACAATTGTTTATCTTTACAAAAAAAGATGAAAAATATTTTTTGTGATAATGCATTGTTATTGACTACTGGCTTTATTGTAGGACGGAGAATTGCTTACCCGGCGTAAAAAACGGTATTCAAAACCGGAGAATTAAGGAACATTTAGAGAACAAGGAGTATAATTGGTCATTTACCTTTTCTAAATGAAAGAATCACATGTATGTATAAGGTATTCGTAAGATATTTCATCGTATCATCTTTGTTTGAATTGAGATCACACTAATTTAGCTCTTTATAGCCTCAATGGAAGACAATACTTAAATCTGGTCTTCTTAAGAAGTATTTGTTACTTTTTGTTCCCGCTCGTGACTAACTATAAACGACTGTACAATTGAGAATAATTGGAACAAAAGCCGGTATTGAAAACCGGGGAATTTAGGACTATAATGAGAAGTAGAAGTACAGTAGAATCGGTCGCTTCCCTTTTCTAAATGAAAGAATCACACATATTAGTAAGAAATATTTGCAATTGTTTATCTTTACAAAAACATATGAAAGATATTTTGTGTGAGAGTGTATCGGTATTCACTAAAGGGTTCATTATAGGACGGATTATTGCTTACATGGCGTAAAAACCGGGATTGGTAAAATAATGATAATGAGCATGAACTTGAACTCAAATTATGACTTTTCTCTTAAATGAAAGAATCACATGTAAATTCGTAAGAAACAATTTATAATTGTGATATTTTTTATGGAATGAAATCACATTATATTAGCTCTACATTCACATATTACAGTCAATTGTTATTTGTAAGATACGGATCAACAGGACTTTAATCTCCACTATATATTCTCCTTATTCACATTTGTTCAAATAAATTTCTTACAAAATTGTTTACCTCACTTTCACTTAGAATTATATTCGTAAGTAACAAAAGGTTCTGGCAGTTACATAGGAATTGAGATAAAACATTTGTTGTATGAAAATGGTCTATTCATTAAATGGTGTGTATCTCTGTCTCGAAAAGAAAACCCTGCAATAAACTGCATAGGTATTTTTAGATGAATCAAGACATATGAATTGGGATTGACTATAGGATAAATGGTCTAAAACATTCATTCCCAAATTTTCATCCAAAAGTCATATGTCTTATAAATTTACATACCACCGACGACCCGAACAATATTCAATCGGAATTGACTATAGGCTTTATTCTAGAAAAATGGAACATAACTTTTACCTTTTTAAATAAAAAAATCACATGTACACAATTAAGAGATATTTCATTATATAATCTTTGTTTGTATTCGGATCACTCTAATTTAGCTCTTTATCCTCCATGGAAGAAAATTATTCAATCCACTGCCTTTTGTTCAAACTCGAAGGTAGTTGAATATAAACAATATAATGGAGAATAATTAGACCAAGTACAGAAAAGAGGATTGAAATCAAGGAATCAATTAAGGAGCATAATGAGAACTGGTAGGACAATTCGTTCTTTATCGTCATAAAAGAATCACACCTGAATTGTCGCTACAAAGATATTATAAAAGGCCTTCTGTTATTCGTATTTTTGTTCAAGAACAGCAGATTGAAAATCTGGTCAATAATTTTTATAAAAGAAAGTCTATTGTTAGGGACTTCGGTTGTATGTAAATTTTTAAGACATATGATTTTCGGATGAAAATTTGGGACTGAATGGTTTAGATATAATTTTAGTGGTTCGCATCGAAGTGAACAATGAATGTTTTTGACCAAATGGAATTCAAAATATGGCCGAATTTCCTTCATAAATAGTTTACAAGACATGTATGTACGTGAATTTATACGTGCACAATTAGAATGTAAGAAAATATCGATGAGCAGGTAAGAAGGGCTATACGTAGCGGACTTAAAAAATGCAGGACACTTTACACTGGCACCATCCCATACTCTACACTATTCTCAGCATTGAGTAAAATCAACCGGCTATGGTATTTGGTCTTCAAGAAGAAGAAGGGTCAAAGAATATCGAATACCACAATCCGGCGAGTGTGAAAACAGGTAGGAATAAAATCACCTTTATCACTACCGATGGAAGAAGAGATCTATAAAATGAGGGAGTCCAAAAAACAATATGAATCATTTATCCCGCATGCATCCACTGAAAGACAACGATTTTATGAAGATCTAGCAGTTTCCAACGCAACGGTATCTGATAAGAGTAAAGCAAGCATATTACAGCAAATTATGCAAACTGAATCGTCTTGATATCAACATGCATCCATTTGCAGAGCATTTCCAAAAAAGATGCCAACTTCCAAGAAAGTGGACAGAGTACAAGTTAAACGTGGATCAACATGGGAGGAAATCACTTCATCAAGTAGCCTAGTAGTGGAACTACAGTGAGAAAATAAAAAGAAATATAGCTGTTCAGAAGGCACTCCATTCTTAATGCAGTGAGGAATGTATAAACAAATGGGAAACTTTGCAAAAGGACCATTATCTAAAGAATTTCAATATGGATATGTTCAACCTGAAAAATCTTTGATGAATGGACAGCTAAGATGATTGAAAAAGCAAAAATAGACCCATCAATACCTAGGATACCAGCGACGGCTAATGAACTAAGAGATCCATGGCCATTACATATCAAAGTGAGACGTGTTCCAAGAGAGAAGAGCTCACAGTTGTATTTCAAGAACGTGGTGACTGGCCAGCACATTGTTGTACTTACATTGATTTGGTATACTCTACAAAGAGCTACTAGATTAATGCAATGATGGTGTAGATAACATATTGTAATTATAGTTAAATTAGTATACGATATGATTCTTTTGATGGCTACTATCACCCTTAATCCGCATTCCATTTCTTCTTGAGAAAGACAGTTACTGCACTGCAAATCAAATCGTCCACCTCCTACAATGAACATGTTTGTAATTGCATCATGTATTGCGTATGTGGTAGAAGAGGTTCCAAGAGAATCCAGCATGATTCCTTTTCTATATCTTCCTATCTTCTGTATTACTGCAAGAGTTCAGTGATTTCCTCCAAATAATGGTATGAAGTATATTCCATCTGGTTTTCTATTTAGGACTAATCTGGATCCAAATACTCTCGCCGCCCTCTCCCATCCTTCCGTAACATTCCAAGAATTCAAGATTGAACTTGCTTCAGCAGACGCGAAGAAATAATTATTACTACTTTCATGACGAAAGACCTCTATAGCTCGCATTGTAGCCATGCTTGACAAGAGACCAGCATTTGAATCATTGAGTGCTTCATCAAGGTAAATACGTCGTTGTTGTAATTCGTAATTTTCGTTTGAATCTGGTTGTGGATTTGGGGTATTATCCTCGTCGATAATTATTTCGTCTCGTGTTTGATGTGATTCTTGTCGAAGATTTTTGTGTGCTTGAGTGGTAGTAGGGCTAAAATTAATACGTATACATGCAATCGATTTGTTACAAAAGATAATCATAATGAAATGGATGTTATTGGTTATGAGTATTAATTCGATTTTACCCAAAAAATAACTCTTGCTTTATTGTTTTAGATAAAAATGTTTGCCGGAAGTGCGGTATACATTGGAATGTACCCTGTTTTCGTTAAATTAGTGAA
>Ga0209092_10004292_pt1 | contig 11977 bp, 10 predicted proteins | sample FraStrMetagenome_FD_187446 | JGI IMG/M metagenome (GOLD analysis project Ga0209092, IMG submission 187446) | Marine eukaryotic phytoplankton communities from Arctic Ocean - Fram Strait ARC3M Metagenome (SPAdes) (version 2) | ecosystem: Environmental > Aquatic > Marine > Oceanic | place: Fram... | reverse complement strand
GTACCTTATTTAAAGAAGCTCTGACATTTTTTTGAGCTTGTTCTTTAATAGGATCAGCGTCTTTTCCTCTCTTAACTCCCCAATCTATGCTAGAACTAATGTTTTTAGTCTGATCGTGAATATCTTTAAGCGGTATCTGACCTTTATCTTCAATATCGGACAAGTTCAGCTCTTGCCTCCCTACTACTTCTTCTTGCGCTCTATATTCTGGACTAGCTTTAGGGTCTTTGTACTGACTTATCATCTGGTTCTGTTTATAAGTCTTATATCTTTCAGGAGCTAGTTTCTCCATACTCATATCAGAATTTAGCTCTGCTTCTAGTTTTTTTATTTCGCTTCTAAGTTTAGGGGCTTTATTCTGAACATCCCCCCAACTATTTCTCAATTTAAGCTTTTTCTCAGCTATTTGAGCTTTTAAACTTTTCTTGTATTCTTTTACCTCAAAGTCAAATTTATCTTTTATGGCAATAGCTTCCTCGTTTGCACCAGTATATCTATTTTTGACCTCTGCCTCAATATCAGATAATTTAGCCCTAGCTCCTGCCACATCTTTAACGGCATTAGCCCTAGCCTCGGGATTAGGAGCAAACATGAAATCAATAGTTTTAGACTCTAAGTTGTCGTATTTTACATTTTCATCAGTAGTGGTTACTTTTCTAGGAAGAGTGCCCTTATCTATTTGGTCTACTATCTGCTGCTTGTCTACTAGACCTACATCCCCCTCTTTATAGTTCTTGCCGGCCTTTTTACTTACTTTATTAACTATATCCCCTATCTCTTTACCTACCTTATCTCTAGCAAGCTTAAACCTTTTATTGAGTTCTTTAGCAGACACTTCCTGTAGTTCAGGCATCATTTTAGGGAAATTACCTTGGCTGTCTACATAATGTCCTTTAGCTACATCATAGCCAACTACATCACTTCCCCTAGCTCCTGTCCTTTCTATAAAGCTTTCTAATTCCTTTATAGCCGCTTCTGTATCTCCGCCATTCTTTTTAATTAAAGCCTTATAAGCTTGGGTATTTCCAAGACCTGATTGAAGTTTTCTAAATGCGGTAGAGTCTACCCCTTTCTGGATACCCTTTCCTAGCAATCCGGAAGCCAAACCGGTAGCTGCTGAGATAGCCGGAACTTTTATTAAATCTTCTGGCTCAAAGTTGTCTATCTTACCTTCACCTAATTGATCTAGCGTACTTCCGGAAGCACCTCTAAGAAACATCTTCTTAAATACCCCTAGACCCTCTAAAGCCTTCGGTATTTTACCTAATTTAGAAGCTCCTGCTGTAATTAAATCTATCAAGTCAGGAGTCACTACTGACATAACCCTAGACATGTTAGGATTTTCTTTTTGAAACTCTTTACTAGCAGCTTCTAATGAATCCGCTGCTTCGGGACTAAATGCCCTTATAGCTTCATCCCCAAACTGATTAGTTGCAGTTTGGAACAAGAAAGCAAGGGACCTTATATCTGTATTACCTAACTCTCTACCAGACATACTTGAACCACTACTAGCTTTGTCTAGCTCTCTAAGTCTTTCCAAAAGACCCGCTCTTTGGTTAGGCTTTAAGTCTTTTCTAGTCTTTAATATCCTTGCTATTTGCTTAGCTTCTTGTGACATATATACCTACTTAGCCCATTTATTAATTAAATCATCGTCTAGTTTTTTCTGTTTAGCATCCTGTGGAGAGCCTTTCAATCTAGCTCCCAATCCCTCTTTTTTCAAGTCTACTTTATATTCTGGAAGATTAAATGGGAACTTCTCAGAAACCAAATCTCTATTATAAGTAGGGTAGTTACTGTGTAAAGTGTTAGTATATTGCGATTGTAGGTCACTCGACCTAGTTTGCATTTTTCTAACCGATTCAGCTAATAACTGCCTAGCTCTAGCTATTAAATTCGGGTTTAGTTCATTGCTCTTTAGTTGCTCAATCTCGGCACCTAACTGACTTAATGCAGAAACTTCATCCTTATAGAAAGCCCTATCTTGATCTGATAGCTTGCTCTCTACTTCTTTTACAGAGGACATTATCGCTATCTTTTGAGCAAAAGGGTTTTCAGAATCTAAAGCTTTCAGTCCTGTAACCGCACTATCGTAAGCATTTCTTATTTTAAATGTTTTATTTATAAAGTCCTTTTGTAAAGGAGCTGCACTTTTTTCAAATCTTAAAGGCTTATTCTCTTCATTCTTGTTTCTTAGATTTACAAGCCTCATATATGGGTTTTGTCCGGCAGTTGCAGGAGTAAGTCCGGTATCTACAAGACCTCGACCATCGTTTTTATCTTGGAATAAATCTAGCCCGCCTTCTTCATTTTGTATTGTTTTATACTGAGCCCTTCCATTACCGGAGGGATCTCTTTTCTTAGCCAATAGCTTAGCTCTCATTTCCTGAAAGCTATCTCTTTTCTTTTGAAACTTATCTCTTTGAGATACAGCCTCTTTTAGCCCAGCTCCAATATCCCCAAATAAAGCACCAGTTAAAGTAGCAGCCCCCATATTAAGTAAGGCTTGCTTGTCATATTCAGGAGAATTGTATTCTACTGGCTTATTTTCTTCTTCTTCTTGATCTGGACTACCCCAATTAAGGATTTTATTTTGCATTATTTCCTACCTTTATACCCTTTTTGCGTACTGTAGTCTAACGTCTTGCCTTTCATTTTTCTTTCTGTAGGACTGTTCTTTTTTGGCTTTTTTAATTGTCTTTTATACTCCCTAACATGAGCGTCAGCGTCTCCCATAGACCCCTCTAAATTCTTACTAGAGGCGCCTACTGCATCAAATCTTTTAACATCTTTTGCCGTAGTATCTGGCTTTTTAATATTAGGGAATCCGCCTGTACTTGGATTTGCAGCCTTTACGTCTTTAGCAGTATCTACCGATGATACCCCTCTTCTTAATTTTCTTTTTAATCTTAAACCTTTCATATATTTCTCCTATCCGATTATATTGTTCAACATACCGCTAAGGCCATGAGCTTCTGCGGTTAGATCCTTTCTAAGATGAGTACCTAAAGTAGTTACTTGCCCAACAATCCCTCTCTGAGATTTCATTTGACCCATTCTAGCGTTTAACAACGTAGACAATCCACTCATTTTTTCTTGAGCTCTTTGTGCGGCAATATCTCTATCTAAATTACGTCTGTCTTGTTTCTCAGACTGTTTAGCGTTAGCCATGCCGCTAGATCTATTTTCTCTTATTCTCTGCTCGCCAGAGCTTCTCATTCTATTAGCTGCTTCTGACTCACCATTAACAATAGACTCTAGCCCTGCAATACTTCTATTAACACCAGCCCCTATCTCTCCTGCGTTAAGCCCATACTTTAAAGCCTCTTGCTCGCCTCTTTGCAGGTCTTGCTCAAGACCCATTCTAGCTTTCTGCATTTTTTCTTGGGCTTCTCTTTCTTTATCTGATTTAGAACCGCCTATTTTTTCAGACATGCCTAGAGTAGAACCTGAAATATAGGAATCTCCCCAAGAATCTCCGGCTAAAACACCTGCGCCACCACCAGTAAATAAATTAGCAGCACCTCTACCTACTGACCCTATATCATCCCAAAAACTCATAATTACCCCTTTAAGATTATAACATTTAATGTTACTTCTTCTGGTCCGTTATTTATTAATTCTATATATTTATCGGTAAAATTACCATCGGTAACTAGACCATTCCCTATATGTCTTGTTATTATCCTACTTTCCGGAACAACTTTCAACTTATGATTTATTCTTAAAGTCTCCCCATTAGGGATAACTACTTTTTCTACTAACTGAGAGTCAAAACTATTCTTTAAGCTTATGTGTCTAAGCTGAGTCATTATATTAACAAAGTTAGTATTTAGCTTTTCTTTAACAGCTACATCTATCTCTTCATCGTAAATTAGCTCTAAATCGTTAAAACTAGTTGCTTGTAGATTTGTCGTCATACTCAGATTGTCCTATCTCATAGTCATACTCATAGCCGTTTATTAGTAAATCGTCTATACCGCCTGAGTTTATTTGTATAGCTGCACTATAGTGTTTTCCTGACGGAAATCTTTTAATGCAAAAAATATCCTCGTCTAGTTCTACTTCTTTTTCATCCATTACAGGCTCTTCTGTATTGTAGTCGGTATATAGACTAAATCCTACACTAGCACTATCCATTCCGATAGTATGTAGTTTAGCTCTTACAAATTTCTTAGTTAGACTAGCCATACCTAAAGTCTCGAAGTTAGACCTATAGAAAGCCTCTACTGGTTTTGTTCTAGCAGTAGCTTCAATAAATATGTTAGTACCATTAGAATAATGAACTTTACCATCTGATACATACATACCTCCTGATGCGTCAATACCTTTATATAAAAACCATTCTTGGTGGTATAGACTGAATGCTAGGATAATATCTTCACCATTTACAGGATCAGAGGTAGGTATATATGTATATACATACTCTCTTTTAAAATCTAATTTAGATACACTATCCTCTATGTTAGGGAAGTAGCCTAATTCATTGTCTAGTATTAAAGGCTCTATCCTGTCGCCTATCTCTTTCATAGTCCCAGAAGGTAATGCAGCGTGAATAGATCGCATAGATGGAAAAAAGCATACACCGGCAATATCGATAACTCCGGCAGCACTAGCACATCCTATTCTAGTAGAAGTATAAGACAAATCCCTAAAGTTGCCTGTCAATACATTACCTGATAGATAGTATGCCTCGTACTTTCTTAAAACTACTACATAAGTCTCATTAGCAAATACAGCAGTTATTGGACCTTTATCACTGGTACCTATCCTATAAGCGTCGTCAGGTGTAAAATCTTCCTGATTACCGCCACTATAGTTATCTGATAGGTAGATAAACTCTTCATCATGTGTAATTAAAGTATTTCTATATATGGCTAAAGACCCATTAGTTTTAGGTGGGACACCTTTTAAAAACTCTTCTGCGTAGAAATCCTCAAAATATTGTCCTACTGGTCCTGCATAATCTAGGTAAGTATATGGAAGAAAAGGAGGGATACCTATTGTAGTAGGTGTAGAGCTTTGAATTAATACCCCACCTCCCAAACGTAACTCAAATCCAGCTGTTGCGCTTGTAGAAGTATATAGTAAATAAAGTTTAGAGCTAACTATATTGCCTGTACTTAGAGGCAAATCTAAAGGAGTCTGAGTAGATGCATCTATCCATTTTGCACCGTCGTAGGATTGAAGCTCGCCTATAGTTATGGTATCCGCCCCTCTATCTATATCCTCAATTAAAAACCTAGCGTAAGTTAGTCCTTCTTCGGCAGGATCACTAGGGAGCGAAATTTGGTTTATTACAAATATTAAATGTTGCCCTTTTTCTACATAAGGAGTAGTTGCAGAGTCTATAGCTATTGTTCTATCAGATACAGAACCGTCCCAAGGAATAGTTTTAGTTTCGTTTATCGTACACCCTGCCACTGACCTAACTCTGTCTATTTCTAAAGTCTGCCTAATTCTATCAAAGTCAGGAACTAAATTAATGTTACTACTAGCTTTACCTTCGCTATAGTCCCCAAAAGTAAACCTAGCTTGTGCGTCTATAGTGAAAGGCACTACTCTATAATAGACTGTACCTGTATCATTATCATCATTACCTAAATAGCTAACTCCTGATACATGCCAGTTTTCGCCATCATATTTATAAAGATAGGCAGGGCTTCCGTCTACTGACTCTCCTGTAAAATATAAAACTTTTTCAGCTACCTTATAATTAATATTCTTAACTAAAGGAGGATATCCTAAAGGAGCAGAAGCTATTGTGCTGTTATTCCCTAGTTGGAGCTGGGCTTGACTTTCTATTTTCTCTACGGTGTTATCCGTAAAGTATTTATATAAGTAGTTAGTTCCGGAAGGCAACGCTTGAGCCTGTAAGTCGTCATAGCAGACAAGGATTACATAATCTTCTGTATAATCCTCTATCATTCCAATAATTTTTGTTGTAAAAGGTAACTTGTCAAGGAAACTTCCTGTTTCACCCTCAGTACCTCGGGGAACTACTAACTGGTCGAAATCCTCTCGCTTGACAAGCTCCCTACTGTGATTAAGACGGACATTGGCTAGATTACTAGCCGTTCCGTCCTCTCTGTAGAGCTTATTTGTTCTAAGGTCTAATCCTTTAAATTGTAATTTCTTATTAACTTTAGCCATTAATAATCCAAGTAGTCAGTATCTTGAGATACTGGATATAAAATATCCTTAATATTATCTTCAAATAAAGAAGCTAGAGCTTGTACTTCCTGTGTACTAAACACTTCCTGAGCTTGTAGCTCCATAGAAGATGTACGCTTTAACATTCTTCTCATTATGTATGCTTTTAAATAGTTTTCGCACTCGATAGGTAACTGACTGTGTGTAGTAGCGTTCCTACCAGTAACAACATACTGACCGACTTCAAGGTTAGATATATCACCCTCGACAATGATCTTCTTCCCTCTTACTGTCTCTACATACAGCTCTAATGGAAGTTGGTTCCCATAGCTATCAGCCTCAGTATGTATGTTACCTTTTTGATCGCAAATACTGATATATTCATATCTAGTATCCCAATCATCGATTAGTGCAGATTTTATCGTTATTTCTTGTCCATTAACTTCTGATATTTGACCTATCCTCTGACCTACTAGTGGTACTTGGTGATAGTAAGTCATTAGTAGATTTCTACTTAATGATAAGTTAGGACTAGAAGATAAGATTATATTATTTCTTTGTGTCGAATAGCCGTATAATACTGTTCTTTCTCTGAAAGCTACTCGTCTCAAGTTTTGTAGTATTCTTTGATTAGATACATACCCTAAAGACACAACACTATTTTGTGCATATATGTCAGAAGGTAGCTTATATTCTATTTTGTCGTTTTCCGTTATTATAGCGTAAGGCTTAACAAAAACGTCTGCTGATGGGTTAGACTCGAAAATAATAGACTGTATCATTCTCTGACCATCGTTTATATAGCCCACTATCTCATAGTCTGAAATAGTTTCATTGTCTTTATTGTCTGTCTCTTCTCTTACCTTAGTGATAAGATGATCTACCCTTTGTAGCATATTAACCCCATGTGCTTAAAGCAGCAGCTATTGAGTCTAAGTTTGAATTATACTCAGCTCTTTGTTGTTGCTCTTTAGCTTGAGCTCCTTGCATAGCACCTAAAGCTGCTCCTGCTACTGCCCCCCAAGGACCGCCAACAGAAGCTCCTGTAGCTGCTCCTGATAATACAGAATTCCCACTATTAGCTCCTGCCGCTAAAGCTGCATCTTTTCCTGACTGTTTAGGAGTAGCCGCTTTCTTACTGCCGCCATCTGAAACACTAGCCGCCTCTACTGCATCAAATACAGGCTTTCTATTAGCCATTCCTGCATTATATGTATAGTCAGAACCGTCAGGTTTTTGTACTGTAGTCATTTTGCTATTAAAGTTATCGTCTACGTTAAGTATATTTTTAAGCCAATCCAATGCCATTATTCTCTCCGTTCAAGTAAAATATCCTCTATTCTTTTGATTCTATCGTTAGAGTCTTTAGTAATAGTCAATAAAGATACTTTTAAATCTTCTACTATCACTTTAAGTCTCTGTACGTCTACATAGGCTGTGGCACTACCCATTATTGCTGCTACTAATATACCACCGATTAATTGTTTTAACATACTGCCCCTTACTAATTACTACTTCTATTGTAGTAATTATTGGCTATAAAATCAATGAAAAGGGCAAGCCGAAACCTGCCCCATTCAGTAATATTAACTAATTACTTCTTCATCTACTGATAATTCAATTACATTCAATCTAACGTCTGTTAAATCAGCTCCTAGAGCTTTAACTTTAAACTGTCCGTTAGCTACATCTGCAATTACTTCTACCTGTATTTGCTCATTATTATCGATTACATTCCAAATACATTTCTCTAAATCTAATGGACAAGAGAATACCTTTTGAACACCGTCAAGTAATGACGAAATCTTGTAAACTTTTTGCTTAGCTTTCATATCGCCTAAGTTCATAGCGTGGTCGTCAGCAGAAGCACTTGGGATTACAACAGAGCCACCTTCCATTACTACGTCACCGTAAGCATAGAAAGCTTTACACCCAGCAGGACCAAACTTAGCATCAGCAGATACCGCAATATCCGAGAATGGGAATGGAGCAAGCTGTCTTTGTGCTGAGTAAGTTACCGCATCACCTGTAGCTACTGCACCGATAAGACCTCTATCCGTACCGATTCCAGCTGTACCAGCTAAGAAGAAACCACCAACATTTGATAATGCAGCACCATTTGCGATAGCTGTAACACCTACGTTGATACCGTTTTGCTCTTGTAGAGCTGTAGCATATACACCAGTTGCTTGAATTGCTTTCCCTGCTTTAGCGTTAGCTTCTGCATTTACACCACCCATAACCATAGATAGGTTAGAACAGTTACCTTTATAGTGTGAGCTAATTGTCTCAACATGTGCATAAGATGGAGCTAAAGGATTTCCAGAACCGTCAGAGTGGATGTGTAGCTCTGATAACTTAGTTCTAACTGTTCCTGATAGTGGTCCAGTACCTAATTGATCTCTCTTATGGTAAATGTTTTGTTGAGCACCTAAATCAGAAGAAGTTACAAAGTGTGTATCTCCATCACTTGTAATAGCGTTAGCTACTGTTAAGCTTCTCTTATCGTCAATATCAGCTTCGATAGCTGAGTCTAGTTGATCTCTGCCAATTGAATCTGCAACAATATCAAGTTTACCAAGCTTAAGCTCAATTCTTTGATCGTCAATATTAGCAATAGTTAAAGAACTACCGTCAGCCTGTACTTGGTTAAAATCACCAGCTTTTAAAGCTCCTGCACTTGCAGCACTCCAACATAGTAATTGGTCGCCTTGTTGTAGGATTGACTCACTTGAATCGTCATATGTAATAGTAACGTCAGCACCGGCAATAAATACCTCACCTACTGCTACTGCAACATCTTTAAGGAAAGAGTTGTTTCTAGTATCGCCAGCAGCTACTCTTGCAGGATCAATTGAGATTCTACCGTCAGCTTCTACTTTACCAACTAACTGAATATCGCCTTGTGAAAGGTTATCGATTTTTAGGTCTAGTGCCGCTTCCGCTACTTCTGCTCTCGACTTTTCTACTAATACAGCAGCGTCAGCATAGTTTTTAGCGTCTTGTTCTGCTTTTTCAATAGACCCTGCTCCTGAACCTTCGACAACATCAAGTCTAACACTTAATGCATTATCTGCGGAGATTCTTGCAGACTCTTCTGTACTTATTTTTCCGTCAAGTATTGCATCTTGAGCAGCTCTAGCTGAAGCCTCTGAATCGATATTTGCTTGTAACTGAACATCTGCACCAGTCCTAGCTATAGTCTCTGCATCAATATTAGCTTGTAGTGCTGTATCAGCAGCAGCAAATTGGCTTCTGATTAAAGCTCTGTCTGTTTGAGCAGATTTATGCTCTACTTCTGATTCCTGTAGTACCGCTTTAATACTAGAGTTACTGCTAAAAATACCTTGAGTAAATGACTCTAAGTTATTCCCGCTTACGCCAGCTAAACTAGTTAATCTTGTATTGATAGTTGTAGAGCCGCCTGTAGCATTAGCATCTACCTGTACGATAAATGTTTCTAGTGCTTTTAAGATAGCCAGAACTGTAGAACCGTTTACAGTAGTAAATTCTGTAGGGTCAACAGGAATAGTCTGCGCACCTAAATCATTAATGCCTGTACCAAACACTAAAGAGTAGATACCAGTAAGTTCGTCATACTGTAGACCAACACCAGCAGCATCAAAGAAAGTTCTGATTACTTGCTGATTGTAGTCAATAGCAAAACTAAAGAAATCAGACTCGTCACCATTGTTAGTACCTAAGTAGATGAATGACCTATCTTTTGGTAAAGTAGCAAGGTCTAAATAGATGATTGTATTTGCATCTAAGATCTCACCGCCGATAGTAATAGTATCGTCACCATTAAAAGTACAAGCGGCAATAAATGCAGCTTTAGTTGTGTGGGTAGTGTCTACATAAGAGCTAAATACACCTAAGTCTTTTAGCTTAATCTTGTAGCCATCTACGATTTCTAAGTACTCAGTAGAACTTGGGTCAATCTCCATGTTCGGCTGCTTAGTGTCTAAAGCAGTTTGAGTAAATAGTGAAGTGTATGCAGTATCAGAAGATTTCTGAGCTGCATTGGAAATTAACTTAGCTTGTACTGCTAAAGCTGAAAGTGTTTCAGCTTGAAGCTTTCGTACCGCCTCGTCGTTACTTTGGGCATCCCTAGTCAGCTGAATTTTATCAGCGTTCTCAATGCCATTGTTGTTGAGGTCTAGACTCTCATAAATTGGTTTTGACATTATTGTCTCCTATTTTAAAATAAGATAGCCAGTTACATACTCGCCACCGAAAGTTACTTCTATTGTATCTTCTGTAAACCTAACCTTTGCGTCAGTTAGAGAAAATTCGTTAGGTGCTACCTCTGTCCATACTTCTATAGTAGGTCTACTAGGGTATAGATTTAAACTGGTAACAACCATCCCTGCATTTTGAAATTCTATTTTTGTAGTAGAGTTAGTTATTTGATCTTGTAGATTTACAATATCTGTATAGTCCGCAGACCTCACCCATGCATCAGCCGCAGCATCATACCTAAAGTAGTTAGTCTCACTGTTAAATACCCCTATAAAAAAGTCTCCATAATCCGGAGCATATTCAGGTATTTTTTCTCTAGTCCTAGCTATCATCTTAGCTACAACGTCTAATAGATTAGCTCCGGTAAATGTACCCCTATAGCCATCTACCAGTTTATCAAACATATCTCTTTCATTCTGTGTTAAGTTACCTGATATGGAAGCTGAACCTCCTGTACCGGTACTTATTGGATTAAAAGCCATGATTTCTCCCTTAATTAACTTTTACTAAATATCTTTCCGCTAACGTATGAACCTGATTCATAGTCATTGGCATTACATACTGCCCATTATATCCACAAGCATAAACAGAACCGTCAGTGAGGAGAATGAGAACATGAGATGCGCCACCGCTATTTGCTTGAGTAATTATTAAATCTTTTATTTTATCCCCTTCGTAAAAAGGAACTGGCTGAAACTGAGTTACGTTAGCTGTAGAACCATTACCTAAAGCGTAGTTACCACCCTGCCCACACGAATATAGTTTACCATCATTTGCTAATAAAAACATCCTAGATTGATAACTATAAGTATGACACCCTCCTACATTGGTAAATATCTTTTTGTATGGAAAAAATCTAGTTTCGGGACTATAGAGCTGACTTGTACTCCCCACACCTAACTGTCCATAGCTATTGTAGCCCCATACTGTAAAACTCTGCTTATCTGCAAAGGTACAAAGAACTGACATAGGACCGCCGCCCTGACATTGGATACTTTCAACATTTGATACTGCAACTTGAGTAGGTATGTTTATTGTGCTTGAAGCAGGTAAACCTAAACCTAACTGACCCCAATCATTGTCGCCACATGTGTAAACATCACCATTTTTTAGTAAGAACACAGTACTTGACTGAGATTTGGCTGAAGTATCGTAATAACCATAACCGCCTTGGATATCTTTAACGTCTGATGCACTAAAGCCTAAGACCTCCTGCCATATACCATTCGTAGTAGTATTACCTACCCCTAGCTGACCGTAACCATTATACCCTGTAGCATATACCTTATCATCTTCTGCCAATGCAAAAGTTGCACCGTAAGTAGTACCTAAAGAATATATCTTAGTTGGAGGCAATCCATCTGGCATTACAATAGGTCTAGGCTCTAGTATCTGATTAGCTTGAGAGCCATCTCCACATCTACCGTAGTTATTATAACCCATGCCAAACCAATTCCCTTCTGAGTCTTTAGTGTAGGTCATTATATAGTCTATAGTGTTAGATACTTGTTTATTAAACTCTATATCTACAATACCACTTTGAATAATTCTAGGTACGACTACGTTTGTAGTGGTACCATCT
>Ga0209092_10004291_pt1 | contig 11978 bp, 8 predicted proteins | sample FraStrMetagenome_FD_187446 | JGI IMG/M metagenome (GOLD analysis project Ga0209092, IMG submission 187446) | Marine eukaryotic phytoplankton communities from Arctic Ocean - Fram Strait ARC3M Metagenome (SPAdes) (version 2) | ecosystem: Environmental > Aquatic > Marine > Oceanic | place: Fram... | reverse complement strand
TGATGCAAGTGCATTTTTTAATGCATTCCAGGATACCATCGTCTAAAAGTAATTCAATGGTATGGCTTTCAGATTTGTCCCAATAATGAGACACTTCATCTATACCTGGTATGGAACGATGTTTGACTTGACTTCAGTCGTAAATTCCTTTTGGCATGATGATCTAATGATAATTTTAATTATTAAATGGACCTTATAATTATTAATGGACCTTATAATTTCAAAAGGACCTTCTATCATAGAATGTGAGCTTTTAAAAATTATGAAATTAAAAAACAGAACTATTAATGGACCCTATAATTCACGAAAATTGAAAAAGGGGTACAAAAAAAATGTTGGGCCCTATACTAAAGTTTATCCAAACATTGAAACTACGTTTCAATTTAGTTCATGTCCTACTAGTATATGTGATAAAAAATGATTCCTGAAATGAATCGAGTTGAAAAGACAGTGAATATTTCGCTATAATTGTTAACTTTCTGTGATTATCTCCTGAAAATCCTTAGGAACGCACTGATCTCTCCACCGTGTTGCTACTTGTTCTGCAAAAAGATATCGGATGTCTTCGTAGTCCTCATCTTCTCCAACCTGAAGTAAGCCAGCATCCATAGCTTCGCGTGTAGATGCATGCGATAAATGCACTGCCATTAGGTTCTTGGTTTGAGTACAGTTTACAGTGTTCAAAGAGCTGTAAGGATATGTGGATACCACAAATTCTTGAATGTAGGAAGAATCATCTTCAAAATAGATGTCCATCAAAGCCAACATATCCGAGTAGAAAGCTTTTTTTTCTATTTGAATTTTCTTTATAGCCATATCCATCATAAGAACAGCCATTCTATTCCATTCTGAGTTCGATCCAGACATCAGAGAAGGTACCCACCTTTCAAAGCTGGTAAAGACTCCATAATTCGGTAAGTTATTCCCATCTATGTTATTAAGGCCTAACTTTCCAACTGGAAATGTGTCATAATCTGTCATCCAACCCCCAGTCCCATGAGAAGCCATAGCCAGCCATCTCACAAAACACATATAATTATATGACTCTTTGAACAAATATTTTTCAAGTTGCATCAACTTTTTGCTAAATCTGGAATAATCAGGGTGTTTTTGTGCATCTGCTAAAGTTAGTACTCGTGGTTCCCACCCAGCCTCACTCCAGAGCGTGGCCCATGTTTTTATCATTGATTGGTGGTATTGAAACTCTTTATTCGCAAGATCGCCATTTTTGAGCTTTTTGAGTTCGAAGAAAGTATACATGATTGGACGAGCTGAACTTGATGGATGCTTGTTCTCGATTGTAGCATATGATGGTACCACAATTTGAGATTCAAAGAAACTCAATTGCCGTAGAAATAGAAAGATTGCTGCTATCACCGATATAATTAATTGCATTTGTACTGGCTTTCGTTTACTTTCCATGTTTTTTGTATACATTTGGAAAACGTTGCTGCTATTTTATTTATTCTATTGCAGATAGTGATGATGATAAATAAAATACAAAGGAGTCCTTGTTGATCGGGTCTCGATTTATGTCTTTTTGAACTGATTTCTACGAACTTTCTACGTGGATAAGGATATTCAAGATGACCCATTTGCCATAAACAATCAGCAGACTTTTTTGAGTAGGACACCACATGCATGGTAAGAAAGTGACAGGTTGATCACGTTGTGCTTCTATCAAACAATAAACAAACAAACAACTCATAGATTAAGTAGATTAAATTATACTTGCCCCATCAAAAGAATCTCTACGACCTCAAGGAATTCAAATAAAACTGAGGCATTTCCCAACCCGGAAAACTAATTTTGATTTCTCTTTGAGGTTTACAAAATTATCAATGAGCACAAAAAGAATAATTTTTAGTAATATGAAACAAAAAAGAGAAAAGAGAAATTGAACAACTTAATAAACGATGGAATAATTCATCTATATGATTCAAAATATGCTTGTAGGGAAAAGAAGATAATACTGAGTCAATAAAAGAAGATTTGTTTGATACTCTCATTAAATTCGAATAGCTGCACAATCCGAAGGAGCTGCTTATTTAGTTTTTGCTATTGTTTTTCTCAGTCATGATTTACCACTTGAATTTGTTTCACAGCATCAGGTTCATGATCTTAAAAAGGTTACTTAGCTAATAAAGTCTCCTGCTATTTTCTCGAAACAGAAGAAAAAGAGAATCTACGATTAGAGAAACCTATACAAATCAAATACGTTGATAAATAATTGCATAGGTATTGAACCGTCGCAAGACTGTTCAATTCTGTAACATTTACGTTGCTTCGTATTATAAAATGATCCATGTTGGAGTAAAAAAGAAAAATAACTTAAATACGACTTCCAAGAGTAATTTATTTAGATTGCATGATTTAATAAATGAGATACATCCGGATCTTTACTTAGGATATACTAAAAGAATAAACCTCTGATTCACACAATTTTCAGAACATACGGTTCCACGAATCATCAATTTTAATCACTTGTATTTTCACTAGATCGAAGAAGCTCGATCGGGGTATTGAACATTCACAAACTTCCCACTATTTACCATTTGATCAAGCCCAACACACTCTATTACATCATTTTTACCTTCTACAACTCCGACACACACACTGACACGATTTATGATCTTTACTGTCTTACAAATCACCTTTCTTTTCACATGGTATGCCCACGCCCAATTCTCTTCAAATACCGAAGATGTGAGTCGTTCGCCAGCATCAAGGCGAACTGATCGTGAAGAAGACTTAGAACATAATAATAAATTACGTGATAAGCTCTTTAAAAGACAAATACCTTCTTTTATTGAAAACGAAAGAGCTAACTTTCACAATGCCATATTAGATGACTTGGGGTCCATATTGATTGGCAATGAAACACATCAGCACCATGAAAGAAATCTACAAAAAGATGACTACCATCCTTTTCGGGTGGAATTTATTACCATCGAACTCGAAGAACAAAGAGATGATGAACGAATTCGATATCTTATGGACACAGTGTTGCCACAAGTGAAAGATTTTTATTCGAAATTGTTAAAGGTTAAACCTCTACCTGAACAGAGTATAGATGTATCAGATGTAACATGTTTTGGGCCAGATGTAAATTTACCACAGGACTTGAAAAGAAATGGTGTGAGGAATGCAGATGTAGCAATATATGTGAGGGCTGAAAACTGTGGAATACAAGGAGCAATCGCGGGCGCTAGTGTATGTAGTTTAAATACACGTGATTTTCGACCTGCTGTTGGTAAGTTACAATTTCCATATATTCTTTGACATATTTAATCTGCTAAACTAATTTTGAAGAATTGGACAGGTGTCATAACTTATTGTCTGGATAGCCATGTGCTAAAATCAATAGATCCTAATGATCCTGAAGTTGTGTCTGTCTCTATTCATGAAATAACACATGTATTGGGAATGAACTCGCAACTATACCCTTTCTACATTAATTCTGAGACGGGCCAAACTTTAGTGAAAAATATTAGAACACAAAGTGCACCAAGCGTAGAAATGTGCACCGATGGTGTAGCACGTCGAGTCTTGATGCCCTCTAGTGAAGTTCTCCAAAGAAGCGAATCATCTAGCGGTGCTCGACACTATGAAGTCGTAACACCTACAGTCAAAGCAATTGTGCGGAACCAATTCGATTGTCAAGAGCTGACTGGTGCAAGACTAGAAAATCAACCTACTGCGCCTTCAGATTGCTTTGGCTCACATTGGGATGAGGTAAGATCAAGATTAAGATTCAAATGTTTTCGTTTATTCGTTTTACACATCTTATCAAATCTTCATTTTTATTGAAATCTAAATCAAATTTAATGACATTGCATCTTTGTAATAGCGATTATTTTTTACCGAGTCTATGAGTGCAATTCTCGGATGGGAACACAATGCGTTTTCCTCACTCACATTGGCATTGCTTGAGGACACAGGGTGGTATAAAGGAAATTACGAGATGACCACAATGTCAACTTTTGGGTTAGGAGCTGGATGCGGATTTGTCAATGAAGATTGCATCAATGAAGACGGTACAATACCTGCCTCATCGAAGGGCTTTTTCTGTAACTCTCTTTCGACTTTGAGACGACAGAGTCTTCATTGTACTCCAACACATGAAGGTATAGGTTATTGTGATTTGTTTGACTTCCAAGCGGAAAATATTGACGATAGATTTCTTCCACCAAAAGAGTTCCAATACTTGACTTCAAATGTGAGCTAGGAAGTAATTTGAATGAATTTTGCAACTATAGAAAATGCTTGCACCTAACTTTCTTATACATTCTATACCTTTGTTGTGTTTCACAGTCTATATCCCCACTGTTTTTCAGTCAAGCTGATTATTGCCCTATCACGCTTCCTATAGAGGAAGGAAGATGTAAAGTAGAAAGTTCTGTGGATGGGGAGGCGGATCAAATGTGTGTCAATATTGACAGCACTAGGAGAAATTTCGACGTCGAGTGTGTCGAGTATCGATGCAACCAAAACTTGAAGAAACTTCAGATGTCAACCTTCGATTCTAGTGACTACTTGACATGTGATCATGATTTCCAAATGCTCGATCATCCAATGGTTGCATTTGCCAAAATGGAGTGCCCGAGATTGGCTGTATTATGCCCAGAGTAAGTTATGGATAATGATTTTATCGCTTTTCGTGCTTTTAAACTCAGTTTGTGTTTTTACCGATCGACTCATATCTGATTATTGTTTACTATACCTTAGATTTGTGTGTCCTTCTAATTGCTCAGGGAAAGGAGTATGCGACTATTCGCTAGAGGTACCTTCTTGTGTATGCTTTAACAAAGCTGATAGAAGCGCTAGTTGTGACGGCAAATCTCCACCTGTAACACAGCAACCATCTTTGTTGCCTACATTAAAACCATCGCAAAATCCATCCACTTTGCCAACTCCTTTTGTAACTTTTTTTAAAAATGTAACAATGAATCAGACAGAGCTTTCATCCATTGATAATACTTCTCTAGTAATAAGTTCTTCCAATGCCCCATCTACATCGTTCCTTAGCTCGTCTGTTTTCTTTTCAGTAGGTTCGGGTTCTTCTGCTAACTTTTCAGCTCATAATACATCAATAACGCCGGAAAATCATATAAATGCATCAGAATCGAGTACTACAACTGAAACAACATCAAATCAAGGTGATTTTATTCTAGATCACTCAGTCGAAATGCTATCATCTTCATTGTTGCTTGCACCCCAAATGTTCTCTCTTATTTCCTTGGGAATGATAACATTATTATTTTTGTCAGTATAAATTGATTTAATTAATAATAGATTACTAGTTATGATCTTTAAATCTCGATAGGGCAAGAATGGAGATTCATAATGCAACAATGATTCTTATCAGCAAGGTTTCTGCTAAATCCTCTGCTTTTTTTACTTGCAACTTATTTGTACAGCAGTATTTTCCAGATTAAGTTTTCATTCCAACATTTTAAGTAATGTGTTTGATTAAGGAAAATCTTTATTTTGTTTGAAAGTAGTAGCATTCAGTATCGTTTCACTCTATCTAGAAAGGTGAGTAAGTCGGCTGAAAAGTATTATGATAAACATTATGTTCCTTTTTGTCATCTGAATATCTCATGGAAGATCGACAATGATCACATAGGAAAAAGAAAAGCCGAAGCAATATTTCAGATTAGACATATGTTGTTTCAAAATGCCTTATTTCCCTGCCTTCTTAATTCTGTATAACAACGCACAAAAATTCAAATTCGAATGTACATTGTTGATGGGAATGAAGATTTAAAGCAAAGAGTTAAGTTTAGCGATACCGTAGCGTCGAGCGGATGAATGAGAGAAAGAAATGATGATTACGTACGAGTATTCAAATAATATTATGAATGAGAGAGCTCATTCAATAAAGCTAGGCGATACTGTAATCAGGCTTATAGCGACATTGCAAGAATCAAGTGTGGTGAATATCAAGTTAATTGCTATATTTTGCTACATATATTTGTTGATTCAACATACATATTCCAAACCTTAAATCAAAATTCTGATAAAATCTTTCAGATGGTATGACATACAATTTAATATTTCTATTGAAGTATATGCATTGCCATTTATCTATCAGAATTTAGGCCCAAAGTTAGGCAGAAAGGAGATAAATTAAAGAAAAGGTGAGACATGGAGGATATTCAGAACATGGATATAAAGTGATTTTCCAAAAGTAACATGTGGCGTAGCCAATTTTATGTATTCGTTACATATTTGATTCTGCAGCATTAAATTTAATAATATTCCACAAGCTTTAGTTCTTTCGATGGATTTCGCATGACTAATCTCGACTTCACAATGAATAATGAATAATGAATCAAAAGTCGAGGCAGTATAATTAAGTCATCGTTGAATGTCGGATTCAATGTAAGAGCTTTACTAAATTAATATTTGCTCAGGTCTAATTAGGAAAAGAATAGACATTGTCTATTCAGTATACACATCATACATGGTCTAGACAAAATACAATACCTAAAATTACAAGATCATTTAAAGCTTTCATATGTTATCTCAACAAGGTAGAGTACATATAAAAGAAATGAAAGATGGAGAAACTGATGCTGTCATGTGAATGTTTTGGATTTGTGTTTTGCACTACTCTAAAGAGACTTGATTTTTAGAAAAGACGTTTCCAAACACCTTACAAGAAGCTTTTTAATATTCTTGTAGTTTTTGCATAGATGATCATTCACCCTGTCATGAGAGTATATTCTTAGTGTATTCTTGACGTTGCAGATATAATATTGAAGAAATTAAAATATAAACTTAGATGAGAATTCAGTTCCAAAGGTTCATCATGACAGACACAACATTTTCACAACTATCATCAAAATACAAGTTTGGAAGTCATTCAGTAAGATTAGAATTAAATACAAAACTTTTCTTGTACTATTGAAAGAAAAATAATTTAATTAATTTTTTGTCAGTGATCATAAGTTCTACCTTGATATATGTTTGAAATGGAGGCCTCATTGTCTGTTCTTGATAGGGTCCAGTAATGCTCAGTTCTAGTTTATCACAAAAGAAATCGTTAGGTAAATACCTACAGTTATTTTTGGTCAGTCGTACTTAAAGTTGCTTCTAAATAAATTCAGTCCACGACTGTGGTGTTATAGAATATGTTCTCGTTCTCTTGGCTATGGTAAGCTAGTTATTTTTCTTAAATATAAAAACTTCTTACATTGCCACGAATCGAAGAAGCTCGATCGGGGTATTGAACATTCACAAACTTCCCACTATTTACCATTTGATCAAGCCCAACACACTCTATTACATCATTTTTACCTTCTACAACTCCGACACACACACTGACACGATTTATGATCTTTACTGTCTTACAAATCACCTTTCTTTTCACATGGTATGCCCACGCCCAATTCTCTTCAAATACCGAAGATGTGAGTCGTTCGCCAGCATCAAGGCGAACTGATCGTGAAGAAGACTTAGAACATAATAATAAATTACGTGATAAGCTCTTTAAAAGACAAATACCTTCTTTTATTGAAAACGAAAGAGCTAACTTTCACAATGCCATATTAGATGACTTGGGGTCCATATTGATTGGCAATGAAACACATCAGCACCATGAAAGAAATCTACAAAAAGATGACTACCATCCTTTTCGGGTGGAATTTATTACCATCGAACTCGAAGAACAAAGAGATGATGAACGAATTCGATATCTTATGGACACAGTGTTGCCACAAGTGAAAGATTTTTATTCGAAATTGTTAAAGGTTAAACCTCTACCTGAACAGAGTATAGATGTATCAGATGTAACATGTTTTGGGCCAGATGTAAATTTACCACAGGACTTGAAAAGAAATGGTGTGAGGAATGCAGATGTAGCAATATATGTGAGGGCTGAAAACTGTGGAATACAAGGAGCAATCGCGGGCGCTAGTGTATGTAGTTTAAATACACGTGATTTTCGACCTGCTGTTGGTAAGTTACAATTTCCATATATTCTTTGACATATTTAATCTGCTAAACTAATTTTGAAGAATTGGACAGGTGTCATAACTTATTGTCTGGATAGCCATGTGCTAAAATCAATAGATCCTAATGATCCTGAAGTTGTGTCTGTCTCTATTCATGAAATAACACATGTATTGGGAATGAACTCGCAACTATACCCTTTCTACATTAATTCTGAGACGGGCCAAACTTTAGTGAAAAATATTAGAACACAAAGTGCACCAAGCGTAGAAATGTGCACCGATGGTGTAGCACGTCGAGTCTTGATGCCCTCTAGTGAAGTTCTCCAAAGAAGCGAATCATCTAGCGGTGCTCGACACTATGAAGTCGTAACACCTACAGTCAAAGCAATTGTGCGGAACCAATTCGATTGTCAAGAGCTGACTGGTGCAAGACTAGAAAATCAACCTACTGCGCCTTCAGATTGCTTTGGCTCACATTGGGATGAGGTAAGATCAAGATTAAGATTCAAATGTTTTCGTTTATTCGTTTTACACATCTTATCAAATCTTCATTTTTATTGAAATCTAAATCAAATTTAATGACATTGCATCTTTGTAATAGCGATTATTTTTTACCGAGTCTATGAGTGCAATTCTCGGATGGGAACACAATGCGTTTTCCTCACTCACATTGGCATTGCTTGAGGACACAGGGTGGTATAAAGGAAATTACGAGATGACCACAATGTCAACTTTTGGGTTAGGAGCTGGATGCGGATTTGTCAATGAAGATTGCATCAATGAAGACGGTACAATACCTGCCTCATCGAAGGGCTTTTTCTGTAACTCTCTTTCGACTTTGAGACGACAGAGTCTTCATTGTACTCCAACACATGAAGGTATAGGTTATTGTGATTTGTTTGACTTCCAAGCGGAAAATATTGACGATAGATTTCTTCCACCAAAAGAGTTCCAATACTTGACTTCAAATGTGAGCTAGGAAGTAATTTGAATGAATTTTGCAACTATAGAAAATGCTTGCACCTAACTTTCTTATACATTCTATACCTTTGTTGTGTTTCACAGTCTATATCCCCACTGTTTTTCAGTCAAGCTGATTATTGCCCTATCACGCTTCCTATAGAGGAAGGAAGATGTAAAGTAGAAAGTTCTGTGGATGGGGAGGCGGATCAAATGTGTGTCAATATTGACAGCACTAGGAGAAATTTCGACGTCGAGTGTGTCGAGTATCGATGCAACCAAAACTTGAAGAAACTTCAGATGTCAACCTTCGATTCTAGTGACTACTTGACATGTGATCATGATTTCCAAATGCTCGATCATCCAATGGTTGCATTTGCCAAAATGGAGTGCCCGAGATTGGCTGTATTATGCCCAGAGTAAGTTATGGATAATGATTTTATCGCTTTTCGTGCTTTTAAACTCAGTTTGTGTTTTTACCGATCGACTCATATCTGATTATTGTTTACTATACCTTAGATTTGTGTGTCCTTCTAATTGCTCAGGGAAAGGAGTATGCGACTATTCGCTAGAGGTACCTTCTTGTGTATGCTTTAACAAAGCTGATAGAAGCGCTAGTTGTGACAGTGACTTACCTCCTCAATCGATACAACCAACCCTTTCACCCTCAAAATTATTTTCTGAAAATCCTTCAATGGTCCCTTCTTATATTGATTCCAATTCTAATCCTGAAATGTTTACTCAGAATCGAACTCCTTCGTTCGAAGATAATGATTCTTCCTCCGTCTCTCTTGTAACAAAGACGAATTTTCTTTGTTTGGTGACAACAAAAATTGTCTTTGTAATATTATTTATGTAGAGTTTTTTATTCAAGTGATGATGTCGTAGAACAACATCGAGAGGGAGTTTAACAGTAAAAAAACTTTATATTATTGACTGGCTGTGCAATCAGAATCACACTCTGTGAAACTAGCTTTCATTCATATTGGTTGATTTTATTTCATTATGTATAGATAAAACCAATTACTATTGCTGTGAGCACATAAATGTATTTATAAGAAAAGAAAAAAAGAATGGTTGACTTTGAATAGAAGGTCGAGAATATCATTCAGATTCCTAATAAAACAAAATTTTAAGCGACTGCATCAAATCTGCACACAGGAGCGGTCCTCGTTCTGGCCAAATCAACTTTATGGCCAAACAAATCTCGGATATTTTTGATCCTGTACTTGATCATTGTTGGCCTTTCTAAACTTAGTCCCCAGGCAATCACTCTAACATTTTCAGGTAGACCCATGGGTGCCAACATCTCTGGTCGGAACATTCCTGAGTTTCCAATTTCAGTCCACTTTTTCAAGTCTGGGTGATAACCGAAAATCTCCATACTAGGTTCGGTATATGGGTTGAAAGCTGGTTTGAAACGAAGTTGAGTGATACCAATTTTTTTGAAGAAGGTTTCAATAGTTCCAATGAGATCACCCAGAGATAAATTATAGTCAGCAACCATTCCCTCTACTTGATGGAATTCACAAAGATGCGTGGCATCCATAGTTTCGTTACGAAAAACTCTATCAATTGAAAAATAGCGTTGTGGTTTGAACCCACCAGGCTGATTGGCAAGTTTGTACAACATTTGAGAGGAAATTGCAGTCGTGTGTGTACGCAAGAGATTTTTAAATGCTTCTTCTTTCTTAAAATCATAACGATATCCAATACTTCCCGAACCTCCTTTCTCGTGCATGGTTTTAACTCTTTCGTAATATTCGTCAGGGACACTCACAGTAGCAGCTGGTTCTTTGATGAAAAAGGTGTCGTGTGCATCTCTCGCAGGATGACTTTGAGGTTGAAACAAAGAATCGAAATTCCAGAAAGAACTTTCTACCCATTTACTTGTAGGCATCTCATTAAATCCCATTTGCATTAGAATTTTACGGAATTCAGCACGGACCTTAAGAAGAGGGTGATGGAATCCTCCTCCAACCTTTTCACCTAAAGTAACGAAGTTGTAGGGTTTGAAGGGTGTCGTTTTCCATGCTCCGCTATCAAGCATTTCTTTTGTGAGATCCGCTGCTTTTTTCACACGTGTGGGTGCATATGATGGTCCACGAGTAACTTTGTATGATTTTCGATTGATTTGGCTGATGAGCTTTCGCTTTTTCAAGTTTTGAAGCACCTGTTTTTCGTTTCATACATCAGTTGTTCGAGTAAGAATAAGCTGATTGATGGGATGTTCTCTATATCATACGCAATGAAACAAATCAGTTAAATTTAAATGTGAAACACAACAAAACACCTACCTTTGAGTCAAGCGCATCAGTTGCACCATCTTTTTCATTCAAGACTTTCAGAGAAGCTTGCACATCATCGCTTACTTCTCCTTCCCCTTTGATAGGAACAAGCTTGGCGCCATCTTTCTTAATCCACTTATTTTTCATGCAATTTCCCATTCCTACCTTGCACACATTCTTTCCAACAGCGGCTTGCAATTCTGGCATACTTAGTCCACCATCCGATTTAATGAGAGCTTGAAAAACTATCATTTCTTGAGAACCATTTTTCAAAGTTTGTTCTGCCTCTTTTGTAAGGATATAAAAGCTAGTTGTGAGTTCCTCTGCAATAAGGTAAGCGTCTACTAGAAGGGACTTTACCCCTCCAATTACAGATTTATGATCGAATTTTGATGATTCTGACCATGTAAAAGAATCCTCGATACAAGCCGAAGAAGACTCAGACAAGTATGCCAAAATAGCATTTTCTGCGCTTTCTGCCATGATAGATTTCCTTTCCCTTCTTCTTCAGTAATTCACACAAGGACTCAGCTGGACCTGTAGTTAGTAATCGTTATAACTTTTGTTCAGGTTGTTCAAGATTGAAGATAAACTGAAAGGCTACTTAAGCCATCTCCATACAATCTCTAAGTACGTTTGTTTGTTTGTTTGTTTGTTTGTTTGTTTCTGCGGTATATTTTGTTAACGGGGGTCCACCAAGCCAATTACACGCGGGTAGCACAAGAGTTTCCCCCAGTAAGACTAGTCGATAGGGCCCCTCTAGGAGGCT
>Ga0209092_10004290_pt1 | contig 11979 bp, 7 predicted proteins | sample FraStrMetagenome_FD_187446 | JGI IMG/M metagenome (GOLD analysis project Ga0209092, IMG submission 187446) | Marine eukaryotic phytoplankton communities from Arctic Ocean - Fram Strait ARC3M Metagenome (SPAdes) (version 2) | ecosystem: Environmental > Aquatic > Marine > Oceanic | place: Fram... | reverse complement strand
GTTTCAATTCCCTGATCTCCATGTTCTTTAGATTTGTGACGAATTATACATTTGAATAGTTCCATGAAGATGTAGATACGTTCAGTTCCAAGTAAATTAACAAATAGCTTACTAACATTACATCTACTAGACGTTCTCGACATCACAATTCCGAACACACTCTAGTTCCAGCATAATGTATCGTATATAAATAATTTATTTTCCAGATAATACGCAATATCAACATACAATATAAATCATGATAAAGTTCTCGAACATCCAACTTGGTCGTAAGCTGAAGACGTTACAATAAATATCAGAATCAGGGGGCACCAAACAAATAAAAGTTATGAGCTTGTGGGTTTCATAGGAATCACAGACTTGTGTGAAATCGTTGAGTTTGTGGGATGAATGTATTTTGCACGATAAACTGGACGAGAGGAGTCGTACATGCGAACAACCCTATTTTTAGGCGCAGATGATACATATTGACGGATTTTTGTTGGCAAAGGAGGAGGCGCATGAACAATGCGTACACGCTGACGAGGGGGTACTGGCATGCTTTGCATACGATGAGTAATGTTCGGAAATGAAACGGAAGGCGCTTTCGCAATTACAATAGGTGTGCGCGAGACAGCAACCACGGAAGGAACCTTGTCTTGCATCAAAATCGCACCAGAATTATAGATTTTGGAATAAGCAATAGGAACTTCGGGATTAACCCTAATCTGAATTTCGGATCTCTTGATAATCTTTGGTGGTCGCATCGTAACTGCGCCTACAATACGACTACTAGATGCCTCGCCACGATTGGAGCGTTTCTTCTGTGGAGGCTTACGATTATTCATTAATATCTCAACCTTCGAAACAAATGGCAACGAGCGTTTTGCAGCGGTGGTCAAAGCGGCAGCCGGTAAAGAAGAAGAAGAAGGACGGGGATGCACCACAATGCGAGGAGTAGGCGTAGTCTTCCTTGTCGGGCTCTTTTTGTCTACTTCTACAACGTTGCGAGGAGGAGTACAAGCAGCGGACTTCTTCTCTATGTGCTTCTTCCTTTCTTCTTCTCCATCACTTCTCCAACGAAATCCAATTTTATTCAGTAACGCTATACGCTTTTTTAACAAGTTGTAATCCGTGCGACGTTTCCTCGTTGTATCGTTGACCCAGTCGTCTTTCATGAATTTACGCAGTGAAAAGCGCTGGTAATCTACCCAGGAGCCTAGCTTCGAGCTGTTTTTGGGAACATTGCAATGTCCAAACTCTGTCAAACCACAAAAAAATAAACATTGGAAAATGAGACAAAATTATTCACGAACTTTGAAGTCACCCGTAAAAATTCTCAAACACTTCCAAACCTTTATTAGAACATTCTATATCACGGAAACTTTACTTACCCTCATGAAATAGCACTAGTTTGTCGTACGTCTCCCGCCATTTCAGAGAACGCTTATTTTCATTCTCCCATGAAAATCCATAGGCTTCAAGCTGCTCAATTCTCTCTTGCGTCATTTGGCTAGGTTTCCCAGATTTCAAAAGATAGTAATGAACGCGTTGGTCCTGTACAGCAAACAAGTACACACACAATGTAGTTAAACCACAACCTCATTTACAAAAAGTAGTCCAGCTGAATAATCAAAAAAGTTTACGTACATGTGCCCATTGACCCAAACGCCCGTACGTTCGCGGGATAAACGTGTGATTGTTATGCTTCTTGTAAGCAATTAATGTCTCCATCATTGCCTTCCAGTGTCTGTCAACGTCAGTCTCCTGTTTTTCCATGGTTGCAGTTTGAATGGAGGAAGTGGATGCGGACGTGGATGCTAGGTTCGATGAATTGGCTTCTGTGCAGTCTCGGGATTGTGTTGCATTCTTTGTTGAGAGTGCGTTCAAGTTCACGTGCAATCAAAAATCGAACTCTCTCTATCATTCGAAGTTTTCAGGGTTTATCGTGAGTGATTGCTATTCGCGAAGAACCGGAAACACAACGTGTGTATACATTTATGATATTAAGGTTATCAAAATTTATACACTTATTACCACTTAAATATTGTCTTTGTTTCGTTTGTATAAGAACTTGGAAATTCTTGGTTAGGTAAAAACAAATCGACTCGAGAAGTTTTACTTAAATGCAACGTGTTCGGAAGTCGATTAGTGTGCCTGTCAGGCATTTATTTTAATAACAAAATGACACTAAAACAATTGATATAAAACACATTTTATTATTTCCCACGGTTTTTTTGTAGGACTGTGCGGAAATGTGAGGAAAATGCATGCATAGTACCAAAATAGAGGTATTCCCTAATGTCGCTCTTTATATAGGGAGTACATGTGTCCTCTATGAATGAATGCATTTTCCTCACATTTCCGCACAGATAAGTTCCGCACAGGACGGGTCCTCGTTTTTTTGAAGAAAGCTACGGATAAAACGATAAATATGTATTACCGGTACAAAAATTAATTATTCCTTCGTTTCCGAAAATTTTGCATGTGTGCAGATCACTTGTATCTTCAGATGTGATTTCTTCCTTATTGTGTCAAAGTAAAAGTCAGACTTTCTTGTTGTGGATAAAGCAAAAACGAAAATATCTAAACAACGTGATAATAGATATTTCGTGGTTTTCCCTTTAAACGTCAAAACATGTACATATACCGTTGGGTACCTACATATTGCTAAGCTTCTTCATGAATATCCCTTTTTCGATAACACATATCACATATATTTATCTCAAAAGAGGATTAAAAGATGTGTAAGGACGCTAGTACACGGAGCAATACAAAGTCACCATTTTTTTAAAATTAGAAATCAATGACCCACAAACGGGATTGGGCAAGAATAAAACTAACACATGTCGAAACAACAGTGCAAAGTTGCGAACAAAAGTCACGTCATGGTTGATGTTACGAAAACGGGAAAGAGGTTAGAACAAACAAACGAACGAATAATTCGTTATTCTGTTGTATTTCCTTGTGTAATACTTTGATGTCGCAAACATGTTTTTTGGCGTAAATCTAATTTGATGACACATATGTTAGGAGTTCATGTGAAATGAACAAGCTAGTCAGATGTCAACTAAAATGAGAGCTAGAGGGTCACTTACAGTGAAAGTATTTTACTAGATATGTAATAGAATGTTGTCTCTATTCTCTGTCTCGAAGAAGGTTTGAGACACTGATGTTATCTTTACATAGGTTAAAGGATTCTTGCATGTTAAAATACCAAAAACTAAAAGCATTATCCTACGAAATCATAAGAAATCTCCTTCGCCAACAATAGCTACTGTACCTAAGCTGTTGTCACAAAATGAGATAACGATTGTACGTTGACTCAGTACCATTTTGGCCAAAGCGCAACAACTCTACGTAATCATACTGGCTCAAATTATCGAACAGGTCCCTTGCTTTTTCATTGTAGAATTTCTTCGTTTGCTTTAAGCTGACGTGTTCGAACTACGCATACTTCTTTCTGATACCCCAGCTATACTGTTTCATAGATTTGGCAAGCACAAGTACAACATCGACTTCGTTGAGTCGATTTTTAAACGTTCGATGCAGCGACCATTCGATTTTGCCGTCCAGCAATGAGTTTGCGGCAAAGGATGCGCAAATATTAGGTCATTATTAAAATAGTAAGTTCCTAATCGAGATATTTTGCATCAAATACGTAACTAATCTTTGTCTATTTGTTAAATGTTTCTTTAAATGTACATAAGAATTGAGCACCGGCGTATTACATTAAGACTCGATCCTTCTTCATTTTTACTGACGAACAGGCAACATCCACGAAAACCAAAAACCAATGCACCGCAAATGGACTAGGATTTCTGGTTATATACTAACTCAGTTATGGGCGACGAAAAATGCCCGTGATGAAATCGAAAAAGCGGTATTGAGTGTATGTTTTCTGTTAGTCGTACAGAGTAAAAAATCAAAAATGGTTCATCCTTTCAACTTTTGGAGGCTCGTTGCATGTAGATGTTACTACGTTTACAGATTTAGCACTCACTGGATATGAGCAAGGACGAGAATAATTATTGAGTAAAAGCAAGGAGTTATTAATCAAAAGAATGTCAGAAATAAAATGATCTTACGACCGGCGTGCGAATTTTGTCAAACGGAGGAATATTAGGTACCGTAAGAGAAAGAGTGATAAAGCAAAATCCCCTTATAACCATATAGAAGCTCATGAATGCGTTCTTGCGCAACTACGATTTAATATTTCTCTCAACGAGTGTGATTAACACATTTTGTCATGTAACGGCATTCCCACTACAAAGACGGTTGATTATAGATCAGGTCCAATGTCCGATCGCTATAAATCAAGAACAAACATTAAATGACGGAAGTATGCAAATGCGATCGCCTATTGAGTGTTTGAGAAAATGACAGTCGGAAGATTCATAGAGATTGGTGGACTAAGTAGTTTAGGTTCAGGAAGAAGAGTTAATAGAGCAGAATTAGAATTGAGACAAAAAGAAATAGGGATATTTTGGAAATCATGGTGATAACAATTTTAGCATTGAGGGTTATGGTGAGTGGACATCTCGAGATCTTCTATCAACTAATAACAATCTTAACAACATTAGAATTAATTTACTAAGACTACGATGACGAAAAAAGCGAGAAATCGTTTAATTATTAGGGGCACATAGATAGCATAACTGGACGGCAGTTACGACCTTTCTAGCTCAAGATGCCATAACGACAACTATCAATTAAAATGTATGTTACTAATCTTGCAAACTTACGATTGCAAGATTACAACGTTTGTCTTATCTGCATGCTCATTCTAATGTGTATCACTAACTTGTCTCCTACTGTCTCTGCTTATATCACTTCCTAGCGGTAAAGGAAAAACTGTCGATACAAAAAACCACTTGCTGTGATCTACCCAAACACAGGAGAAAAATATAAAAACTTGACGACTCTTCTAATTGAAATATCAGTATCCATCACCTCCACGACATAAAATGAGATTCGATAAATGATTCATTGGAAATTTTTCCCATCCGTTTTCGCAATACCGGTAAAACTTATATCCCTCTTGAACAGCTTTGGAGATATTTCTATAGATCAATAATAACTATCGGCGCAAATAATCCTGTTCATGGCATTTTCCATTGCCAAACGAATTCATAGAGACCTTTCTTCATGGAGCATTAGGGATTCTTGATCACTTGACAGAATTGATTCATGATTCGAAGCTTTGATTAGTCTTAGTTGCAACATAATACAGCCTTTCACACATTCGCCGTCTTGGATATCTGCGCCAGCCGTTACCTTTCTGCACATCGACACATTATGTGGAAGACTATCATTGATCCAGTCTTCACCGCTCCCGTACCGGCGCGAAGATTATTTCTCGACGCACATGAGTTTGGACTATTACACATTCACTCTACGATGCTTGTAAAATTTTAAAAATCAAAACGCATAATAGCTCGCCCTAACGAGTAGTTTATCTGTATAAAGAACTAGAAATCTTTTGACGCTACCATGTAAAGTACAAAAATCTAGAGGCTATAGAAAAATTTACATGTTAACCACTCAGAGGGTAAATACATCCTTAGTTCCTGTTGCCTTGAAACTTAGACATAATCTCGATTTTATGTGCACGCAATAATTTCTTACGCTCTTCGGAGTCAGTAATATCCTTAATTGACTGCATAAACGCCTTGGCTTCAGCTCTCATCGCTTTGTGATCGAACTCAACATCGTTCATGTCTGTGTGTGGCATGCGGTCACGCATGCGAGGATCCTTCATTAACTTACTCCTAATGCCAGGGTGCATATCCTTGAGCTTTTCACGGATGGCCATAAGTTCCTCGTCAGTCTAAACGACAAAGCCGTTAATACATGTATTTTTTTATTATTCAGCAACGGATCAATTTCACACACACAAAATTCTGACAGAGGCTAAAAAATAAGAAAGAAAACTCCAGACACACCTTGGCATTGCGCATTTCTTCTCTCAAGGCCATCATCTGGGCCTTATTGGGACGTCCATCCTGCGCATAAGCGGCAGTGGCGAAGAGAGCAATGAGAATGGCGTTTAGTTTCATTTTGGTTTGGAGATTGGAGATTGGAGAGTGGCTGTATCAATTTATAAGTTGTTGGTAAGGAAAAGATTTGCTGATACGTGTGTGAGTGTCTTCTTTGTGGGACTCACGTGTTGATAACTTCGTTACCAACTCGGCAACAAAAAATTACATGGAAGCTAATTTCGATAGCTTTCGAAAAGAGAAATGCGAGTACAGGTGGTTAGTTTTACATGTCACTTTACTTCCAGAAACTTAATTTTCAACATTCCAAGTATCCCAAACTCCTTATCTTAGTGCTTTTAATGTATCTGTAATTTGTAATGAATATAATTGAGTGCAATAGCTCTACGTAAATTCCTACGAAGACAATTAGGTCTAATAGGGAATGATTTTTGGAAAAATAAGCTATCATCTAAGACCGGGGTCGACTCGTCATATAAAAATTTTATACTTTATTTTTATTGGGAAAGTGTCAAATGAGTGATAACCTGTTTCGATCGTGAGATACAGAGCCTTGAAAATACCATATTTTGGCAAAAAAATACGCAGTCGTTGCGCAAAGCAATCTTAGAATTTCTTTCCAAGACGCTCAAAAATCACCATTCTTAGTGCATAATTCTTTCAGATTTAGTGTAAGTGATACGTGTATATACATAGAGAGGTTAAAATATAAACGAATAGGTGAGAAATAGCGTAACAGTCAACCATCGGAATATGTAAGTGATCTGTCAACTCATACACCAAATTAGTACCATCGCTATGGCCATTACAACGGTCCTCCACAAAGGCTCTCTCTCTCCATTCGTTTATCATTTGTTAGAATAAATTTAACGTACTGGGGAATCGAACACTCAGACAACCATGCCACGTCAATATTCTAACTGGTACACAAATACTTGTATCTCCTAACACCCTCCCTTATTTGGGTGCCATACACGACATCCCTACTGAAGACTTTTTCCTATCCGGGGCCGGAGTAGTGATGTCAACTTTAACTCTCATGATAGTTGATAGTTAGTTCTTTCATGAAAGTTGATTTTTAGTTTGATCCCGATCCTGTACGTTAAGTAACTATCGTTTTTCGAAATTCGGTTTTTACGCCGAATGTACAATGTACAGCGTTCAAGCTTGTAATCGAACACCGAGACAACCATCCAACGTCAATATTCTACCTGATATTTACACTTATAAGGTACACAAATACTTGTACCTCCTAACATCATTACTTGAGCTTCACTGCCCCCAAGCGTGTTTGTTCCTGGGAACTCATCTCCCTCTGATTCGTATTCCTCATCCTGATCATCATCGAAATCGTCATGAGAACCATTCTCTGAGTAGGAATGATCTCTTTTTCATCAGGTGTATATAAATCCATTTTTGAAAGTAGCAAGTTAAATAGTGTAACTGTGTTATATTTTTTGAAAATCGGTCAGGTTTATGGTATGCCATTGCGTGTTGTTGTTTAGGTGTAGTGTTGTTATCGCCGAAAAAACATGTTTTTACGGTAAGAAAGGTTTAAGAATCAAAGCGCCAATAAGATATAAAGAAACAAAGCACTAAAAAACTTATGAACATGCTATGTAAACAACTAACTTCTACAAGCTATAAAAAATTTAATCATTAAGAGCTCAAAGTGGTAAAGAGTAAAGACATCTTAGATCCTGTTGCCTTGAAACTTAGCCATAACCTCTTTTTTATGTGCACGCAACAACTGCTTACGTTCCTCGGAATCTGTAACATCCTTAATTGACTGCATAAACGCCTTAGTCTCAGCTCTTATTGCTTTGTGATCGAAATCGGTATTGCCCATGTTTGTGTGTGGTGTACGGTCACGCATGCGAGGATCCTTCCTCAACTTGCCCCTAGTAGCAGGGCGCATATCCTTGAGCTTTTCACGGATGACCATACGTTCCTCGTCAGTCTGTATATTTCAAAAACGATTTCGTATGAATGAACGGCATGATATTTTTATTCTTTTAATCATGGACCAATCACACACACACAATTCTGACGAAGGCTAATAAAATTCAAAGATGGAAACTCCAGACACACCTTGGCGTTACGCAGATCTTCCCTCAAGGCCATAATATCAGCCTTACTCGCATAAGCGACAGTGGCAAAGAGAGAGATGAGGATAGCGTTTAGTTTCATTTTGGTTTGGAGAGAGTTGGGATTCTTGTCTCGAAAAGAGAAATGGAGTCCGATGGGTTCTGAACGTTTTGTGTTCGTAGTAACACAATGTAAAAATAAGTAAAAGAGGAGAAATTTCACTTTTTTCGTTCGATAAATGACAATTTTAAAGACCTCTATATATTTTCCGTTACTTATAGTAAAGATGTTTTGGTCGTGCTCATTTTTCGGACCAGTTTCGTACACATGCCTTACGAAGCAAAATAACTTGCTACCATACATGTAGCAAGTAGGGACGTTGTTGGGCGGGCGGCGGCGGCGGTCCATAGAAAAAATTCATTCCTTCCTACCCCCAATATATATGTCTACTTGCGTTATAGAGTCATCCAATGACAGCTCCAATGACCAATTTGGGTGAGGGAGTGATGGCAATTATGTCCCATATAAAATGACATTTTTTTTTAGAAATCGCGAGGGCTATTTTAAGACCTGATACCCTCTTTATCGGACAGAGAAGGTAATAAATATGATCGAGATGATGGAATTAATAAGAGACATATACAGACGTGTGGATCTTTCACAAATCCCACAAGAAGTTTATGGCTCATCCAAGTAAACTAGTCCTGTTTTCGAATAGTTTTAACAGCGGGGTCCTACATGCATGTACATGTACAACAGGAATATATGGAATCTACCGAACATTTTGTGAAAAGATTTTGATAGGGGATAAAAGTGGTACTCGTTGCAATACCTACTACAGGTTGCATCGATATCGGATCATGAATTATCAGGAGATTTTGAATGTTGAAGAAAGATTATAGCGGCTGCGGCTCGTCGTGGAGGCAGTCTCGAAAATTGACATACCCAGCAGTTTGATCTACGAAAATTATGTTTTGACAAATTTCAGCAAAGTACAGATAACAGAAGAAACGTGCCACCAAATCGTTACCACTTAGGAAGGAGGGCCTATTATAATTTTGTCTAACTCCCTTCCAGTATCAAGAAGCTTTTTTGCAACAAAATTCAAGGCAGAACATTTTATGTGCGTTGAAATTTTGTCTCTCGCAAATTGTTATTTGAAGCAAACTTTATACTAACGATTTAGGTTTGCTAGGTACAAGGGATACTACGGTAATGTTTACTACAAAAGGTCACTGGATTTCTACTGAAGAAGCAAACAAAGTAAAAACTAGAATCCGAGGATGGAGTTTGCAATCCAATACTTAGCGGGGAATAGATGTCAATCACGTATGTCGCAGCGAAAATGAAGATAACAATTCAGCCGGACGTATTACTATTTCAATAACATTTGCTTTTTCCTAGGGAAATGCGAAATAAAGAAGATCAACGTAATCTGTATGTGTTGAGAAGGGGTTTCTGATGCCGGATAGACGTAGCGATAACTCTCTGGGTTATCAATAGTCCTTTCAGAGGATGATAGTGAATGGTCAAGTTTGCTAGAAGATGATGACTCGAAATGTGAGAATCTTAGAGAATAGGAATAGAGTTATTGAGGTACTATACCATTCGTACGTGATAGGCAAGAGTGTGAGGTGGAGGTCGGTTGTAAGCGACAAAAGTGATATATGAACAAAAATGGAATCCACTTTAAAGAAATAAATAATCGTACCACGAGTAGTTCATATGTATTTATCGCTGATGACGACTTGGTCATTCCATATTTCTCTTCTGGCAGAAAACAAACACATGACGATTCATTCAAATCGATGGCAAATAGCAAGGCACACACTTTCATATCTCATAACGCGTGTGTGACGTAGGAAGAATACTATAAACGTGTGTCTTTGCCAAGGATCACAATCATAAATGCAATAAATTAAGCACACTCAACACAACGCTTCACAAACGTCCAGATACGAGGTAAAGCTATTGCCTACCCGATGACTCCCACTTTTTGCGAGGTCGCACCCACCGACATTTATTTCTCGTTCTACAAGAAGAATATTCCTTGTTAGTGAAAAGAAACTGACTGATTTCATGGCTCTTCGTAAGTCATCTTCCTTACACGGAACGAATAATTAGAGGATACACGTAGATCATCTCAAATCGCTCTCGCTATTTCTACAAACGCATCTTTGTCAAGGGTTTGTGTTAAATATAAAACATATTTGTTTCTCGTGTTTACAATGGTCTTCGATGATTGAAATCGTCAAGAAATCACGATTCCATTGACTAATATCACAAGAGAAGCTCTTGACATAACACACATTGGCATGACTGGCTTAGGGGGATCAACAGAAGTTGATAATTCATTGCACTCGTAAATCAAAAGTTTAGATGTTGGAATGCAAACCCGACAATTCTGCCTTCAGACCTTCTTCAACTCGAGTGCACCAAAAGATGCTTGAATAGCGTGTTACCATGAATATCCTTTAATGCATTCTACCGGTAGACTTCCTTACTTACACGTGCGATATAACCTCCGATCTCTAATTTCGAATCGAAAATCTATAAGAACATGTCATAACTGAACGATGTGGATTAAAAAGATGAAATGCAAATTCAATTTCCAAACCGTAATAAGCATAAACCTTATTCATTGCAAATGGTACAGTATCGGCCTGTCCTTTTACACTTCTTTCCCAAGCCATAAAAAAGATGATCAGATATTTTTTTACAATTGACGATTCTTACTTTATCAAGTTTATATTAAGATAATTTGATACCCGGTGGCACTGAAACTAAAATAAATTCTAAGCCTTGACCCTAAGTAGGAAACGACTTAAGAGGTGAGGGATATTTCAATACTAAAATCACTACCGAAATTTTCCAAGAAAAGTGTCTTTGTCGAAGCCTATAACCAACTCAGAATAATACACCTTACAGGACCACAAATTTAAAGCCAATTGGTCTCGTCTTGACAAAGAACTCTTTTTTTGTCCTAGTCCAAAGAGCTAGCTCGACCGCCACACCGCGACGATTTAGCATAGCATTAGCAACAGCCAGCAAATTCGTTGCAACGTGTGTTAAATGATCGGCTGAATCAGCTGTATCCTTTAACGTCTTTAGAGCTTCTTTCTCTCGAAAAGACTACATTTACACGTGAGTTCGAACAAACAATAATTTCTCGAACTCACGAAGAATAGGTCTTACCTCTACTCCAAACCCTACAACGCCACCCACCATCTGCGAATTAACATAACCACCGTAAACCTGTGAGAGTATGTTGTCGCATCCTATCGTGTTACTGAGGGCGGGATAGAGTTTGTCATGGATCATATCATAGATCTTACTCCATTCCCCTTCAGTTACCCCAGCAGTAACAAGGTAGCTCGGAATATACCATCGAGGAAGGTTAATAGAAGAAAAATCGTCATGTATAATAAGGCCTTTTTTTTCCATATCCTCTATCGATGCCAAAATTTCTACTTTTGAGGGAGCACTCTTAATAATCTGGGTACATTCCTTAAGAAATTTTCCCTTGAGGTCAATACCATTGATTGATAGAACTCTCATACCGACACTCAACTCAGTCTCAGAAAAAGGGGAACTCTTTTTCATTTTACTAACGAATGGGTATTCGTATTCACCATCTGGTTCGATACCCAATGTTACTCCCACCTTACTATGCGGAGCTTCCTTTGTAACGCTAGCAAGAATCTCAAACTTTGATGTCATTGTTGATGAATGGTCGATGATAAGGCAATGGTCGTTAGAATATATTGGACAAAATTCGGTATCTAGTAGGTAATTGTCACTAGGATGAAAAGATCATGATGAGATTGATAAGCGGAGCTTAGAAATTTAATGAGATCTATTCTAGAATGATCGACATCCGAATTCTGGATCGTGAATCTTGATCTGAATGAGT
>Ga0209092_10004288_pt1 | contig 11982 bp, 10 predicted proteins | sample FraStrMetagenome_FD_187446 | JGI IMG/M metagenome (GOLD analysis project Ga0209092, IMG submission 187446) | Marine eukaryotic phytoplankton communities from Arctic Ocean - Fram Strait ARC3M Metagenome (SPAdes) (version 2) | ecosystem: Environmental > Aquatic > Marine > Oceanic | place: Fram... | reverse complement strand
AAGATTATCAATCTATGCACTTATAATTAATATGATCAAGAAAGCTAACATTTGGGTTATTTGTGAACCATAAAAAAATTTCATGGCATTGATCCAGCGGGTACTCTTAAGCGATGTGATCAGTATTCATTGAAATAAATAATCAATCGAGGGCATCATATCAGAGCGAGGGAGACTGTGGCATAAAAAGAATATTCGAGATGGAACGATGAGAGTAGATAATCGCACGATCAAATGTAGTCATCGCAATCCCACGAGGGTGAGGTGGAAAAGAGAATTGCAAAAATTGAAGCTCTTTACATAAATTGAGCTTAGAAGCTGGATGTCACTTTACAGCTGGCGATAATTCTTATCATCTCGTCAATGATTACATGTTTTATGGGGGAAACGGAATCGATTCGTTGGTGTTTGGTCACTTGAGAGAAATGAACAAGGAATTCGAACATTCAATCTATTCCTTGGCTACTACATCTACGGCTAAAAGATACACTTAAAGTATTTACTGCGAGAAAAGTATTGTAATACGATAATCATTCTCAAAACAAACCAAAAACTTTCTTTTCACCTTTCTTGCTTTTTGAGATTTCATGCAAGGGGTCTGAGCCTTTGTGATGTGATGAGACGTATTCATCGTACGTTACTGATACTTTTGAACTCTGATAACGTGTGCAACTTATTCCTGCATACAAGCTCTTATCTATTTGTCCATTGTAACCAGCCTTACGAATGAGCGAGTCAACAGCTTCCTTTCGAGTCCAATATTGCTCTTTTGCTACCTCCGGCAGATATGTAGCACTATAATGACCTTGAAAATTGATCATTATTCCATGAACTCCGACGGTCCAATCGAAGCAGTCTTCACATGTCTCGTACTGCACTAATAGTGATACTCCTACACTCAATAAATTTACCTCCTTCAACTGAATTGGTTGAAATCTTCGATCATGAAATGCAGCACTGATTGTCAATTCTGACATAGCCTTCATAACCGGTTGAGGGGAAAGAATTCCGATACATCCCCGTAAATTGTAATCGTCATTATTCCTGTTAGTTTTTGCCAACTTATTCCATGTAATGAACATCGGACACTTTGAATTCTTTACTAAAGATTTCAAATTATTGCGATTTACACTCATACGTTCGCAAAATTCTCCAGACAACTTCGAGGAAGCAAGTTCCGTAATTATTATATTAAAACAGTCATAGCACATTTCGACTATGGCCGTTAGCTCAGTTTCGCCATCTCCACTTATCAATCCAGAAAGTAATTATTTAGGTAAAATTTGATACTTGGAAGAAACAAAACGCAACAGACGTGATACCCAATTTGCTGAGCAGTGCGTATCTCACAAAACACCTAATATGCATCATAAACAATTTTCGTACATACCTCATAATGTCTGTTCACAAAAATAAAACCTTTACCCTCAAATACAATGACTTGCAAAAGAAAAATTCGAGATCATCCATTCAAGACAAATTTTGTGTTCATTCGTGCGTTTTTTTTAAACACTGTATGCTTTTATTTTATTAACTTCTACTCTTGTACCAGGTATAAATTACTTTGTAGTTATCTCATCCTCTTCATCGTTTTTGATTTTTGATGACCTCTCGAACTATCCAAAATAAGATAAGACATGAAGACATGTGACATCTCTTATCTAATTTTTTGTGTGTTTCATATGCGAAGCATTCGGAAACTTTTCAAAGTTTATATTATTTTGCGTCAATACGAATACGCCGCCGGCCGCGCTCCGAGACGGGACGGGACGGTATTTCCCGGCCAAATCCATCTCGTGCCGTCCCGGATTCCAAAATCAAAATTGACTACCCCTAATACATCTTCTACCTATTTTTGGGAAATTTTGTCGCGGAAATTTCTACGACAGGACACGCGTAAATCCAGAAAAACTTATCCTCCCTCAAATCCAAATCAAGAGAAAGAAAACATAATCAGTACATTGAACACGTCCACCGATAGAGCAGTATAAATACCTTAAATGAATTGAACTTGACAATAAAAGTAAAGAGAAATATGATTGGGAGACGTCGGGGAACTCGTGATACCGGAACAAGCTTTATTTCGCTTTCAATTATCAGCCTTATCAAATTCGCCGTCGGCGTCTTGGTGATAATGTTCGTTGCCTTTTCTTATTCGATCTTTCGAGGAAATAATGTAAAGAATTTGTATGGACCAGGAAGCATTCGTTCTAATGTTCATGGTGTTGCTGTTGCTAATGACAAATTTGTAGTAGACGAGGTTTTTGCGACCAAAGAAATACAGAGTTTGCGTGAGGAATTTTATAAACGATATGGCGGGAAAGGTGAGGCGAATGAGATGCTGAATCGTGGCGTGAGGCATCCGGAAAGTCGCAAGATTCGTCTCCCATCTATTAAGTATGACGTTCCGCTTGATGTCGCACGAACAGCTGATCGATTAATCCGAGCAAAGGAAGAGAATCGGTCATTTGTTATGGCTTTTGGTGGATATTCTATCACAGTGGGAAGAGGAAACTTCTTTCAACAATCATATCCTTTCGTCATGGAAAATATTTTGAAAGATTTGATGCAAAGAGGATTGAAAATGGATTTTATTGTGAGAAATGCTGCTATAGGTGGAACACCATCTTTTCCGTACGGCTGGTGTATGAGCAATCTTCTTGGAGATGATGCTGATGTCGTTAGCTGGGAATTTGGTCTCAACGAAGGGAGAGACGCAGATGGGCTTGAAAGTTACGTTCGACATGCTATGTCTATGCGACACTCACCAAAATTTTTGCTAATGGACAACCTAAAAGGTCGACGAAATGAACGTTTTGACATTTTGAAAAGCTATGCAGATAATGGTGCCAACATAGATTCGTTAGTAATAGACTATGAAACTGCTGTGAAATCGTTTGTTGATAAAAATGGTGTGAAAGAATCATTTAAAAATCTAAATGGATTTAACAGGTGGAACGAATGGGGCGGAAAAGATGGCTGTCCTGGAAAGAATTCATGGCATCTGAAGCTACAATCTCACGAATTGATTGGGTGGCTCTTGTCAATGCATTTAATCGCTGCGATCGAAATCGCAGTAGACGTTGGAAAAGATAAGCAGGGAAGAGAACATCTGCGAACAACATCACTGCCTCCTATACCAAGGGGTCGTAACCTTCCTGATCCCGTGAGCAAGTTCGACTCATCAACGTCTGGTAGTTCTTTGCGTTTCGGTGTGAAGTCCTCGGGTTCACCGCTAACGAATGAAACGTGGAAAATGAATACCATAAGTTGTAGAACATCATATGATCCAATACTAAGCGGTGATCTCAAAGACATTGTTCTTTCAGGGATGGTGGAACATAAAGATATTTTGTACGACCGAACGGAAAATCTCTTTGAGAAGGGATGGGTACTCGACGTAGGTTTATTGGAACGAAATACAAAAATAAAAGTTGACAAGTGCGGAGGTCTCGGATACATAGATATGAAAAAATCGTTGTATGGGTTGGCTTCTTCAGGTCCTTTAACAATGAAAATACCCTGGCAGAATGTTGAGAAATCACTCTCTGGATTGCCCCTAGAAGGTGATGCCGCATCGAGATGGTTTAAGTCGTTGACTATATGCGAGGTGAACGAGAAACGAAAAGGAAATCCATGTAAAGTTGATAGAGATATTAGTTTTGATGTTGGTGGTGCGCATGTTTCAAAGATCGATGTTCTTTCCTTCACTGGGGTGAAATATTTAGGACAAGAAATATGCTATTCCATAGATATACCGCCTGACGCAAAAGTTACAAAATATGGTGGAGAATTTATATTAAGATTTGATGCATCAGTTCAAAATACAAACCTTAACTGTGGAGGAGCATGCTCGATAAGTCATGTTATATGGGAAAATTTATAGGAACGTGAAACTTGTTCATACGAGTTACTTCAATATTGATGTGATAGGCACCGAGACAGCTTTATCGTATTTCGCCAAAATTACTTCAGTGCTTTAATTAAGTCCCTTAATCGCCTTTCACCTTGATGGAATAAACAAAGTCACATTATAGTTGTACTCAATGTATTCCGGTGTTTATTTTCTTCGCTCGTTTCGAATTTTTGTGGATTACAATATATTAGAGAAAAAGTTCTACCTAGTGTGCTGCTATGTAGAACATGATGATGGTTTGTACATTTAATATAAGATGATAAAGGAGGGAAAGTTTAGGATGGGACTTCTTACACGGCCCTCCTCGCAAACTTGCATTCACGGCACAGATTCACTGCACAAGCCAAAAGATGGCATTTGACCATTCCTTGTAACAACAGTGCCCAAGTATCTATAAAATTTTCTAGTTTACAAATTATTAACATTATGCGTTGGACTGGAACATTTAAACAAATACACGTTATTCCTCGAAAATTCAAATAGCTCACACCAACGTCGAGAAAAGGCATCTTCTGATGAATGCCTCTGGAATTCATGACGCCGAATTAGACGTTCTCGAACGATCAGATAAATCTAGAAGTTGCAAAGGCCAAAGTTCGCCGTTCGTGGCCCTAGTTCGCTCCGCAGTTGTGGCATTTGCGGGAACATAAGAATTGACAGCTGTTTGAATTGAGAGATCATGTGAGTTATGAGCTGCCACAACTGTAGCTGAAGACGGCATGGTAGGTGCTGGAAGGACGTGAGTGGCTGACTGCCGCAATTGAAGCAAACGCGACTTTGTAGTTGGTGAAGGTGATATAGTTGAAGGATTTCCCAAATCGGGGTTCTCCCTTGGTTTCTCTTTTGACAATGCAGTATATCGAACCTTGCACTGTCTGGCACTAACGATTCCTTGATCATTTAATGACGTAGCAAGTAGATGCCAATTCGGTCCAAATTTTCTGTAAAAATGCTGCAACTTCGAATCATTCACTCTCCAAAAATGTTTCAAGGAATCAACATTCTCAATATGTCTGACACGAACACCCATTGGCAAACTGATTCCACTTGATTGATCTTGCAGGGAAATTGTTGGAGCTACAATTGAAATTTGATGAATGAGCACAAAAATAGTGTAGCGATTACAGAGCAATATTATCAACTTACAACTTTTCGAAGATTCAATTCGTTGCAACACTGCGGACCATACCAAATCCGATTGTTGCCGAATCATATCCACACGAGCCATTTCGTGGTTTATATTCGGAATCAACTTCTTCATCAAAGCTAGACCGGATGCACTCTGACCTATCAGTGGCTTACTCTGTTGCGTAGGTGGAGAATACATCAACCAAGAATGTAATTCTATGCCACTTGTGCACAAATATCGTTCCTGACAAGTCTCGATGCTTGTCATTTTGAGTCTCGCCTGAGAACTAGAGGTGCACCCATTCGACCAAATTCCGGAGTGCATAAGAGGCTCCATTACAGAAGAGTCGAGATGCAGTGCTTCTTCACTTCGTTGAGGATGATATGTCAATGAAATTTTAAGAGAATTTGATTTATAATGCGGTTCCCTCGAAAACTTCAAAGAAGCTCCTAAATTTGGATCATCCTCGCTTTCATTCACGGATAATTCGGCGTTACGCTTATTACGAAGTTTCCAACTCAGTAACCAACGCGGATCGCAACTGAGCAAAGACCTCGGAAATTCATTTTGTACCGGTGGCGAAATATAACAACGACTTATTTCGCTGGATTGCAAGCTATGTTGAAGTTGCGCAATCAAGTCCGCCTTCGTATCACCTTCACTGTGAGCCAATTGAGGCAGAAACACAGGAGGTTGCTTTGTGTTAATGTCTACGAGCATATCAGGACAGTGCAACATTTCACGCAACGGACTACCAGCATGCTTTAGAACCCGATAACCAATACTATCGAATCCAGCACTCTCTTTTCTTTCTTCATCATCGCGATATATAACGGAACTTTCAACACTGTCCTCACAAACGAATTTCATGAAGCGCATATGATTACAGCTCGGACAAGATGAGATAATTCGATTATACAAATCATCGTTTCTCCCACTCCAATCTTCGTCAAGACTCACTACTAGGGCTTGGGAAGCACTGCAGTGATCGAAAATAGTATTTAAGTCAATACCATTGTGCGACGGATCCAACATATCTGGTGGAACAATTAGCATTGGATTTTCAGATGATGAAGACATACAATGATTGGAAATAAAGGCCGTCAGTTGTTGTTGAATAGTCGCCCATGCCATCGCGTGTTGATCGTGGAGACCTTGCTTCTGTTCCATTGGGTTTGTCGTTGACGAATTGTTGGGAAAATGCTGTGGAAGAATAATGTCGTGTCGAACGGCCAACTTGTGAAGTAAGAGATGCGTCAACAGTTGTGATTCCGGCAACGACGTTAGTAAAATAACAAGATAGCTGTCATTTTCGCCTCTATTGTCATTTTCGTCGGTGTCCTTATCAAGTGCGGTCGGTAACAAATTATCCAGTCCGCGCGTGCACACTTCCCTTACATGTTGTGGGCACTCGCTCTCTTCTAAAACCTTGTAAGCACACAACAATCCAATTAAAGCTTGCAACTTGCCACTCCCATCCAATGCCTTCTTCAACCATACTTCGGTTTCTATATGTCTGCCGTCGCGAAGAAGACCGTTAGCGTCGTGATGAAAGCATAGCCCTCTTAATCGATGCAACGCGCTCGCGACACTACGTGGGAGCAGCCACTGAGTTGAGGCTAAAGCGCCTCGAATCCAATTGCATACAGTGCGATAAAACTCGGTCTGTTTCGAAGGGCTGGGACAGAGGATATATTCCCACTTTCTCTTGTTCCTACGGTCCAATAAACGGACAAGTTCGTTACAATTGATTTGAGCATTGGCATTAAGATCAGAATTGGGTTTGTCTTGTTCGTCAAGAAAAAGCCCAAACAGGTGTTTGTATTTTTTCTCTTTACTGCCATCAGTTGTGCAGTGATCTTCATCTATTGCGTCCTTCTTAGGGAAATAATTGGGTAAGCACCATCGTCGCAACCATGAAACATTGTACCCCTTACACACAAGACGATCCTTCAGATCGCAATCGTGAATGAGTATGCGTTGGACTTTATCTTCTACATACTTGATTCGATACAAAACCATGTCATAAAATCTATTAGGGAAGGAATCGGAAGTAGGAGAACCAATAAACGTCGCGTCCACTACCGACATGCTAACAATGAAGAAATAATATTGAGTTTCGTAAAGTAAAAATTTTTGGAAGTTGTATTATAAAAATAATAACATACCAAAATTGAGTGCTTGACAAAATAGAATTATCACGATTTATATAGTTGACAAATACGTCGAATTCCATTAGCAGAACATCTCCTTCGCCAAAGGCATCCTTTTCAACACCTCCAACAATGTTTTTCGAACTTGCTTTGTCCTTCCTCAGCTGTTGCCGCCTCACATCCATTTCATATAAAGTCACGCTGGTCAGCTTGCGACGCAGAATACACCTCCATTTCATCAACGCTCGAGCTTCGCACAGCACCAAAATTGGACCTATGGGATTAAACCTCCACAACATCGTCGTGGCTGTTCGTAAGTCGTCCACGAGTATACCAGCACCTGTTGAGGGAGATTTGGTGAAAAAAGCATCAAGAAATCGACATTGATTCAATATATATGATGGAGGAACTGGTTTCGAATAATCCGATGCACGATTGAAATAATTCTGGAACTTGGTAATTTCGGCCTTGCGTGATTTAAGATGTTTTTGTTGGAGTGTGGAGTACAATTTGCATAGTTCTTCATCTTTTTCATTGTAGGACGATGGGGGACGAGTTTCAATGGACGGAGATACATCATGTGTGGTGGGTGCATCCTGTACAGTATTTGATACTTTTGCATGAATTCGTATTGCTGAATCTGCACCCTCTTTTGTAGCAACATGGTGCGAAGCATCGCCCTTGGCATCGGCTGGAGCCACATTTGCACCGTTTTCCGTAAAAGCTCGTATTTGTGTTGGTGTTGCTGGTATTGGCGTTGGTGCTCTATATGAGTTCCAATATTGACGTATCATACTGTTGACAAGGTGCGCTACACGGCGTGCAACGCCTTCATCGGATTCATCATCCTTGCCATTACCAATTGTGATGGTGCCTCTGCCTTTCTCATAATCTACATTCATTTCATCTATGTCAGAACACACATTCACATCACGACGTACTACGGCAACTTCCATCGCAGTCCTTCGTGCTGCATGGATCTTCCACATTCGTTCCTGATGAAAATCCGTGGCCATATGTCGCATTTCGGCCAATACGTAATCCCATTGTGTCTTTCGACGTTGTGGGAGGCGATGTAGTAGTTTATCATTGCTATTTACGGCGGACGGTATTTGTCGTAGGCGTACCGACGTAGCTGTGTATTTCTGACACAATAAAAGGAATTCCTTTGTGTACATGGCCGTCGTAGAGGCTGCGGACGATGTGTTAGATGTTGGGGCTGAAGCGGGTGACTTTACGTTAGAGTTAGTAGAGTGCTGGGGTTTCGGATGTTGTTGATTTTTCTGTGAAAATGACGATTTCATAGAAGAACTCGCCTGCGGTGCTCGATGGTTCAATCGTAGGACTTTTCCTTCTGACAGGCGTTTAGTTGTTGATTTTGTTAGGTTGGTATTATTTGAGGAAGATTGTGATATTGCACTAGCATTGTTTCTATGATTGTTGCTGTTTCTGACGTTATTACTGATTTCTTTATTGTGCACAATACTGTTGTTTCTGTGGATATTGGCAGGGGGGGTCTTCGTTGCAACGTTCTTCTGACGCGGGGCGTGTAACGGATGTCGCGTTCCTCCTCCGTTGACCGCCGACGAGGATGAAGATGAGGGCTGTGCATGCTTATTAGCAATTGTAGAAGCGTGTTGAGATTCGTACATATCGGTCACAAAATTGTCGGTATATTTCGTGCTCTGCCCGCGTCGCTTTCGCGGTTCCTTAATTGAAGATGAAACGCTGGAAGTCTTTCTATTGGCAGGGGCAGACGTCGCTAAGGCATCCTTGCTTCGCTTGGCAAAGGCCGCGCATTCATTCTCTCCTGCAACACTACGACCTTTCGTGGAAAGCACGTCTGCAGGCGTTGTGTTATATACATCGTTCAGACGCGCCTGCACAATTGCACGGCAGAGTCTGAGTCGGCGTTGCAGTTCGTGTCGTTGATGCAGGATTTCACGCAACAACGCAACGTCGGCTGAATCGTTGGCATTAGCCTTTCTACATTTTTGAATTTTGGCGTAATATTTTTTCTCCTGCGCTGTTAACGGGGGAAGGGCGGATGATGACGATGATGACCCCGCTGCTGCCGCCGCTGCTGCTGCCGCTGATACTTTCTTAGGATCTTCACAATCACTCGACAGGGCATTCGTAGATAATGAACCTGTCGTTTCTTGCGAGCTGCTATGCTGTGACTGTGTCACAGTTGGCACAAGCGGAGGCGTATCGTTCGTCGCAACCGCAAACACTTGCCTTCCTTCGCTGCTGGTAGTCGTGCGAGCTCGCGATGACAATGGCGCGGCTGGATCTTCGGATGGTACGGCTAATTTACGTTTGATTCCCTTCTGCTTGCTGTCCGAAGTCACGTCGTCGGGGGGGATCGCAATGTGCTGCTTTTGGTCGGACACCATCTTGCTTAACGACGTACTATCACTCAATATTTTTTAACTTCATATGAAGCATTAATTGTGTAATTAGTATTGAGATTGGAAGTTGGTTTGTAGGCCATCTAAGGCCATGGCGGTGGTATGGACGTAGAAAAGCTCGAAGGGAGCAGCGGACGGCTGTATGTACAGATTTTCTCACAAGCTAAAACTCTGTTATTCAGCTTTCTTAAGTTCGGATTATCAGAACTCTGAACAAATCTATGGTTGGGCGGGCTTTTCTTGTGCGTAATTAATGAGGCATATTACCTCCATTAAAAATACACAGAACTACTGATAGAACACTAAACTTGCACGACAATAGTGAAAATGGAGTTTTTGTAAGGACTTCGTCTGCAATTGAAATCTGGAAAACGGTGACTTTCCAATTTGCACTGTGTTTTTTATCACTTTCTTTCGTGTGCCAAAGCTACCTCATGCTAGTTCAGATTTCTCTTCCAAAAAATTTATATGGTCTGTTTTCGAAAGCATATTATGTTCGAAGGCCGCGGCGTAGGATGTCACAATTTTTTGCGACATGATCCTTTTGGAGACAAATATGACATACATCGTGTCGATACTCACACTTATCCGCTTTTTGGCAACCGTTCGGGTGGTAATTGTGATATCGACAGACTGCTACACCATCAAGAGTTACAAGCGGTGCTTGAAGTGGATGCCTACACTTAGGACACTTCACGTTATCAACAAGAATGGACCACCACTGAACTTCGTTATCGATAAAACCATTGCCTTGCACAGATACCTTTGCTTCAAGTTGAAGTTCCAGAACACGATTCGATCGATGATAATTTATTGCATCATTTTCAATCACGCTTTTTGCTTTGTTTTCTTGTTTTTGCTTCTTCTTGCGATTTCTTTGACTTAGAACTGTCTTCTTTGTATTTTCAAACTCAAACCGACCTGTGCCATCCCAAGTGAGCTTCCATAACAAACGCGAATGCCATGACAAAGTTAACTTGAAAAGTTGACAAAAGTTCATTAGTGGGTATATTTAACTTACTTCTTCACTTTTCACAATGATAAGAAAAGGTTTCACAATATTCTGAACCCATTGTATCATTCTCATGACGGAAAAGATATCACGATTTCCTCCAATATCTATGCAGACAACGTTTGCGTCGGCATCCTCAAGTATAGATATGGCACGCTTTTCTTCTCTGAAGACATCGACAATATGAAACTCAACCCGATCCCTAAAAGCTTCACATCGCGTCTTCGCAGCTGCGACTGCTTCCTCACTTACATCGAACCCGATCAAGCGGTGGCAATAGCGGGCGATGGCTGCAGTACCCTCGCCAAAAGATGAGCCTATCTCAAGAACTACATCATTCTCAGTGACGTTTGCCATGCTCGCCATTCGAAAATCCGTTGTGGTTGCAGTCAAAATAATAAGGTTTTCTTTAGTCTGATTTATAGGGCGATAAATTGGCAAGAGGCGGTTCAAACGAACATTCTTTTTGACGGGAGTTTTGTTAGTTGTCTTGCCCATTGCTATTGCTGCGCGAACGGGATCGTCACTAGTAACGGAAACAACCTCGACGCGTTCGCCAAGAACCTTTGTCGTATTAGATTTATAAAACGCTCGAGTGGAATCTTTCGCATGGTCCTGATCACTTAACAGGGATTCTCGAAAGTAATTGGCAAACGTATTTCCATTTTGAAAATAACTGGGTGGAGGATAGACGCGATATTTCCAAGCAATAGCCGCACTACGATGTCCTTTCTCATCCATCTGAGACTCACTCTGAAGCCAGAAGACTAAGGTTAATTTTCGTTCAGTCCACATTATATTCATACTTCTTTCATTCGGTCATATAACACGTTTTCAACAAGACATGAAAACCTGACATCATTATTTTCAAACATCAATTAAAGCAAGCTATGGCGATTACCGCCCCTACATTCAAATCACATTCTTACCTACACTGACTGAATACTATATGTGCTTTCAGGATATTGAGATGATATCAATACGTGTTACGCTACGTATGTGCCCTATGTGAGCTCACAAGATGGCATGTATGTATTGTTTGTATGTTTGTATTCGAAGTGGAAGGAAAGAAAGAACAGAGAGGTGTAAAAATTGAAGTTAGGACCTCAAGAAAAAAACAATCATTTGAGGCCCGTTACCCGACACACACAGACATGAATATGCACATGCACATGCACATGAGGGGTCTTTCCGAGGACTCGTACAATTCAATTGCACGTGAATCTAGAATGGCCTAAGGGTCGTTCCAGTCAAACAAAAAATCTTACGTTTCTTACGTTTCTTACGCGCTCTTAACCGTTTAGCTAAAATAGATCTTTGTTAGCCGCGTAAGATTTTGAAAATCATCTTACGTTTCTTAC
>Ga0209092_10004287_pt1 | contig 11985 bp, 6 predicted proteins | sample FraStrMetagenome_FD_187446 | JGI IMG/M metagenome (GOLD analysis project Ga0209092, IMG submission 187446) | Marine eukaryotic phytoplankton communities from Arctic Ocean - Fram Strait ARC3M Metagenome (SPAdes) (version 2) | ecosystem: Environmental > Aquatic > Marine > Oceanic | place: Fram... | reverse complement strand
GGGGCAACGCTCTGAAGTGGTCATTTGCTCTTTACTACCTTATGTTCTTTACTTTTTTCTTTTACGATTGGACTACGAAGGAACTAATATCATTAGTTTCGACGTGGGGTAAAGCATCATGGTTCGTTTTAGCAAATTTGTTTTCTGTTTTGCATACTTGAGCTACCGTACCATGCGAGATGCATTAAATGCTTTGTATCCTCAATACGAGGCTTGTTGTGAGCAAGTTTGTAAAATCCTCAAATTATGGATCGCCGCATTCCTGACTGTGTTATTGGTGTTGACTGACGGTCTAGTTCCTCTTTTGGGTTTCACAGAAGAAGAAATCGCGTGGCAATCAACATTTATTCTGAAGAATTATCTAGTGAGGACTGCGTCACAGTAAAGTATATCCGTGCACAAAACACTGTCGAAGACTTCGCCGTCTATGGATCCAGCCTTGTAATTGGTATGTCGATTGGTTTGACCTTCATTCTCAAGATATTCTACTTTGATGTCATGATACCTCGATACTGGACTTGGTTCAGCTTCCATTTTCCAAGAAAGATGGCTTAATTGTCATATGTCTACTCTGCTTATTTATGGTCGGTATTTTTCTGGGAACATGGCGGTCACTTTATGATTCAGTTTATCTTGAAGTCGTTATCACCGGTACTTTGAGTTTACTAATGATTATTTTTATGGGAACGCCCTTTTCATCCAGAGATGTCCTTCTAGCAATTCACCAGAAAAACCCTCGTGATGATGTCTCAGACAGAATGCTGTTGCCATCTGAGAGAATGTTGTTGCCGTCTGATGAGCGAATAAGGACTTTGGCAGAACAAACAATACAGGAGAAAGATGAAGATAACAGGAAAATCGATGATAGCGTACCTGAAAGGAATAGTGATCAGGTACATCCTGTGGGAAAAGGTAAGACATTAGTCAAGTCCTTGAATACTGCGATGAATTCGACAAGTAATATGGACCTACAAAAAGGAGAAGAATGCAAAATTAGTTTAGAAGAAGACACTCAAATCTAAGTTAGACCGGGAGTAGTCGTGGATCCCGAAGGAGGAGAACATTCAGAATCATTGTCTGGAAATGTTAAAATTTTGATGACTCCTTTATTACATTTACTGGGGTTATTAGAAAGACTAGATGTCAATTAACAAATAAGTATACAGTTGAAAAAAGTATTGGGTTAGGAGTTTAGATAAATTGGCTTTATTAACGAAGCTCAATATCTCTCTACACTCTACGCATGGAACATGAATTCAACAACAAATATGCAGTGACAACAGAAGAAGAAGATGAAGATGAAGAAGACGAGAGTAAAGAAAGTTGATCCGCAACCAATTCATTTCCTCCTTTAAGGATTGTATTTTAGTCTTTTGTACTGGGCCAAATAGTTTAAAAAATTGAACAAGACCACACTCTCCATCAATACTTTACATTAACTCATCTCAAAAGTTATGCTATGCTATGATATGCTATGCTTTACGCACCTGATAGACTACCTTATCAATGGAATCCTGGTGCTCAAGTTTGGCTAGTCACCTTTCTAAGATTTCGGGATGGTTTCCTGTTCTGTGCTGTTTTGTGAATGCAGGCATTTCATCATTAATAATGAGAACAGAAGCGGAATAGTAAGCGAAGTTTAGACCTTCTCTCCTGACTCCTGAAAAGAAATATCCCTCCTTTACCGGTGCATTTTACTTGAAACACGAGAGACGAGAGGCATCGTATCTCATATATATCCTTATCAGACAACAAATATATTCTCTATTTTCTCACAGCTTTAGCTGATGTGAAACTACCTAATGAACATTAAGTATCAAAATGAGTGAGGATATAGATGGAATCAATATTGGTACTATTGACGAGTTAGTAGAGTACATATTTGAGTCTGGCCTTGTTTCAATGGATAAGCTTAATTTAGATTTAAATGCTTCAGCTGACGATGGAGACTCTTCCTCTTCCATAATTAGCAACGACGATTTTCCAGCCTGGAGAAAAAGAATGGAGTCGATTGAAAACTCAATGTATTCTAAACGCTCTACGTGCGATGGTAAAGATGGTGCTGACGACGATGTCGGTGATGGAGTTATGGAGAAGTTGAAACAGTACGGCTGTGGTAATTTAGTGGCAAAGTTAGAAGCGGAAACTTTAAATTACTTTGACTGTGTAAAGATTTTAGATGAATTAATTGCGAGAGATTCGCTTGGACGTACGGTGCGTTGTACTTTATTCTCAGTTTAGACATATACGGCTCGTAAGTGTTTATAATCAAGTTATGGTCATAGATTTTGATGAAATACAAGTGTCCGTTGATTCAAAAATGGATTCGTATCAAGGCAGCCTATGAGGTAGATAATATGCATATCGTAGATAGTGCATTTCGATTAGAGGATAGTGTGCGAGATTTAAATTGCAAAAATCAAAAGATCTGTTCCATTCAAGGGCATATAATACATTTGAGGTCACTCCGATCGAAGCTATTTCGTAAGTTAAGAGTTGGCCGGGAAAAAGAAAAAGACTCCAGCACGTATATTTCGCAGGATCTTTTCTTAAAAGACAAAATAGCAGACATTGACAGGGCACTTGAGAAGTGTGAACTTGAAAAGAATGTAATTACGTCTTCGGTAGAGTCTCGTTTACCTGATGATATACAAGAGTTATCTTTGTCGCTGGCGAAAGAAATGAGCCACTTGGTGGACACCCACATAAATCTGTCATTATGCTGTGCTGTAAAAATTCAATCGAAATAGATAATAGCGAACATTCACGTAATCTTTCTTTATTCAGTAAGAGAAATTGACTCGAGTTAGGTAACTTTTAGTGTAGTTAATCGGTAGAAAACGAAATACAATTTAAGTCGAATATTTGAAATCCTCCCATTTAAAATATTCTCCACTTCAAAAAGTTGATTTATTGCTATAAAAAGGACATCATTCACGAAGATATATCAAAACAGATAGTAATCTCCAGACAGCACTGACAATATCCAAGTTAATATATAATTCTTCGTTTGAGATGCATCACGATCAATCTTCTACGATGTTAATAAATTGAGATTGGTACTCTCTTGGTCTTTGATAATATCTTCGAGTTCTGCGTAGTGCTCGTCAACATCGAATGGTATCAAGTCTTTTTTTGGTGATCGATAAGATTTTTGATTCCCTTTTTCTTTGTCATCATTCAAAATTATCCATCCCTTTTCAATTTCATCACTAATCGCTTCTTCTACCTTCTCGCCCGAGTTTCCTTTATCATCATATATTGTCACAGCATGTTTGAGTTCGAATGGGTCTGTCACAAACTTGTACGCAGTTTCCTCCTTTATCGTTTTGGACCCACAACGCTTAAAAAAGGAAGTAATCTTTTCAATGTCTCGACGGAGTAACTCCCGTGATGATGGGTGCTTAACGTCAACGGCTTGGCCAAAGTCAATAAACGCGATTGTGAGTTCATCTGAAGCTGCTGTTGATACGACTTTTTTTGCAGGCATTTTTTCATCCTCTGCGGCGGTCCTTTCCTTTCTCAAAGCATCTGCTGGGCACAATAAAATGTTGTATTCTGATAAATCGGAATGAATCAATCGACCACAATGATATAGTTGACGAATTGAAATTAAAGTGTGAAAATATAAGTGCCGCCAACGTTTCGATCCTTGTTTTATATTCCGCGCATCGTAAACTTCCTTTAATTGCGGAGCTGGCCAACCATCATCGCCTAAAAACGACATGAAAAGCAAGTTTTCCCTGAACGCAATAGGTGCGGGCGACGGCACGCCAGCACTATGCGCTCGTGTTAAGTTCCGGAATTCTTTTTCAGTCCACAACTCGAGTTGTCCACGTTTATCGAGCGAATGAAACTTTTGACCAAAATACCGGGGATCACCATCAACGTAATTGCCCCTATTTCTAAACTGTTCGATTCGCTTAAAAATCTTCACTGCCACACCTCTCTCACATTTCGGAGAAAAGGCATGATACACCACCGCCTCTTTCCCTTCATTTACTGCACCGTGCATGGTATCAAGTACACCGCAATTAATGGCTCTTTGAATACATCTGAGTGCTGCCTGATCTAACGCCCCATCTCTCGTCCGCGCTCCAGCAGGGTTCGCTTTTGCTGCAGCAGTGGCAGTACGAGTACTACTCGCGTTTGTTTTACCAGAGTGTGAGTTTTGCTTTTTCATTTTACTCCTCAAGCTGTTGTATGCACGGTCACTAACTCCACCGCTACTTTCTGCATTTTCATTATATCCTAGACGTTGTGCATTCGATTTTTGTTTCAAAGCCACATCGTGCTTTGTTCTGCGCTCGCCGTTAGGGCCGATAATCATATGAAAACTATCTGAAGCCCTATTCCATGACCCACCACCATTATCGCAAAACGTATTGGCATTCATTCGGTATCCCTCCATTCCATTATCATCTTCCTCGTCATAATGATCATCATCCATTATCTTTGTTTCACTAATGGCCGAATTTTCATGTTGAAAACTCGATACAAACTGAATCTTATTAAATTGCCCACGCTGTTGATTTTGTTTTGCATGAAGTTTTTGCAAACGATCTTTTTCTTCCGAATGGATCAACCGCGCTAATTCGGCATCAGACGATTGCTCTTGTTGACGAATACGTTCCTCCGCAGCTTCAGCTTCCCGAACAGCTTTCATTACTTCCTCCAACTCATCAGGATGGATTGGAGCAGTGGCCAACACATCTGCATACATCACCCCCGCCATACGACTTTGTTCCTCTTCATCGGGAGTTTCATTCGGAATCTGCGTAGCTCTTGCAACAATGGGATACGCACACTTAGGTACCGATGTTGACGTTCCTGGCTGAACCGCTTCTACACCGACGTCATCTTCGTCATTTCCTCCAACTACCTCAATACCATCTACAACAATAGATTCATCACCAATATTATCATCATCACCATCATCATCATCATTAACAACATTAACCATAGCATTATTAGATACATCAGCGACAGAAGCTAGTTTATACATCTCCTCCTCCTCCTCTTCCTCTTGAGGATGACTCAGATTCTCAACAAGACCTTCAATCTCTTTCCCACCACCACCACCACCACCTCCTCCTCCTCCCTCTTGTAAACCAAAATCATAATTACCAAGTTGAACCTGATCACGCAAAGACTCCTGAATGGTACGCATTAAATCCTCATCATCTTCTCCTTCCACACTCTGCTGCTGCTCCTGTTTCTGTAAAGTGCAGGATAATTGATCTTGAAGTGCACGCTCTTCCTTCTCACGTTGTTGTTCAGCTTGTATGGAAGCAAACGAAAAGGACGAGGTACCGTCATCATTATTACTATTACTATTACTATTAGTATGAGTATGAGTATTTGAATTCGAAGAGTTAGAAGTGGACGATGGTTTCTTCCCCCACGCACTCATTTCGATAGGTTTTTTTTGAATGTGATTTGATCACTCGCTGTCTCTATATATCTCTCAATCTCTCTCTCTATCTATCTCTCTAGAAGAGAATCAGTCTCGACAGTGATGTGGACAACAACAGCGCCTGGAAAAAACAATGGAATGACGAGGGTGAGAATTGTTCAGAGAACTGAAAACTGGATGGAACTGGAGCTCGGCCGGACTGAAATCTGAGAACCCTTTCGCATCCAAAATCCAAATATAACGTTATGAAGCTAAATTAGTAACGCGACAAAAATCATTGGAAAGCTTCGAAAGACATCGACCACCAAAAGAGAGTCCCTCTTTCCACACACACAATCTATTTCGTGTGCTCTTTGGATCCACGACATATCTTTTAGCACTTACCCTGATATAAAACAGGCAAGCACACAGTCACAAATACCCCAATTCAATCATGTCTGACCGTAGTAGATCACGCAGTCCCGAACCGAACCGTGACAACGGTGGATCCGGTGGAGGTGATGGTGGTAGCGACGAAGTCAAACTCTACCTTGGAAACCTCGATTATGGTAAGCTAAATATCTCTCAAAGTTCGCACGATACGGAGGCATTGGACCGCTCATACTTTCGTTCCGTATTTTTCCACTTGGACAGCTACTGATGCAGACCGCATTCGCGACGAGTTCGGTCGATATGGAGAAATCAAGGACGTATTCCTTCCCACAGATCACGCTACTGGACGCCCTCGTGGTTTCGGATTTGTAACGTATGCTAGGCGTTCGGACGCGCAGGAAGCTATTACTAAACTCGATAACACCGAGTTGGACGGACGAACCATCAACGTCAATGAGTCTCGTCCTAAGGGTTCCAGGCCTCCTGGCGGAGCACGTGGTCCCGGAGGAAATGGTGGTGGCTTTAACGCGTCTAACCGCGAGATCGTGAAGTTGTATGTGGGTAATTTATCATACGATACGGATGAAGCTCGTCTTAAAGAACACTTTGGTACATTTGGCGAGGTTACAGATTGCTTCATGCCCACTCACAGAGAAACTGGCAGACCTCGTGGGTTTGCTTTTGTGAGCATGAAAGCTGCGGAAGCTGAGGAAGCCTGTACCAAGAGCAACGGTATGGAGTTGGATGGTCGAACTTTGAGGGTGAATGAGGCTCAGCCCAAAGAGGCGAGCAGAAGGGGTGGAGGGCATGACGATCGTGGAGGCCGAGGCGGATACGGCGGTGGGCAAGACGATCGTGGTGGATACGGAGGAGGAGGAGGTATGTGTCAGGGTACACGCATTTTTTTTAAAGATAATGTAAACATTTAAACTTACGTTTCTCTTCCTACAAAAGGATACGGAGGACGTGGAGGTTATGAGGAAAAAGGAGGATATGATGACCGTCGTGGAGGATACGATGATCGCAGTGGATATGGTGGAGGTGCGTTTCTATTATTTTTCGAACTTCAAGATGGATCGAACCAAAATGACATTTGGTTTCTTATATGTTAAAAGGGTATGGTGGAGGTGGAGGTGGATATGATGACCGACGTGGAGGACACGGGGGAGGTACGTGATTGCTCATTTCTTATCTTGCGCATATAGGTGTAAATTAATGAACATAATTTTAAATTGAACCAATAGGATATGAAGATCGCGGCCGTGGGGGTTACGACGACCGTCGTGGCGGTGGAGATAGCTATGGTGGACGTGGTGGCGGAGGCGGAGGCGGTTACGATGACCGCGGACGCTATTAAGGCGCGATATCCCAGTCGATATGAAGTATGCATGTAGTCCACTAGATGATGATGATGATGATTTTTTGATCGTATTTGCCTGAGAAGACAGAGGGTGGTAAGTATATATCATTTGATATGAGAGCCCCCGTTCCACCCTGTCGTTTAACGAGATAGAAAGAGAAGGGTAGAACCATAAGTTCATCTCCAATAGAAAGACGTCGTGGGTTGTGGTGTCATTTGATAAAGAAAAAAGTGTCAGTTGTTGTTTCAAAAGTATGTACGCGTTTTAGATTCGCGTTTTAGATTTCTTCGGTTATTCATTCGGCTTGGAACATATTTATGTATTCCCAGTCACTTTAACGCCTCTGTAGAATTGTTTTTTGTGATCGTCTCTGGGTTGCGAAATGTGTGCTCAAATTATCAAATTTTGAAGTTGATCGAATCATCTACTATCGTTTCTTGTCTGTATGTTTCACCTGCAATACTTGGAATGCGGCTGGTTATTAATACTGTGTTGAACGACTGTTACCTACTGGTCTATCCGTTCTGGATAGTAATACTTGACGCACTTGGTATGAAGCTAACGAGCTGGCGGGCGGATCGTAGGTTTCTGATTCATTGCTTTGTCGGTTGCATCCGGATTATTACATTATTTTCATCAGTTGCTTACCTCTGCATGTTGACATGTCTACTCTGGAAGGTAACTATTTTCTTGACAGACAGAGCAGGGACGATCCTTTTGCTGGACCTTACTGATCAGATGCACACCAAATTTTATGATAGGCGTGTTTGGAATTGGAACGAAAGACGCTTCGAGGATTGCTGCCTAGTTTTTGCAGAGTTCTAGGCTCGTAATTACCTGATTGACTGTTGCATGCACGCGCATTTTTACAATATTGAGAATTAGTCCCAATGATGTGATTGCAATATTTGGCAACGTGAATGTCCCAATTATGCCATTCTGCTGCTTGGCAAGGTGAATCTTTCATGGCATTCTATCCTAAATCTTTCTTATCGTTGCCATTTTCCTTTGTCGCAAGCGATATGAATGACAATGTACATCAGAGACAAAATCATTCCGGATAACTTTCCACGTACGTGTTGAAAGTATTTATTACGCAACAATCATCCTGATCGTTATTAAGAATGTCAGGAGAGACTTCATATACTTGTAACAAGATTACGTGGTGTAAAGTAAGTTGAAGGAGGTACCGTTACCGAATGTTTCACGGGAGAACGAAGGCGAACTCTTAGATTTTATGAAAGTAAAGTATCTAAAGGTTTTCAAAAAATTACATGCATGATTTGATGCCAATTTTATTTACTGTACCATAAGATAACATGAATGGCAGTGTATTTACTCAGATTGATAATTTAAGAGAAATGATCTAATTGAGTTGGATAAGATATACACGATTAGGAAAGGAGCTGCGGATGTTTTCACATGTGATCTCTTTCATTATTTATTATGTACTGGCAATAATGTCTTTAAAGTGTATCTCCTTCGTTGAATGCGCAACGTTGATACAATCTTTACTTTTCTGAATATGAATACTCGGAATCTCACTGTAAGGGATGAGGGTTCATTTTGCGAAGCGGACCAAAAAGCCGACTTCCTCTTTCCTCTTATGCAGCAGGCGTTAATTTCTAATCCCTTTCTTAATGTCTGAAGGTCCTGAAGAGAGAACGGAATCAATTTGCTTATTATTTGTCACTTTGGATAAATTAAAAAGGATTCGAGCACTTAATCTATTCGTTGGCTAGGCGGTGATGGATTACAAAAGGAAAGATACCCACACTATACTAAAGGAGTGATTTAAAGTGGCGTTGGGATATATGGTAAGTAGGACTCGGAGTGATTTAATGATACGTTGAGTAGAGTATACAAGCAGTACAAAATACGCTGCTACTCAGGCAGCACGTGCTGGAATTTAAAGGGATTACATTTCAGGAAGACTCCAAGTTCAATGCAAGGAAAGTGATTACGCATACTATATGTGTCGATCGTATCATTTGCCACAACTCCTCCTCCGCTATCAGATGTGGTTTACGAGCTCTAACATTTTTGTAACTGTTGCGAGGAATAGATGTAAACACTTTAAGGTAATTATGTGAAAGAGTTGTAAAAGATATAAGATGTTTAATGCAGGTCTGCATGTATTGTGTACATTCACAGCAATTGTAGAGTATGAAAGGTAAATAATTTCGGATGAGATTTATATCTTCAAACTTGTTTGGCTAGACAAAAAAATGGCAACAGCTGAAGCTCATGAATCCTACGATATCTACACAACATAGAATCCAAATTTACAACTCGTCATTCATTGAAAACGAGGGTGTATAGTTTGGAATATTTGTAACTACATCCCACTTCGCAAACTCTCCAAGTTCACTTTGTAAAGGCCGAAGATAAGTCTCATATTTTTTCCAAGAATTGACGGCGCCTTTGTATATGCCCTTACGAACTTGCGTTGCGCTGTAAGTATTGACTGCATGTTTTTTTTTGTGAAAGTCTAGTAGTTCATCCTGCATAAAATACATTCAAATATGAACGTTTTCTTCTCACCATAAAAGCGTATACAAAAAAAGAAATTACCTTCCACTCAAGTCCAATTAATTCGATCAATGCCCTTGCCACTCCAGGAAGATCATTGACTACGTCTTCGTAGCGTATATGAGTAATGCGACCAGGTAGCACCCGATCCCAATATTCCATTTTTAATCTGAAATCTTTGTAAAATTTTGATAAACCTGAGAAAGAGCAGGTATAATCTTGGTCATCTCCATTGGCATCCTTTCCAAGAAAGTCATGTTTATAATTACTAAATACCACATCCATTGGATTTCGTGCTACATTAATGATTAAAGCATGAGGAAACAACGTATGAATAGCACCAACCATATTGAAGTTCATGTTTTGCTTGTCAATTAGATGTTTCGGACGTTTTACATTCTTGGCATTAACGTGAAGACTGGTCATTTGGTGTGACCATCTATCGTACATTTCTGCAATGAGCTCTACCGCGGTTTCTTTGAAATATTTTGAGTTATTAACAAAGGGATTTTTTCTGATAGTGTCAACTATAGCAAGACCTGCATTTTGCATTACAGAATGCTCTCCTAAACCAGCAATATCCGGGTGCGCATCGAAGACGCGCTCAAGGAGAGTAGTTCCACTTCGTGGAAAGCCAACAACAAAGACAGGAACTTGCGACGGACTGCCAAAAAGATTTTTACTTCGAAATCTTTCAAAGAATTCAGCTGTAAATACTCCTGTTTGTTGCTGGAAAATAGCCCCTAAACTGTTTTGATCCACATCGTGGATGACGAATGATTGTTTCAAGCGTTGTGATTCTTTTAAATGTATTATCGCGGTTTCTAAATCGTTTGCTTTTTGATCATTGTACAGAAATAGGCAAAGATGTATGAGCTGCAACGCTCGGAGGTCTTCATTTTTTCTGCTCACGCTCACACTTGTTAGTACATCGGGTAGTACTTTACGCAGGACGCCGTTTAAATATTCCCATCCACCAGGAACATCACTCTCATTTGCAGACAAAATACGAGTTAGCTTTTCTAAAATTCTATAAAAATATACATCACGATAATCCTCCTCCAAAGCAGCGACATAGTCCGTAGCGGATTCATTGTATCTTCCCTGTATCATTAAAGCTGTTCCTCGTAAATATCTAGCTTTTGCACGAGCTTCCAATGTGCAATCACTTTCTTCCAACGCATTTGAAAATGAATCAGCCGAGTTTGCAAACATGTCTGCCATGTAATAAGCTTCGGCCTTATTACTATGAACAGTACATATCAATTGTTCCATTATGGGATTGGCCGAAATAACCCCAATTTCCTTAGCAACCTCCAATCGCTTAAGTGCCTCATCGTATGCCCAGAACATCTCTTGAACATCAATACCACCTAAATTGAGCAGCCGATCGCGAATTATTAAGGTATTACCCAACGACACAAACGCCATAGTTACTTGTCGTATAATCTGTGGATGATATTGCTGCGTTTCAGGTACAGCAATAATCATATCAACCTGATTCCTCAACTCAACCACTTCCTTATCATAATATTTGGACCGCGGATGAGAACCATCCCCACGCTGCTTCGACTTACATTCCGGACGACCACTGGACGTAATGTACGTCATAGTCCGTGGTATGTACGCCTCACCATCATCGTCATCATTATTTCCATTTACATTCTCACTTGCACCAGTAACGGAAGCATCTCTATGAACATTACCATTATTCATTGCACCTTCCTCATTCCTACTGCCACTGCTACTCTTAAAAGAAGAAGCAGCATCATCCGAATATTGCTGCTGTTGTTCCTGCTTCTGCAGATATCGATTGGGTACGTTATCAATACAAGAATGTTCCGAATACAAATCTTCCACCAAACTCGTATGCGGTCCATAGTATTTGTCCATGAGATAAAATTTTAGGTACGCTCCCATGAAACATGTGGGTACGATGAATCCCCATAAAATGGCATGACAGAAAGCTTTAGCGTGGAATTTGGTTACTGTTGCTGTTGTCATGCCACCACTCTTCGCTTCAACTGCTTGTATGTTTTTATAGTTATAGGATTATGTTAGGAATGTGTTTGTTTGTGTTCAGGGGTAACGAGTTAGGATTACTATTATACTCTTCAAAGTGTGTGAATGATATTCTCAATTGTAGTGTTTGGTGGCAGATAAAAAAGATTTTGAGAGTAAAAACAGTGGAACACACTTTTTCGGACGGGATCCATGCGAACATTGATACACGTGGCAACGGAGACGGAGATTCGAAAAAACCGAAAACCACCAACAAGAGAGAGAGGAAATTTCCAGCAAACC
>Ga0209092_10004286_pt1 | contig 11985 bp, 10 predicted proteins | sample FraStrMetagenome_FD_187446 | JGI IMG/M metagenome (GOLD analysis project Ga0209092, IMG submission 187446) | Marine eukaryotic phytoplankton communities from Arctic Ocean - Fram Strait ARC3M Metagenome (SPAdes) (version 2) | ecosystem: Environmental > Aquatic > Marine > Oceanic | place: Fram... | reverse complement strand
AGGGAATCATTGAGCATTTCCAAAGCATGTAAGAGAAGAATGTAGGAATGGGAAATCTTTTATAATACAGTTGTGGAAGGTGGGATAAAATAATGTAAACTAGGAAGAATTATGAATAATCTTGTTACAATTATATTTGTCTTGTGAGATTATTGTGAAGTTGATTTTCTTTAGGTTTATTAATTGTTCAATGTTTTTGAATATAGTCGTGGCTACAAAATATTGAAGGCATTTTAACTCGAGAAGTGCTTGTAATGAAGTGTATAACTATGAGAGATAATAGTCAACGTGCTTGTTTAGATTTTTTTGTGATAATCATTATGGCCATCGGTTTTTAACTTTTTTTGAGAGACGCTTCAATACCATGAAAGTTATAACGAAGGGATTGCACATCTTGTGTAAGCACGTTGTATTGCAAATCTTTCTATTCAAAATTATGTTCCGGGTTTCAATCTTTAGCGAATATAACGATTTGTGCAAAGCAGTATGTAATAGCCTCTAGGTATGCTCGAATAAAACTTTGGATTATAATTGCAACGAGTGAGCAATTTTTATGCCTCGAATCTCTATTGATAATTCGTTTAACACTATACTCTTTGAATTAAATCATGTTTTTTTCACAATTGAAGTCGAAGATGATGTAAGCAAAGGAATTCACTTCGATTTTTAATAACCACGTAAAACTGGAATCTTGATTATTTTCTGCAAGGGTTAAGTAACATTAACGCGTTAAAGGTTTCTTTCCAATATATCAAACCTTCGGAACATGATAATGATCAAGAGCCGCGGCGGAAATTGAAACTTCTCGCATAGGGTTGCCTAGTTCGTTTTACATTCATGTTCGAGAAATAAATTATGAAAAACAAGCGGCGTTAATTTTTTTATCTTGACCTTTTGCTTTTTTGGTTTGTGAGAATATATGAAGGGAGATTCGAATAATGTCAGAGCAAATGAAGTTAGTTATTTGAGTCCAATTTTCTATTATCTCCATAATTTGAATACATTTTCATTAGAATTACGGGTTGAGCTACGTGAACTATTCCTAATGAATCACAATTTATTGTTGGGATTTGTTTTCAGCCTTTCCTTTGTGTAAAATATGGATTCACCAGGATGAGCTGTACGTCAGAATTGTTATCTGCTGATGATACTCAGTCTTTTGATAACTTGATTTACTTAAATGGAAATGATCCGGTTTTGATTCCTGTGATGAATGGAACGTCTGGAAAGAGTAGATGGTATAGTCAACCTTCTCTGTCAGCAAAAGAAAAAAGCTACAAATATTCTGGTATCACCTGAATTTACGTGGGAAAATGTCAGATTGATGCACGAATGAAATCACAGCAAAAAAAGAATAGGAGTCACATGATAGTCTTTGTACTTGCATATAATTATACAAAGAAAAAATGAAACACATGATACGTCGGTTAAGTAAATAATTTATATGTCTTATACACATTCAATATTGCGATAAAAATTATTCATATATCATATACCAATTATATCAAAATAATTTATATTTAGAGTGAACGCCTAAATTCAACGGTTTCTTCTCAAGATTAAATCTTCGACTCATCGAAAACATTTGCACAACACAACAAAGAACAAATATTTCATCCATCAAGTCGATCAACTTCAAGTTCTCAATCCAATCCCTCCTCCTACCCACCACTTTTAAATCATCTTAGAGCATCATTCAACTCTTTTTCTTCGAAAAAAAAAATAATCCAGAATGTATACTAACAAACGCACACTCTGTGGATTGTTCTACTTCTCTACATTCCTACCTATAAGTATCTCGTCAGATCTACCACTGCCACCCTTACCACCCGGAATACCCTTGAATCAATTCACAAAAATCCTCTTTTCCGAAATTGACAATGAATTACAATTTAAATCTCTTGATCCATCCACCAAAAATTTCCAAACAGCAAATCAGCATTACAATGCTGCCACAAAACATGCCTGGACTCGAGCCTTTGATGACTATGTCGATCCAGAAACATTGGATGGATTCACTGGAGAAACTCAATTGCGTCGTCATTTGCAAGAAGAAGAACAAGAAGAAGAAGTACTTCCACTTCGAAAAGGTTTAGTCATTCCATTTCTAATTTGTTTGAATACACCAGATTCTTCTGGATATGAACGCCGTAGACTCTTACTTTCCGAGTTAGAACCTTCGAAAGAAAGTACTTCCGGAATCGAAACGATACCCTTAACTCCTATTTATAATCGAATGGATCAAACATGCTTCCGAACAAGTTTACCTGCTCATCGTGCCTCCTTGTTGAATGCGTTGGGGATCCAAGTGCAACCATTGTTATATGCAATGAAATTGACCAAGGATAGTATTGAACTTTTGCGGACTCAAACATTAGTACAGGAGATTGATGGAGAAATGGTGACAAAAAATCCTGTTTTGGATGTGGAATGGTGCAATCAAATTTCTCCTCCATCGAATACTCCCAAAGAGTCAGTTATCAAATCTGACTTGATTGATTTTATGTCTAAAATGATGAATGCACCAACGTCATTATATTGGTCTTCTCTAACAACCGAGGCAAATGAGGAAGGTCTTACAATCACAGAAGAAGGACAATATTGGTTAGACACGCTTTCGTCGAGTAATAATGAACGATGCCCATTATTTTATGACCGTATGGAGATTCAATTCATGTCTCCTCCTAACATACCCACATCCGAACCCACCATCCCCAAATTATATCCATTTACTATATCCTTTCCAAATAATATTGGACCGGTAGATCATGATTGCCTCATGGCATTATTGATAAATGCAGCATTATCACCACAGGTTTGTTCGGTACAATCAAGACCCTCCTTGGAATTATATGGCAAACAGGCTCAATGGATTACACAGAGCAATGTTGAAAATCATCGTCCTTATTTTGATCTCGGTCTAAAAGGAAGTAGGCAAGTGATTGGTGTTTCGGATACTGGTTTGGATATGGATCATTGCTATTTTACGGATAGTAGAGTTGGATCCAATTTTAATAAGAATGCGGTGAGATTTAGAAATGTTGTCTTGGCATGTTTATTTTTTTCTCTGTAAGACTTCTATTCTTCTTACCTGAAGACTTTTGGTTATTGTGAAACACACAGTTTTTTGATACAAGGCAACGTAAGGTTGCATATTATGACTCTTTCGGTGATGATAGTGATACAGTTTATGGTCATGGGACACATGTAGCAGGGATTATTGCTGGAGATCGCTCCAGCAGTGATGATGCAGCTGGTCAAGGTATTGCTCCAGAAGCAAAGATCGCTTTTGTGGATATAGCAAAAGGTAAGTCCAAATTTATATTGTTTCATTAGAGGTATATCCTGTTTTTCACTAGGATGCCTCTCATTTTGTTATATTTTACTTTTTTGTAGGAGATCACACGCTTCGAATCCCACCCATAGATCGATTGTTAGGAGCAGGAAGGCCACAAGCCAAACTTCACAATCTCTCATGGGGAACAAATTACCCTTATTATGCAGTTTTGAGTCGGAATATAGATTCGTACATGTATGAAAATTCAAATTTCTTAGCTGTTGTAGCGGTAGGTAATATTGAAAATGATAGTCCTGCCATGATCACTGATCCTGCAACTTCGAAAAATGCTCTAGTAGGTGCGTTTTTGGAATTTATTTTTGTGTTATTTTTCATTTCATGTTTTCTTACCCGAGCAATAACAATATTTTATCATGATTCAAAAATTTATATTATAAATCAGTTGGAGCAAGTCAAAACGATGGTTCGTCTATTGAGTCTTCACAAAAAGGAAAAGATTATCTAGTCCCCTATTCCAAACGTGGACCAACAATGGATGGTCGCACGAAACCTGATGTGATTGCACCAGGATCATGGATTTTGTCGGCTGGAGCTCAACCCTTCAATGAAAATGAATGCGATCCAAGCGCTGGTAGTTTACCTAGTCCAGGTCAGGATAATGCAAGCCGACAAGGACTTTTGTATCGAGAAGGAACAAGTATGAGTGCTGCAGTGGCGACTGGGAATGCAGCACTTGTACGGCAATACTTCGAGGATGGATTTTGGCCAAGTGGAAAGCAAAATTCAAAGAATAGAGTTAACCCATCAGCTGCCTTAGTGAAAGCTGTATTAATGAATGGTGCTCAATCTTTGTTGGGAATTGATCAAAATTTTGCAGGTGTTGCTAAAGTAGCATTATACGACGGAGCTCAAAATTTTGGTAAAATCAATTTACTAAATTCACTATATTTACAAAAGGAAAATAATGTTCGAACAGGCATATGGGACAATCAAGAAATTGAAGATCAAGGAAGTAAAACATATACTATTCGATATTCACGGGCTGGTAAATGTAGAAATACTAGTGTTAGTATTACGTTAGTTTGGATGGATCCACCAGGAGCATCTGGTTGCCGATCCTGTGTTCTAAATGGATTGGATATAACAGCCTATGTCAAGAAAAGTCCAGAAAGAGTATTTTATCCTAATGGATTTCAGAGTAATCCAGAGACTATCAATAACGCTGAACGAATCACAGTTCGAGGATTGAGAAAACGTGATCAAATAATCGTGACTGTGAAAGCGTCTAATCTTGTGACACCGTCTCAGAACTTTGCCCTTGTTGCAACGGGTTGCATAAATACTTCTGATTTTTACGAAGATGTTGACAATACGATTCAGATTGTTGCTCTTGCACTTGGTGGTCTTCTTATACCTATAGGCCTTTGCCTTTTGGTCTTATTTTGCGTCCTAATACGGATAGATAGGAGACATTAATGATAGAAAATATACTTAGAAAATTACATTCATTTTCCTGCCAACAGTCTACAGGATTGTTGTATTATCTTTTGTATTCTCGTAAAATCACGAATAAACATCAATGAAATGAGAAGCTTAGTTTGTTTTAGCTTAGACTGCTATCATCATACGTATATATTGTGTTTGTTAGATGATAGCCGTGGCAAAACTAGAATTCTTCACTTTCCCGTTTTCCTATTATGTCATTGAGAAATATATGATGAAGACCCAGCAGCAGCTTGTGATTATGTCTGCATGCAGTATTATTGTACAAAATGAATTAATCATTACGCAAGGCAAATTTACTTCTTGTGATGGGTTCGCAACCTGTTTGATTGCTGTTGACACAGAATCTTGTGTGGATAATTTAAAGCTAATAGAAAATTAAGATTAAAAAAACACTTCATTAGTGCAATCCACTGAAAATAGACTATTCATGTTTGCTACATGCGGAATTCCAGTTTAGTGGATGACAATTAGTTCTGGATTTGACGTTGAATATGGTATTGTTAATTAAAGTGGGTTAATTGTTAAGAGTGTTCGTATCGAGAATTCTTGGCAATCACAAAAACTTTCTCTGCCGAAATTGGATACGAACTTTGACGTCACTACGTTCAAAAAAATACTTCAATTTAATCAAGATTCATGTAATGATAATTTCATACATTAGAATTCAACCTACGTTTGTTTGTTTGTTGATGTTATGTTTACACTGTATCCTGCGGTAATAGACTGTGCTAAGGCCAGGAGAATTCAACCTACGTATAAGCCGACGGTCACGATTTATACAAAGAAGTATTTCACCGTAACAAGAACTCTGAGAAACAATTTTGAGTTGTACTATCTTTTAAGGCATATTAGAGAGGCTATTTGTATCGTAGATTACGCACATTAAGGTTCTCATAAGTCAACACCTCAGAACACTGCTTTCAGAATCCAGTTCTGAACTTTATCATCGTTCAATTTTTAATTAGCCTTTTGTTGTTGAGGACCAGAATTGTGGAAATTTGTATACGTATTGAAATCATATGATTGGATTAATCAATTCTGGAATACTTGTAGGTTGTTGTGGTATGTATTTATTTTACAAGGTGTAATAAGGCGACGTACTTAGACGGACCCTTTTCGATCCGATATCTTAGATGAGTTGAAAGTTGAATACTTGTAGGTAGAATACCATCTCATTCTAACTGTATGTGTAGAACCGTGCTACCATATCTAGATTCTTGCGTGCAAAGAAAACTCTTCGAACTTTTTGCCCGTAAGTGTCCTTGCATATAGATAATTTATGCGCTTAAGGTCCCGAACTATCTATTCATAATGCTAGTCTTTAATTAAAATCGAAGGGTGGCATAAAAAGTTTGCAAAAGAAAAAACAGCCTGCAAAAATGCCGTACTTCTTACAAACACCCTCGACGAACCTCGCTTTGTCCATGAACCAGATCCATATGTACAACCTTGCAACGAGATCTGCATATCCTGCAACTCAACATATGAATCTTCCTTTCAACGGGGAAGTTGCAACGAATTTGGAGCCGATGTCGCTTGAAGCTCTCTCCATGGAGCGAGCTCGGAAAAATAATGAAGCTCTTCTTAAGGCTTCAAGAATGGAATCAAGGAAGCGACCTCTTTATTCCACTGTCACTGCTTTAAATACCATGCCGCAAAAGCGAGGAAGATTTAGAAAAGATAACAATGTTGTCTCAGAAGATGATGTGGCGCAAGCAGCTCTTGGAAATACTCAAACTGCTCATACTGACAAAAAAGAAAATGCCTTTCGTGAAGTAATCCAAATCGTCGATGACCCTAATCTTCCACAAGCCCTTAAAAATTTAAAGCCCCTAAATATCTTCAGCAATTGCTGTAAAGATGCTATCATGCATCGTCCTGAAATCAAGAAGGCAATTGTGCGTTCGTATGAGCTCCACAACACTATGAGAACTTTTGAAACCATGCTGCACGACCGAAGAATTAACAATCCTGAATGGGGGCCAAACTGCAGCATTCCCAAGGAAATTTTAACCAGGAATATCAGGGATTTAAAATGCGAATATGATGCTATCATGAACATATCTTCAGAATGCTTGACTCCGTGGGAACTCAAATTAAGGGCTTTGGTTGTATACAAGATCAATAACGGTCATTGTGAGGTTCATACCACCACTACAGACCTAGGAAAATGGGTAGCGAGACAAAGGAAACGAAATAAAACGTCGTACAGCCGCGCATGGGATCAGGATGTTTTCACATTCGACAAAGGAATACTTAATAAGCTTCAATTCATTTGGAAAATGATCGATGATCACAATCCGTGGGAGTATTATTATGATCAGTTAAAGGGTTACTCTCAAGAAAATAATGGCTCTACCAAGATTCCTCAACTGTTCCCTCCAAATCAGAGATTGGCGAATTGGGTCCATAATCAGAGAAAGCGCTATGAGAGGCTTATATCCGGAGAAAAACCTCTCAAAGGCCAGATTCATCCTTATCAAATTGATCTCCTGAATCAGATTGGTTTTGTTTGGAAGATAAGGTTTGGTAGGCCTAAGAAAAGTGATGCTAGGTACAGGAACAAGAGATATCCTGCGGAGAAACAAAAAGATGACGACGATGCTGTTAACTTGAGTGAAGACGCACACCCGATAGATGTTGTAAGTAGCAACAATATTATGATGGATCCAAATACATTAAGAGCCATTCATTTGGGAATGTCAATGCCAAGAATGCAATCGTAAATGTGCCTTTCCATTAATCGTTATACATGGCCTGTTAATATTTTTTAATATTTATAACTAAACTACACTTATATATATATATGGATATCTTTGTTTTTTGTAAGATGTGTATTCTGGCAATTTTTTCGATACTTCCTTGTGTTTGATCAAATTGGCATAACTTGTGTAGCTATCGAAATGATTTGTTTTCATTATGTTATGTGCTCATTTTTACGATTGAAGCCTGGCTATTCTACCTTCTTGTTATCCTCCTAAAATAAGGAAACCTGACTAAAATTCTGAAAACGAGAGAATCAATTCGAAAATTGGTTCAAATGACGTCCATTCAAGTTTTTTAGGACCGCATCTTGCAAGTAAGTTTGCTCTTCAGTACGTATTTCAATCAAAGAACCCTTTTTCTTCGGGGGTGTCAAAGATTTCTACACGACGTCTTGCAATAAAACATAAAGACGGCACGTGCCCCACATGCTACGTACTGGTAAAGGCCTTTTCTACTTTTACATAGGCCATCAAAAAAGAAAAATATCCTTCCTCTCTATTTCTCTCTCTCCCTCAACAATAGGCCTAAGTAATTACATAATATTCTAACAAATTATGCTTAATTAATTCAATATTAATTAACTTAGGTAATTAAAATTACAAATTTAAATAGCTTCAAGCGCTCTAAGTATTTTTCTTGTGACACAAAATTATAGGATTTCTGTCGTCAGAGTTTAGCAGTCTAAGAACTAATATAGATAGACGTAGTTTAATGCACATTGCAATTTTCAAGTGTATTTTTATTTGAAACCGATTTTTGCTTACGCATGTCCTTGGTCTTAAAGACGGATTATTATTATTATTATTAAACTGGTGCTTAGACGTGGAAATGTTCAATCCACTTTATTTATGTTTGCTACGTTCTTTGCAATTTCAAATCGAAACGAAACCAAGAAGTAAAATTAGAACAACGACCAATGAAGGCTGTAGCATCCATCAAAATGAAGCCATTTATCAAGCTATCTTCGAACCAGCAGGTGAAGGCGAAATTTTTCAATATGATCGGCATTGAGGGGACGCCAAACAATCCAGGTCGTCAAAAATTATCCTCGATTGGAAATCCAATTACTCATGGTCGCAGGAATAGAAATGGGATCGAGATTCATCCTAGATCTCTTGGAATTGTTAGTTTTCAGGAAAAACTTAAGTATGAGGAAGATAGTTTACTTCTTTTCCAGCGAAGAAGCTTCAGTCAAAGCAGGAAAAAATCCAAAAAGAAGATTTCTTTCAATGACTCTGTCAATGTTGTTCCAATTCCAATGCGAGATGAATACTCAAACAGAATATCTTGTAGAATTTGGAGCAATGCAACTGAAATTCATGAGAACGCAGCAAGAAATTCTGTGGAATTTGCCGCTGAAGGGTAAGTTCATTTTATTTTCACCATCTTGAAATTCAGCCTCCGGAAGATGTTATTGGATTTAGAGCGCATGGATATATTACGTCATACAGATTCGTTGGTTACTTAGAAAATGTGATGCCTAAATTCCATAGCGTATGTACGTCTCTATTGAAATCTTGCCCACGTATTTACTGGATTTTGAAGTGTCGCCACTTTTGATAATTTGCACGTGAGGTGCGATATACGCAATGAACTCGTATATCTTATGACGTAGTCTCGATCATGATCATGTATCTTTTCCCAATGCTTGCTTTTTTGCAGAAAGTAGTACTGTCCTCGTTCCTCTTCAAAATTAGTTACTTGGCAACCGCTATATATCGTCTATTTCTAACTCTTATGATTTCTTTTATTTTCTTTTCACAGCTGGGACTGGCGCACTGTCACAGAGGATGAGAAAATGTATGTCTGCTGTATAACTGGTGACCTAATTCATCCTGTTCACTACGATAATGACTACGATTGTCATACTCCCATGCGTGTTTAAGTTATACACAAGTGCTTCAAACATTACGTATAACACCAATTTTGTACATTCCGTCCACAAATCTGAGCTACTCATCTTCCAACAAGACACATATACCAGGCATGCTAAGACCATCATGCGTCTAGAAGACTTTCTACAATCCACATTTCTATTTCTCATTTTGGACAAGATCGCTCATTGTATATTTTATAAGAAAGTGAATCGTTTAAATCACTTTCTAACACATTCTGTCATTCTTGAGCTCTGTTCTTACATATTTCCATATGCTAGCTAATTTCATTTTTGTTGCAATGCAGAAATCGCTAAATCTAAAATAAATATTTATGTTTTTTTTTGAAATATCATTTTCCAATAAGGATGCCATTACTTGTCTGCAATCGTATTGTGAGAGCAGATATATCTTCTAAAATCTTTTAAACCAGATTTATGTTGTCATGTAAATCATGAAAAAAAGCTCATTTTGTGAATGAAAGTTTTGCACACAGCATACTATATTTATGATACAAGTGTGATAGGATAGGTACTCTCAGTTTCAAGACACAGCCATGTTAGATTCAAAGATCCAATCATTCTATAATTAACATCCATTACATAACCTAACGTTTATTAGATATTAAAACAACATGAAAAAGAGTTGCAATCCTCCACCCAACAAACCAATCGTTCGAATACAGGATGTTTGACCTTGGGATTGTTCCAAAATGAAAACACTCCACTCCACTCCATGTTTACCATTCCATTCTGCGTTTTATTTATTCAGCATGTCCATCCAATCGGAAATCTTCTTTTTTATTTCTCCTTCGGTCTTCTTCTTCCTTACTATCAAATCCACTGTAGACAACGTAAAAGAGGACTAATAAGGGTGATACGGCAAATATTACCTTGATGGAAAAAAAGAACAAACGAGTGAGTGATGGTATCAAAAAAATGGGAGAACGAATGAGATGGTATAACAAACATTCCAAATGACAAAGGAAGAACATCACAAGACGAACAATATCGAAGAGGCTTGCAAATTGGATAAAAAGCAGAATCATTTGTTGGTTGCTTTGGTTTCCAAAAAGGATTCCTCATTTTACCATTCCATCATAAAAAGTCGAAAACTAACAAAAGACCCTTTGGAAACGTTTGTTGGAACAAAAATGATATCTTCCACACAAGTCACAAATCAATTCCGACATAGAGAAAGATATAAGTAATGTTTCATTTGATGTTGCCTTCCGTGTACCATCCTTGAATAGTGGGGCGTTGTCTAGGACGAACTAAACGAATTAAACGAAACAAACTCTATTTCCATCCTTTCGATGACACAAACGACAGTCCATTTCTCTGTCATAATCCAAGGGAAGATCACTTTCGTACCTTGGCGGTATCAATGGCCATTTGGACGTTGGTATATTCTTCTTCGGCCATTTTGACAAATATAATTTAGATCAAACGCGCTGCTGCTGTGATTGAGAAAAAGACGAAAAAAGCCCAAGTTGAAGGAAGATTCAATATAATCGTTCTCCTCTTAGCACTTTGGTTCCTTCCTATCCAATCATCGATGAAACGTACGCTTTATTTTGGAAGTATGTACAATGCTGGTATAGCCACAATGGCATGAAATTATCGGGGAGGGTGAATCTTTCCTAGAGCAGCATGACAAACGCCAGTGGACCTATTTAAGAGAGTCGGCAATTACGCATCATTAGCTTAATAACGTTTCTTTTATTTTTTTAGCTTTAAGATACTACCATAAACTTAGTCCCCACATAGCATTGATGACATCATAATAATCCAATTGACATCAAAACCATCATTCCAAGGATATTGCTGAATCCCTCCATTTCGGATATCATACTTAGTTAGCTAGTAGTGATCTTAAATGAGAACACTCCTACTGGATAGATTATCAGTGATTATGACATCCTTCACCACCACCATCGTTATTCTTTCATTAGCATCGCTATCTTCCATTGTAGCATCTTCCCCAACCTTACCCACTGCTGTATCTACTTCGAAGATACTTTCTCTCCGTGGTGGAGTGGGAGGAGGTTGGTCCAAACTCAAAGATTCCGCCACACTTTCACCTCCCACAGTCCCTTCCTCCTCCGACGACGACGATACGGAGGTCAATGAGGAAGATCTGAATAAAATCCCCACCTTATTTCATTTACCAGATGAAAATAAATATGATCGATATTCTGCCTGTTTGGCCGCGACAGAGGGCTTGCGCAAGGCAAGGGATCGAGAATTATCTGCCAAAAAGACAGGATTGTTTCAAAAGAAAACTCCTATTCAACAACAAGAAGAGGAGCGGGCTCATTCTTCCTATGTTTTGAATTCTTCCAAGGTTATTCGGGCTTTAGGGTTGACGGTCCCACAATTTAATCAACTTGGGAGAGAGATTATGAAGGATGAAGTTCTGAAGGAAAAGGTATGTATTGACGCAGTTTTATGGAATAGTAAGAGTGTACAAAGATTCTTGTAGTTCCCTGCAACTGTGAGAAATGCATCATTTGTCAACATTTTTTATATTTGTGAAGCA
>Ga0209092_10004284_pt1 | contig 11994 bp, 10 predicted proteins | sample FraStrMetagenome_FD_187446 | JGI IMG/M metagenome (GOLD analysis project Ga0209092, IMG submission 187446) | Marine eukaryotic phytoplankton communities from Arctic Ocean - Fram Strait ARC3M Metagenome (SPAdes) (version 2) | ecosystem: Environmental > Aquatic > Marine > Oceanic | place: Fram... | reverse complement strand
TTAAAAACTGAAGCTAAATTAGGATTCATAAAAGGAAATACGAAACCTGCCTGATTAAACCTTAAATTGACATAGGATGCTTCGGTATTGGTATCAAAATAATTTGATTTATTTTTTTTATCAACTACAGAAAGTGATGCAGAACCCGCACTATTTAAAAAAACTGTACTTCCTGCAGGATTAATAGCAATGGATGAAATATCTCCACCCAATGCTCCAAATGCAGCACTTAAAGCGTTAAAACGCGCTGTTCCGTTTAAATTTTCAGTCGAATAACGAAGTGCATCTGTTAAGTTCTGTGATTGAATACTAGTAAAAGAAAATATCGTGACTATTAAAAAGTAAAACTTTTTCATATAAAAATATTTAAAAAAATAATATTATATTCCGCCGCGTCTTCCACCTCCACCTCTTGAACCACCACCACTTGAATTACTTGATCTAGAAGTGTTAGTAGATCGGTATGTATTGTTCGACCTAGAAGTATTAGTTGATCTAGAAGTATTAGTTGATCTAGAAGTGTTAGTAGGCCTCGCTTTTGTATTTGATTTGGTATTCGTACTTGGTTTACTTTTCGTACTTGAGCTTCGGGTTGTATTGCCCCTTGAAGAAGAGTTTGCCTGATAACTTGATCTTGTTGATGAACTTACACCACGATTATTAGTTCCGGATCTTCTGGTAGTTCCTGATGTAGAATAAGAACTTCCTCTTCTTGAGTTAGTGACACCAAAACTACTTGAATAACCCCTGTTATTGGCTCTTCTATTGTAACTAGCAGCGCTATTGCTTCCTCTGGAATATGATCTTCCTGCTAAATAGTCTGTATTTCTTCTTCCTCTATTGTATGCATAACCGTAGCCGCCATGATAACCACTATGCCCATAATAAGGGTTTCCCCAGCCATATCCATAATAAGGGTTTCCCCAGCCACCATAATAAGGGTTTCCCCAGCCATATCCATAATAAGGATTTCCCCAGCCACCATAATAAGGGTTTCCCCAGCCATATCCATAATAAGGATTTCCCCAGCCACCATAAAAAGGTGCATAAGCCATACCTCCATATACATTTATGGAAACTTGAGTAGAATTAGAACCCCAAGCTCCATTTCCTTCATTATATTCTGAGCCATATTCTTGCTCTTCAGTAATAACATAACCCTCCTCGTCAAGAGTTTCTGAAGTATAGTAAGCTTCTACATCTGTTAAAATAGCATTATCTTCAGGAACGTCTTTATAAGCTGATTGTTTTGTTTTAAAGTATTGTTTATAATAATTGTTTTTATCTTCTTGGCCAGTAATTTCTTCAGCTACTTTATTATTTTGAGTGGAAGAATATATTCCATCTACTTCATCATATTCATTTTTATGGGTTCCACAAGCAGTAAATAATAAGAATACAAATCCAATTAATAGCAATAAATTTAGGTTTTTAAAAGAAAGAATAAAGGTTTTCATAACAATAGCAATTTAATTGTTGGACATTATAAATTTAGTTAGTTTTGTCGAGAACTAAAACATTTTTTATAATAAATACAATATTTGTGCCAAACACACTGCTATGGCTAAAAATCTAACAAAAAGAAGCGAAGATTACTCTAAATGGTATAACGAATTGGTTATTAATGCTGATCTAGCAGAAAACTCTGGTGTTAGAGGCTGTATGGTTATTAAACCTTATGGTTTTTCTATATGGGAGAAGATGCAAGCTGAATTAGACAGAATGTTCAAGGAAACTGGACATCAAAACGCTTATTTTCCTCTTTTTATACCAAAATCTTATTTTAGTAAAGAAGCAAGTCATGTAGATGGTTTTGCAAAAGAATGTGCTATCGTTACTCATTATAGGCTAAGAGAAGATGGAAAAGGAGGCGTTGAAGTTGATCCAGATGCTAAATTAGAGGAAGAATTAATTGTTCGCCCAACATCGGAAACTATTATTTGGGATACCTATAGAAAATGGATTCAATCGTATAGAGATTTACCTTTATTGATAAACCAATGGGCAAATGTTGTTCGTTGGGAAATGAGAACTAGATTGTTTTTGCGTACAGCTGAATTTTTATGGCAAGAAGGGCATACCGCTCATGCGACTAAACAAGAAGCAATTGAAGAAACAGAACAAATGGTTAATATCTATGCAGAATTTGTAGAAGATTATATGGCAGTTCCTGTTATTAAAGGTTTAAAGACGGAAAGCGAACGATTTGCTGGAGCTGAAGAAACGTATTGTATAGAAGCTTTAATGCAAGATGGAAAAGCGCTACAAGCTGGAACTTCTCATTTTTTAGGTCAGAATTTCGCAAAAGCATTTGATGTGAAATTTACTGCTAAGGACGGCAAACAAGATTATGTTTGGGCAACTTCTTGGGGTGTATCTACCCGCTTAATGGGAGCACTCATCATGACCCACAGTGATGACAAAGGACTCGTATTACCTCCAAAACTTGCTCCAGACCAAGTAGTTATTGTCCCTATTTACAGGAACGATGAACAATTTGAACTGGTAAGTGAACTGGCTAAGGAAGTGATGAAAGAACTTCGTACAAAAGGTATTCGTGTTAAATTTGACAACAGAGACACTTATAAGCCTGGTTGGAAGTTCAATGAGTACGAGTTAAAAGGAGTTCCAGTAAGACTTGCTATTGGCCCTAGAGATGTTGAAAACGGAACATTAGAACTTGCCAGAAGAGATACCTTAACTAAGGAATCTATTTCGAAAGATGATGTGGTTTCTATTGTGGTCGATTTAATGGATGAAATCCAAAAAAATCTTTATAATAAAGCGGACAGTTTTAGAACAGAAAAAACTACTGATGTAATTACTTACGATGAGTTTAAAGAAGTATTAAATACCAAAGGCGGATTTATATTAGCTCATTGGGACGGGACTGCCGAAACAGAAGAATTAATAAAAAACGAAACAAAAGCAACGATTAGGTGTATTCCTTTGGATGCTAAACAAGAGAAGGGAACTTGCATGGTAAGCGGCAAACCTTCGAATCAAAAAGTGCTTTTTGCAAAGGCATATTAAATATATTAAAAAATGTTTACTTAAGCTTGTTGCATTCAAAAATATTTGTATTTTTGCATCCGCATTTAAAAATTAATGGTCCGTTCGTCTAGGGGTTAGGACGCCAGGTTTTCATCCTGGTAACAGGGGTTCGATTCCCCTACGGACTACAAAAAATAAGAATTAAAAATAAAAAAATGGCGAATCATAAGTCAGCATTAAAGAGAATTAGAAATAGTGAAGTTAAACGTTTACGAAATCGTTACCAACACAAAACAACTCGTAACGCAATGAAGAAATTCGTTGAAACTTCAGATAAGAAAGAAGCTGATAAATTGTTTTCAGGTGTAATTTCTATGATCGACAAATTAGCTAAGAAAAATATTATTCATAATAACAAGGCAGCTAATTTAAAATCAAATATGACTAAACATATTGCTTCTCTATAGTTGTAATTTGTTTTAAAAATTTATAAAAACAAACTCCTTTAGGTTTTCCTGATGGGGTTTTTTTGTGTTTTAAAATTAAATGTATATTTGAATTATCAAATTAGTTACTAACAACAATAATCTTCCATTATGGTTAAAATGAATCAATTTTTATTTAAACCAATAAACCCATCTATTGTAAGTATTTATAGAATAATTTTCGGATGCTTTATGTGTTACCAAATGTTAGTTTACTATAATTTGGATTATACCTATCAATTTATGGCGGGACCAGAAATTTTATTCTCTTACAGGGGCCTAGAATTTATGCAACCGCTTCCAATTTTATCTCTTAAGATTATTCACTTTTTATTATTAGTTTCGTCTCTACTCGTCATTTTAGGCATTTGGTATCGGTATGCAATTGTCTTCTTTTTTATAGGTTTTACCTATTTTTCGTTTATAGATATTACACTCTATAACAATCATATTTATTTATTTTCATTAATATCTTTTGTGATGGTATTTTTAGATGCTGATATCCTATATAGTCTGCGAAGAAAAAAAACTAAAAAAAAATTAAATAATCACATCCCTGCCTGGAATCAATACCTTTTAATTTTCTTAATTTCTTTACCTTATTTTTTTGGAGGAATCGCTAAGCTTTCTTCTAATTGGCTACATACCGATTTAACCAAAATATTATACAATCAATCAAATAATAGCCTGCTTTACGATATCATTCCTGAAAATATTTTTATTTTTTTAATTAAATACGGTGGTTTAACTTACGATTTTATAATTGTTTTTTTATTATTTAATAAAAAAACAAGAAAAATCGGAATTGCACTAGTCATACTATTTAATATAACTAATAACAGTTTATTATTTAACGATATTGGTGCTTTCCCACTATTTATGATATGTTCTACCATATTATTCTTTGATTCTTCAAAAGTTAGTGATTTCATCAACACCTTATTTCCAAATAAAGCCAATAAAATACTTAGTAAAAAGGAAATAAAATTAGCTAAAAGAAGAGTCAAGAAGGAAGTAGTTCATTTTACAAATCCTATAAATAGTCAAATTGAGTGGACAAAGAAAAAAAAAGCTACAGCTTTAATTATAGGGATATTTATCTTATTTCAAATAACGCTTCCTTTTAGACACTTTTTACTGTCTAATAATCCAGAATGGACTGGATTAGGCTCTCGTTTTGCTTGGAGAATGAAAATGCAGACTAAAGAAATAACAGAATTTAAAATGTCTTTAATTGACAGAAGTAATAATGCTAGTGGGAATATTGAAGCTGAAACTTACTTAACAACTAATCAATTAAAACATATTGCAGAAGATCCGAATAATTTTATTACACTAGCTAAATATCTTTATTTCTTAGCAGAAAAAGATTACAACATGAATGATCCTAAAATAACTGTTGATCTAAAAGTGAAATTTAATGGTTTAGAAACTCAAAATATGATAGCCCCAAATGCTGATTTGGTAAACTTAGACACCAATCCTTTTGCAGAAAAAAATTGGATTCTACCACTTAAAAAAAATTAAAGCAATACACTTTTAGGCACTAATGCCCTACAATTTCCTCCATTACGAATGATATCTCGAACAATAGAAGAAGAAATATTTGATACATTAGGAGTACAAACTAAGAATACACTTTCAATGTTTGCAAGTGTTGAATTTGTTTGTGCAATGGATTGTTCATAATTAAAATCAGTACTGTTTCTTAATCCTCTAAGAATATAATCTGCTTTTACAGTTTTACAGTAATCAACAGTTAAACCTTTATAAGTAGAAACTTTAATTCGCGGTTCATTTTTAAAAGTATTTTCGATATGTAGTTTTCTTTCTTCTAAAGAAAACATATGTTTTTTATCAGCATTTAATCCAATTGCAATGATCACTTCATCGAAAAGACTCAACCCTCTATTTATGATATCTAAATGCCCTAATGTAATTGGATCGAACGAACCTGGAAATACAGCTTTTTTCATAATTCAAATGTAAATTATTTTATTTTAATACATTTTGTATCAGAATATCAAAAAACGATGTTAGTGTTGATCCGAATTCTTTTACTTGTTTTGGAATAATGCTTTCTTTGGACATTCCAGGATTGGTGTTGATTTCTAAAAAATAAACAATCCCATCCTGAATAATAAAATCACTTCTAGTCACTCCTGTCATATTAAGCAATTTATAAATTCTTACAGCTTCAGATCTTATCTTTTCTGATTCAGATACCGAAATTCGAGCAGGTGTAATTTCATTAGACTTTCCTAAATATTTTGCCTCGTAATCAAAAAAACCTGTTTCAGAAACAATTTCTGTAATAGGTAATACAATAATTTTCTCTTGATTATTATAAACACCAACAGATACTTCAACTCCTTCTATGGCTTTCTCTATAATAATTTCAGAATCTTCTTCAAATGCTTTTTCAATGGCACTATCCAATTTTTCTTTTTCAAAAACTTTACTAATTCCAAAACTAGAACCTGCCCTATTGGGTTTTACAAAACAAGGAAGTCCTACCTTTTTTAATATTTCAGTTCTAGAATAATTTTCTCCTTTATTAATATAAAAAGAAGTAGCACATAAAACATTAAATTTACTTAATACCGACAGGCAATCTCTTTTGTTAAAACTAAGAGCTGATTGATACGATTCGCTACTCGTTTGAGGAATACCAATTAAAGACAAATAAGCTTGCAGATAACCATCTTCTCCTGGAGTTCCATGTATAGTATTAAATACTACATCTGGAATTATAGTATTAATACCATTAAAAAAACTAAAATCAGCTTTATTAATAGGATATTTTTCACCCAAATAATCTATAAAATTCCAACCTTCTTTTAATATATGAACGGGATAGATAAAGTATTTATTAGGATCCAAAAGCTCACAAACAACAGATCCACTTTCTAATGAAATTTCAAATTCGCTAGAATAACCTCCCATTACAACAGCTACATGCGTTTTACTCATAACAATTTATTAAAAGGTGCGTTTTACAAAAATATCATTATTCATTTATAAAGATACTAACTTTAGGTTTTATATTTTTGTAAAATAACTATGCGCGATGACATTTATTAAATTTTTATTTACCAAAGTATTTTTAAAACAATTATCAATAGCGATTATTGCATTGTTAGGCTTAGTTTTTATTGTTCTTTTTTGGTTAAAATTCACCACTAATCATAATCAAAAAATAGAAGTCCCAAATCTAGCAAAAATGAGTTTAGATACTGCAGAAAATAAATTGATTGAACTTGACTTGAGGCTTGAGGTGATAGATTCCTCTAATTACAATCCTGATTTTCCAAAATATTCTGTAATAGAGCAAATTCCAAAAGCAGGGGAATTTGTAAAAGAAAATCGTAAAATTTATCTTACTTTAAACAGATCTGGTTATGTGTATTTAAAAATTCCAGAAGTGGTTGGAAAAACAAGAAGACAAGCTGAACCTACTTTAATATCTATGGGTTTCGAAATAGGAACAATAACTTATAAATCATACATTGCTCTGGATGAAGTTTTGGAATTGAGTTACAAAGGAAAAAAACTAAAATCTGGTGAAAAAATTCAAAAAACTTCAGTGATAGATTTAGTTTTAGGCGATGGCGAAGGAGGGCTTAAAACACAATTAGAAAATTCAGAAAAATAAATATAAAACGAAGATGGATGAAAATAAAATTGAAGGCCCAGAAAATGACGATTTATATGAACATTTTCGGTTTATAGCTCAAAAGGGGCAACAACCTCTTAGAGTTGATAAGTATTTAATGAACTATATTGAAAATGCTACTCGCAGCAAAATACAGCAAGCTGCGAAAGATGGAAATATTTATGTAAATGACATTGCGGTTAAATCTAACTATAAAGTAAAACCAGCTGATATTGTTACGGTATTATTTAAGCATCCTCCCTATGAATTTTTATTGGTTCCAGAGGACATTCCATTGGATATTGTTTATGAAGATGATGATTTATTGGTAGTAAATAAACCTGCTGGAATGGTGGTTCATCCTGGCCATGGAAATTATAGCGGAACGTTAATAAATGCATTAATATTTTATTTTGATAATCTTCCAAACAATAGTAGTAATCGTCCAGGATTAGTGCATCGAATTGACAAAGACACAAGCGGACTTTTAGTCGTTGCAAAAACGGAAGAAGCAATGACACATCTTGCTAAACAGTTTTTTAATAAGACATCTGAAAGAGAATATATAGCTTTGGTCTGGGGAGATGTTAAAGAGGAAGAAGGAACTATTAAAGGTAATATAGGACGCCATCCAAAAAATAGATTACAAAATACTGTATTTGAAGATGATACCGAAAATAAAGGAAAGCCAGCTGTTACTCATTATAAAGTTATAAAACGCTTAGGCTATGTAAGTCTATTATCTTGCAAATTAGAAACTGGCAGAACCCATCAAATAAGAGTTCATTTAAAGTACATAGGACATACCTTATTTAATGACGAACGCTATGGAGGCGACAAGATCTTAAAGGGAACCACTTTTAGTAAGTACAAACAATTCGTAGATAATTGTTTTAAAGTTTTACCCCGACAAGCGTTACATGCAAGAACTCTAGGTTTTAAGCATCCAACTACAGAAAAAATGATGCGATTTGATTCTCCTATTCCGGAAGACATTGAAAAATGTATTGAAAAATGGCAAAAATATTCTATCAATTCAACTAATCAATAATACCTATTTTTAATGAAAATTGTTATTTCTCCAGCAAAAAGCCTTGATCTTAAAAGTGAAATCCCTACTAATGATTTTACAATTCCTGTTTTTATAGATAAAACAGAAATACTTAATGCAAAAATTGCTACTAAATCTAAAAAAGCTATCAAGGAACTGATGAACATCAGCGATAATTTAGCAGAATTAAATCACCAACGTTATCAAGATTTTTCAGTACCATTTAACAATAAAAACGCTCGCCAAGCTATTTATTCTTTTTCTGGAGATGTATATGGTGGCTTAGATGCGTATTCCTTAAAAGAAGAAAAAATAGTATCGATGCAAAAGCAGCTAAGAATTTTATCGGGTTTGTATGGAATCTTAAAACCTTTAGATTTAATGCAAGCCTACCGGCTAGAAATGGGCACTCCATTGAAAATAAATAGGAATAAAAATCTTTATGAATTTTGGGGTCGAACTATCACTGATTATTTAAATGAAGAACTTGAAGATGATGAATTATTTGTGAATCTAGCAAGTCAAGAGTATTTTAAAGCAGTTCAACCTAAACAATTAAAAGTAGCTGTTATTTCTCCAATCTTTAAAGATTTTAAAAATGGAAAACTAAAAATAATTTCTTTTTTTGCTAAAAAAGCTAGAGGATCTATGGTACGTTTTATTTTAGATCATGACGTATCTTCATTAGAACAATTAAAAAACTTTAATACTGATGGTTACGGCTTCAGTAATGAGCATACTCTAAATGAAAATGAACCTGTTTTTATTAGATAGTTTTTAATTAAATTTTTCTGTTTTTGTATTATTTTTTTACCGCTTAACCAAACAGTATTTTAAAGTAAATCCGATTAAATGAAAAATCTTATTAAAAAAAAGAAGGTTTTGGAGAGTGTTAGCTGTTAAATTATTGTTGGAAGATTTTTTTTCTTCAGCAATGCATTCATCCCATTAATTCCTTGTAGACCTCCTGTGTGAACCGCTAGTATAGTACTGTTCTCTTTAAAATATCCTTTATTTATTAAATCAAAAATTCCAAAAATCATTTTTCCAGTATATATTGGATCTAATGAAACAGTGGTTTTGTTTTTAAAATCATTTATAAATTCGATCAGTTCAATGTTTATTTTTGCATAACCACCAAAACAATAATCATCAAGGATTCTATAATTTTTTTTTCTAGTAAACTTATTGATATATGAAGTTTGAAAAGTTCCCTTAAGGGCTGAAAAACCTATAACAGTTTGCAAGGAATTAGAAGACATAATTAAGCCTGCAAGAGTACCTCCAGTTCCAACTGACGAACATACATAATCAAAAGAAGTATCTTTATTAGTTAGTATTTCAGCACATCCTTTTACAGCAAAGTCGTTAGTTCCACCTTCTGGCAGTAAGTAGAAATCTCCATAAATGGATTTTAAATTTTCTAAAAAAAATAATTCATTTTTTTTACGATATTCCGCTCTTGAAATAAAATAAAAAAACATGCCACAACTTTTAGCAAATGATAAAGTAGCATTAATCGATACTTTATTAACTAACTCCTCTCCTCTTATAATTCCAATAGTTTTAAACCCATATTCTTTCCCCAATGCAGCAACAGCAGCAATATGATTGGAATAAGCACCTCCAAAAGTCAATAAGGTCGTTTTATTTAACCTTTTTGCCTCTAAAATATTATATTTTAATTTCCTTAATTTATTTCCAGAAATATCAGGGTGAAGTTGATCTTCTCTTTTAATGACCAAATTAAAGTTTGATATAGAAAATGCTTCTAATGGAATTATTTGATTTCTAACTTGATTGGTTTCTATAAACAAACTGATATTTTTAATAATTTAAGCTACAAAATTATAAATAAATAAACATACAAGATTTATTAATAAACTATTATGTTAGCAAAGTTGAAAATACTAAATTTAATAATTATGGAACAAATAATGATCATTCTTGTCTTATTTTAATGAATAGGTATAATGGATTAATTATAACAGACCAAAATCAAAATAATTTTCCAAACAAGATAAGAAAATGTTATTTTTGTAAAGTGTCCAATTTTAAAAAATACGTTCCTTTAGAGGAAGGCGATTACTACCTAAGTCCAGAAGGTTATAAGTGCTTTACAGAGAAATACCATTTAAAACGTGGATATTGCTGTGAAAATAGCTGTAAACATTGCCCTTATGGGTTTGATAAGAAAACGAATTAATAGCTTTCTTTCGGCTGTTAAAAACACTAAACAAAACTATGACCTTTAAAAAAGAAATACAACAAGGAATACCAAATAATCTACCTGTATCCGTCGATTATGAATCTTCCATTAATCATGCACCTAAGCGGAAAGACATACTTTCTTTAGCTGAAAAAAAACTAGCTCTTCAAAATGCACTTCGCTATTTTGATGCCAAACACCACGCAATACTTCTACCAGAGTTTAAAAATGAATTGGAAACTTATGGTCGCATTTACATGTATCGTTTTCGCCCAAAATATAAGATGTATGCACGTCCTATAAATGAATATCCTGGGAAATGTGAACAAGCAAAGGCAATTATGTTAATGATCCAAAATAATTTAGATCATGCTGTTGCTCAGCATCCTCATGAGTTAATTACCTATGGTGGTAATGGTGCAGTTTTTCAAAACTGGGCTCAGTATTTATTAACCATGCAGTATCTTTCTGAAATGACAGAAGAACAAACTTTAGTGATGTATTCGGGACACCCCCAAGGTTTATTTCCTTCTCATAATGATGCACCAAGAGTTGTTGTTACTAACGGCATGGTGATTCCTAATTACTCCAAACAAGACGATCTAGAAAAATTTAATGCCTTAGGAGTCAGTCAATATGGACAAATGACTGCAGGAAGCTATATGTATATCGGTCCTCAGGGAATTGTTCACGGAACTACCATAACGGTATTAAATGGGTTCCGAAAAATCAATAAAAGCCCTTTTGGAGGATTATTTGTTACTTCAGGTTTGGGAGGAATGAGTGGTGCACAACCCAAAGCTGGTAATATTGCAGGTTGTGTTACCGTATGTGCAGAAATTAATAAAAAAGCAACCGAAACAAGGCATTCTCAAGATTGGGTCGATGAAGTATATTCAGATATTATAAAATTAACTAATCGTGTGAAAACTGCAGTAAAAAGCAAAGAAACTGTTTCCATTGCTTATGATGGAAATATTGTTGACGTATGGGAAACTTTTGATAAAGAAGATTTACACATTGACCTAGGAAGTGATCAAACCTCCTTACACAATCCTTGGGCAGGAGGTTATTATCCGGTTGGATTATCCTACGAAGAATCCAACGAAATGATGGCAAATAAACCGGAAGCTTTTAAGGAAGAAGTTAAGAAAACATTGCGGCGCCATGCAGATGCTATTAACAGGCATACGGCAAAAGGAACTTACTTTTTTGATTATGGCAATGCCTTTTTACTCGAAGCATCGCGTGCTGGAGCAGACGTATTTGACACAGTAAACCCTTTAAAAGAATTTAGATACTCTAGTTATGTTCAGGACATAATGGGGCCTATGTGTTTTGATTATGGTTTTGGTCCTTTCCGATGGGTCTGTGCTTCAGGAAAACCAGAAGATTTATTAAAAACCGATCAAATTGCCTGTGAAGTTTTAGAAGAAATAATAAAAACATCACCTCCTGAAATTCAACAACAAATGCATGATAATATCCAATGGATAAAGGGAGCCCAAGAAAATAATTTGGTGGTTGGATCACAAGCGAGAATTTTATATGCTGATGCTGAAGGAAGAATGAAAATAGCAGCTGCATTTAATAAAGCCAT